>OGYH01001437.1_pt1 | contig 22153 bp, 13 predicted proteins | sample 1576511 | NCBI WGS metagenome assembly OGYH01 (sample SAMEA3541522, study PRJEB24748) | human gut metagenome | biome: human gut; feature: human-associated habitat; material: faeces | place: China | collected 2012
TTATAAAACATGGTATAAGATATCAGAAATTTATGTTGGCGTGTCAAGAATAGCGGAGCTTTCATAAAGTACAGGATCAGTTCAGACAGGAGACAGTGAAATTAATGGAAAGAGACAGAAGACGAAGGAAAAAACGACGAAGAAATAGAAAAACAAGGAGAAAAGGATTCGTGTTTCTTGTACTTCTTCTTGTGGTGATCGGAGCAGCAGGTGTATTAAAGATGATAAAAGCAACACCTGGATTATTCTGTGAGTCTGGAAATATACTTTTGTCTGATTCAGGTCAGAAAATAGAATTTCCGGAGTTAAATGTATCAGAAGAAGATGTTGCAGACGGTTTTTATTATCAGCAGCTGTCGGAACAGGAAAAACAAGTTTATCGCGAGATCCTGCAGGGGGTTCGTTCCATGGATGAGACCATTCTTCTTCATGCAGGCGAGAACGATGAGGCTGGAAAGATATACGAATATCTGATGTATGACCGGTCGGAATTGTTCTGGTGTGACGGGAGCTCAAAAATGACGGTATACAAAGATTATACAGAGTTTCATCCGTCTTATATCTGCACACAGGATCAGAGAGAATCCAGACGGGAGCAGATTGAAAATGCGGCACAAGAGGCACTTGCGGGTGCACAGGGATGTGAGACAGCTTATGAGAAGATCAAGTACATTTTCAAATATCTTGTAGATACTGTGGATTATGATCAAAACGCATTGGATAATCAGAATATTTATAGTTCTTTGGTTGGAAAAAAATCCGTCTGCGCAGGATATTCCAGGGCAGCGCAATATCTGTTGAAACAGATGGGAATAGAATGTATTTACGTTGTGGGAACAGTAAAAGAGCAGGGGGCACATGCATGGAATATAGTGAAATGTGATGATAAGTATTATCAGATGGATGTGACTTTCGGAGATCCGATCTTTCAGGAGAATGAGACGGGAGAAACGCTACCTCATGATCTTGTGAATTATGAGTATCTATGTTGTACAGATGAAGAAATTTTTACAGATCATCAGCAGGATGATTTTGTGCCGTATCCGGTGTGCGATTCCAATAATCTGGAATATTATCGAATCAACGGTCTGTACTATGAAACATTTGATGAGAATGAAATCTATGAAAAAATGAAAGCAGGGATAGAACAGGGACAGGAAATGTTTGCTATCCGTTTTTCGGAAAATGCTGTTTATGAAGTTGCAAAAGAGAAAATTATAGATCATTTGATTCCACAGGCGGCGCAGTTTCTTGTTGACTTCAGACAATTGGAAGAAGTGAAATATACGTATGCCGTGGATGACAGAAAGCGGATCATAATGATCTTCTGGTATTCATAAAAATGCATAAAATACCATTTATAAGTAAAAAACACCAATATATATTAATAAAAGTACTAAGTTATTCATCAAAAATGATGTTGAAATGTCTCTCATGCTGTAGTATAATCTTTACAATTTGAGAAAGAGGGCGCTCTGGAATAAAGACTCCATGAGCGCCTTCCTTTTGAGAAAAAATATTTTTACGAAGGGAAAGGGTGAACAGATGAAAGCGTTTCTTATTTTGGAAGACGGTACTGTGTTTACAGGAACAAGCATTGGTTCGACGAGAGATATGATCAGTGAGATCGTGTTTAATACTTCAATGACAGGATATCTTGAGGTACTGACGGACCCTTCTTATGCGGGACAGGCAGTGGTTATGACATATCCGCTGATTGGTAATTATGGAATTACACCGGATATGGAGTCATTAAAGGCATGGCCAGATGGATATATTGTGAGGGAGTTATCCAGAATGCCAAGTAACTTCAGATGTGAAGGTACAATTCAGGATTTCCTCAAGAAATATGATATTCCGGGTATTGCGGGAGTTGATACTCGTGCTCTTACGAAAATCTTAAGAGAAAAAGGTACCATGAATGGTATGATCACAACAAACGAGAATTACGATCTTGAGGAAGTAATCTCCAAGTTGAAGAATTATAAGGTAGAAGGTGTTGTCTCCAAAGTTACATGTGAGGAGAAATACGTTTTAGAAGGAACAGGTAAGAAGGTTGCACTTCTTGATCTTGGAGCTAAGAAAAACATCGCAAAATCTTTAAATGATCGCGGCTGCGAAGTGACCGTTTATCCGGCCGATACAACAGCGGAGGAGATCATCGCATCTAATCCAGATGGCATTATGCTTTCCAATGGACCTGGAGATCCGGCAGAATGTACATCAATTATCAAAGAAATCAAAAAGCTTTATGAAACAGATATCCCAATATTTGCCATTTGCCTTGGACATCAGTTGATGGCACTTGCAACAGGTGGTACAACTTACAAGTTAAAATACGGACACCGTGGTGGAAATCATCCGGTGAAAGATCTTCAGACAGGCAGAGTCTACATTTCTTCACAGAATCACGGCTATGTTGTTGATGAAGATAAGATTGATCCAAACGTTGCAGTTCCTGCATTTAAGAATGTAAATGACGGAACAAACGAAGGACTTGCATATGTTGGAAAGAACATTTTTACAGTTCAGTTCCATCCGGAAGCATGCCCGGGACCACAGGATTCAGGATACCTGTTCGATCGTTTTCTTGAGATGATGGGAGGAGAGAAATAATGCCAAGAGATGATAGTATCAAAAAAGTATTAGTTATCGGTTCTGGTCCGATCGTCATCGGACAGGCTGCGGAGTTCGATTATGCTGGAACTCAGGCCTGCCGTTCACTGAAAGAAGAAGGGATTGAGGTTGTACTTCTCAACTCAAACCCCGCAACAATCATGACAGACAAAGATATCGCAGATCGTGTTTATATCGAGCCACTGACAATTGAGGTTGTTGAGCAGCTGATCAAAAAGGAGAAACCAGACAGTGTACTTCCAACACTTGGAGGACAGGCTGGACTGAACCTTGCAATGGAACTCGAAGAGGCTGGATTCTTAAAAGAGAATAATGTACGCCTGATCGGAACAACATCTGAGACAATTAAGAAGGCAGAAGACCGTCTAGAGTTCAAGGCAACAATGGAGAAGATCGGCGAGCCGGTTGCAGCTTCTCTCGTTGTAGAAAATGTAGAAGACGGACTTGCATTTGCAAATAAGATCGGTTATCCGGTTGTTCTTCGTCCTGCTTATACACTGGGAGGAAGCGGTGGTGGTATCGCACATGATTCTCAGCAGTTAGTAGAGATCCTTGAGAATGGTCTTCGTCTTTCCCGTGTTGGTCAGGTTCTTGTTGAACGTTGTATCGCAGGATGGAAAGAGATCGAGTACGAGGTAATGCGTGACGGAGCAGGAAACTGTATTACAGTATGTAATATGGAAAATATTGACCCGGTTGGAGTTCATACTGGAGACAGTATCGTAGTCGCACCTTCTCAGACACTGGGCGATAAAGAATATCAGATGTTACGTACCTCCGCATTGAACATTATCAGTGAGTTGAATATCACAGGTGGATGTAACGTACAGTATGCATTACACCCGGAGACATTTGAATATTGTGTAATCGAGGTAAACCCTCGTGTAAGCCGTTCTTCTGCACTTGCTTCCAAAGCAACAGGATACCCGATCGCGAAGGTTGCAGCGAAGATCGCACTTGGATACAATCTGGATGAGATCAAGAATGCAATCACACAGAAGACCTATGCAAGTTTTGAGCCAATGCTTGACTACGTAGTAGTTAAGATCCCAAGACTTCCATTTGATAAATTTATCAGTGCGAAGAGAACACTGACAACACAGATGAAAGCAACCGGAGAAGTTATGAGCATCTGTAATAACTTCGAGGGAGCTCTTATGAAAGCAATCCGTTCTCTGGAGCAGCATGTAGACAGTCTGATGTCTTATGACTTCACAGATCTGACAGATGATGAACTGATCGATCAGCTGAAGAAAGTAGATGACATGCGTATGTGGAGAATCGCAGAAGCATGCAGAAGAGGAATCTCTTACGATCTGATCCACGAGATTACAAAAGTTGATGAGTGGTTTATCGATAAATTTGCGATCATCACAGAGATGGAGACAGCTCTGAAGACACAGGAACTTACACCGGAACTTCTTGCAGAAGCAAAACGTATCGAGTTCCCGGATAATGTAATCGCACAGCTGACAGGTAAGACAGAGCAGGAAATTCACGATATGCGTCATGCAAACGGTATCGTTGCAGCATATAAGATCGTAGATACTTGTGCAGCAGAGTTCGCCGCAGAGACACCATATTACTACTCTGTATATGGAAGCGAGAATGAAGTTGAACAGACAAAAGATAAGAAAAAAGTACTTGTTCTTGGATCCGGTCCGATTCGTATCGGTCAGGGTATCGAGTTCGACTTCTGTTCTGTACATTGTACATGGGCATTTGCAAAAGACGGATATGAGACAATCATTGTAAATAATAACCCGGAGACAGTAAGTACTGACTTTGACATTGCTGATAAGCTGTACTTCGAGCCACTGACACCGGAAGATGTAGAGAGTATCGTTGATATTGAGAAACCGGACGGAGCAGTTGTACAGTTTGGTGGACAGACAGCAATCAAGCTGACAGAAGCACTTATGAAGATGGGAGTACCGATCCTTGGTACATCTGCAGAGAATGTAGACAAAGCCGAAGATCGTGAGCTCTTTGATGAGATTCTTGAAGAGTGCGAGATTCCACGTCCGACAGGTGGAACAGTATTCACAGCAGAAGAAGCGAAAGAAGTTGCTAACAGACTTGGATATCCGGTACTAGTTCGTCCTTCCTATGTTCTTGGTGGACAGGGAATGCAGATTGCAATCAACGACAATGATATTGATGAATTCATCGGAATCATCAACAGAATCGCACAGGATCACCCAATCCTTGTAGATAAATATCTTCAGGGAAAAGAGATCGAGGTCGATGCAGTTTGCGACGGAACTGATATCCTGATCCCAGGTATCATGGAACATATCGAGCGTGCAGGAATCCACTCCGGAGACAGTATTTCCGTATATCCGGCACAGAGCCTGACAGAAGGAGCGAAAGCAAAGATTGCTGAGTACACAAGAAGACTTGCAAAATCACTCCATGTTATCGGTATGATCAATATCCAGTTTATCGTGTGCGGCGAAGATGATGTATATGTAATCGAAGTAAACCCACGTTCCAGCCGTACAGTACCATATATCAGTAAGGTGACAGGTATCCCGATTGTTCCTTTGGCAACACAGGTTATCACAGGAAAGAAGATCAAGGATCTTGGTTACACACCGGGACTTCAGCCGGAAGCTGACTATGTAGCAGTTAAGATGCCGGTATTCTCCTTTGAGAAGATCCGCGGTGCTGATATCAGCCTTGGACCAGAGATGAAGTCTACAGGAGAATGTCTTGGTATTGCGAAGACATTTGATGAAGCACTTTATAAAGCATTTATCGGAGCAGGAATCAAGCTTCCGAAGCATAAAAACATGATCATGACAGTCCGTGACGAAGACCATGCAGACGCAGTAGAGATCGGAAGAAGATTTGAGAAGATTGGATACCATATCTTTGCTACAAGCGGAACAGCACGTGCACTGAATGAGGCAGGAGTAAAGGCTACTCCGGTTCGTAAGATCGAGCAGGAATCACCGAACCTTCTTGACCTGATCCTCGGACATAAGATCGATCTTGTTATCGATATCCCGGCACAGGGGGCAGAACATTCGAGAGATGGATTTATAATCCGTAGAAATGCAATCGAGACAGGTGTGAATGTACTGACTGCAATTGACACAGCGTATGCATTGATCACAAGTCTTGAGAATACAGATATTAAGAAACTGTCACTGATCGATATTGCGAAGGTGCAGTAAGATTTGTTGAATTAGGATTCTTTCAACTGGGATCTATATTTTAAATGGTCGCAATGTCAGTTCTACTATTATCACGGGCACCGGCCCGCTTTACCTTATCCCTTTGAAAGTATGTAACATAAGAGCAAGAACAGTTACCGTATGTGGTGCCTGTTCTTGCTCTTATTAACATACTGAACAAAGTGTATTCGGAACGCTCTTGCCTTACATATGCCCGCGGCAACAGTAGAACTGGCATTGCTCATATAATACAAAACAGAAATTTATATTCCAGTGAAACGAATCCGGAAAATAAAACATAGGTAAGGCAGAATCCTTTGATATTTTATAAAGCGAATGCTTTCTTGGATTCTGCCTTGTATGGCATTCTTTAATTTGATAAAATATAGTAAAAATATATAAAATAGAAAACTGAATAAAGAAAAATATACACAGATAACACAAGAGGGCTAGATGGAAAATAAAATCGAAATAAAAAGAGATTTGGCGCACGTAGACTATGAATCAAGTAGATATCAGACGATGGAAGAGCATTCAGAAAATGTTGCAAACTATGCAGCGGAGACTTGTTCTCTTTCAGAATTGAAGATATTGGTTAGCTTGATAGGGGTGTTTCATGATGCTGGAAAGCTGGGAAGAGAAAATCAAGAAGATTTTGAGAGAATTCTGCAATATGGGGATGATGCTCATAAACATGGTTTAGATCATTCTACTGCTGGCGGAAGATTAATCAGGGAGTTACTGAAGGAAAAAAGTGTTTCAGAATTTATCAGTACGGTTATATATTTTCATCACGGAATGGGAGATTGCATCAATCTAGATAATGGACAAAGTTTACAGCAACAACGGGATGAGAAACAAATAGATTATGACTGGATAAAGAAAGAATTCTTTCAGATTTATGATAAAGAGATGTTGGAAGAATACTGTAAAAAAGCAATTCAAACATATAAGGAAATGGAAGGAAAAATCAATATTTTTCATAAAGAGTCAGAAATATCAAAAAGAAAATGTGGGAACAGATATTTCTTTATGGGAATGTATCTGAGAATGGTTTTATCTTTACTTATTGATGGGGACTGGACGGATACGGCTTGTTTTTTTCAAGATGTTCCGTTATCAAAAAGAATTTCATTGGAAGAGACCCAGAAGATTTGGAATGAATGTATAGAAAAATTTGAACAATATATGTCAAAGGAAATTCAAAATAATCCGTCGAATGGAAATGTATTAAATACTTTTCGTCAAGAAATTTCGGATTTGTGTAGACAAGCTGCAGACAAAGAAGAAAATCTTTATCGACTTACTGTACCGACAGGAGCAGGAAAAACACTTAGCAGTTTGCGCTTTGCTCTGTATCATGCGAAAAAGATGAAAAAACAACACATTATTTATATAGCACCATTCAATTCTATATTGATTCAGAATGCCGAGGAGATTCGAAAAGCAATAGGCAAAGCGGATGTTGTGTTAGAGCATCATTGTAATGTGGTTTGCGAAGAAGGAGAAGAAGAACGGTATCGTAAACTTACTGAAACTTGGGATTCACCGATTATAGTGACTACGGCAGTACAGATATTGAATACATTGTTTTCAGCTCAGAAAAGCTGTATCCGTAGAATGCACACATTATGTAACAGTATTATCATATTTGATGAGGTTCAGGCAATTCCTGTAAAATGTATGGAACTTTTCAATTTAGCTGTGAATTTTCTCACTCAATTTTGTGGTACGACAGTTGTGTTGTGTTCAGCAACGCAGCCAACATTGGCACCAATAAAAGAGAATAACATTTGTGAATGTATAGAAATGGCGGGAAGACCGGAAAAGTATGCAAATGCTTTTAAAAGGACAGATATTAAAGATGCAACAGAATTATATCCTGGCGGTATGGAGATAGAAGATTTAAGTGAATTTGTGAAGGAAAAAACAGAACAATATCAAAGTACATTGGTTATTTTGAATACTACGGCTTGTGCAATGAATACATTTCAACAATTAAAAGCGATATGTCCACAAGAATATGAACTTTTTCATTTGAGTAATAATATGTGTCCACAACATAAATTAGATACATTAAAATCTATAAAACAAATTTTGAATGAACAATCGAAAAAGATTATATGTGTAAGTACACAGGTTGTTGAAGCAGGAGTGAATTTTTCATTCGGGTGTGTTGTGAGGTCTAAAGCAGGTTTGGATAATATAATTCAGGCAGCAGGACGATGCAATAGACATAAGGAATTAGGAAGAATGGGAACTGTTTTCATTGTACAGATGTCCGAAAAAGCAGAGAAATTAAGTCATTTGCAGGAAATTAGAAATGCGCAGGCAGCATTACAAAAAGTATTGGAAGATTATAAAAATAATTCTTTAAAATTCAGAGATACATTGGATTCAGAAGAGGCAATAAAAGCATATTATTTAAATTACTATTCCCAACTTAGAACAAATGAAACGAAATTTCTGATAGATAAACAAACAACCACGATTATAGAGTTATTGGGAGAAAATAAAGTAGGACAATTACAATATATCAGAAGAAATGGAGAAAAAGTAAAGACAAAATTACCGCAGGCTTTCTTGACCGCAGGACAGGCGTTTGAAGTTATTTCTAATGATTATAAAGTTAGTGTTGTAGTTCCATATAATGATGAAGCGAGAGAATTATTGGATAAATTATCGCAGGATTATCTCGAGATAGAAGAGCAGAGAAAGATTTTAAGAAAATTGCAGAGATATACAGTGGGAATTTCTGAAAAAAGAAAAGAAAAACTCGGAAATGCTATATATGAAATTTGCAATGGAGAGATATTGGTATTGTGTGATGGATATTATGACAAGGAAGTAGGTGTTGTGGATGAACCTAATATGGAATTGCAAATGTTATAGAGGGAGGTGAGATTTTTGAAAAGATACAGAAATACAATAGAGTTTGAAGTGTATGGAACATATGCGCTTTTTTCAGATCCGGTTATGAGAGTGGGAGGAGAAAAGACAAGTTATCATATTCCGACTTATGAAGCATTAAAAGGAATTACGGAAAGTATTTACTGGAAGCCTACGATTATTTGGATCATTGACGCGGTAAGAGTAATGAATCCAATTCAGACTGAGACAAAAGGAATTCGACCAATTGCATATAATGGTGGAAATGAACTGGCATATTATACCTATTTAAAAGATGTGAGATATCAGGTGCGGGCACATTTTGAGATGAACCTCAATCATACGGAACTGAAGCAGGATAGAAATGAAAACAAGCATCATAATATTGCAAAAAGGATGGTAAAACGAGGTGGCCGCAGAGATATTTTCTTGGGAACAAGGGAATGTCAGGCGTTTGTGGAACCATGTGTATTTGGCGAAGGCGAGAGTTATTACGATACAATGCCGGGAGAAGTGGGTTATGGATTTATGTATCATGGGATTACTTATGCGGAAGAGGCAATTCTGGATGAAGATAAAGACCAAATGACAGTGCGTTTCTGGAGGCCGGTAATGAAAAAGGGTGGAATTATAGAATTTACCAGACCGGAGGATTGTACGGAGAAAAGACATATCCGTCCAATGGAAAGAAAAGTATTTGGAAAAGAAGAGAATAATTTTGTGGGATTAGAAGAGTTTACAGATGAGGAGGTGGAAGATTGAGTTGGATAAATGAACTGATTGATTTATACGAGAAAAATAGCGATAAGATTGGAGTTATCGAATATCGAGGAGATATCCCTTATGTACTTCTTCCAACATTTCATACAACTGTAACAGCACAGATAACGGTAACGATAGACCAAGACGGTAATTTTGTTCGTGCAGAACAGGTGGATCAGAACGACAAATTGACGATTATACCAGTTACAGAAAAATCGGGAAGTCGTACAGCCGGAAAAGAGCCACATCCGTTATGTGATAATTTGAGATATCTTGCCGGTGACTATAAAAAATATTATAAAGACGATGGAGTATGTAGCAAGCTATATATTTCACAGCTTGAAAAATGGGTAGAATCCGATTATTGTCATGAAAAGGTCAGAGCAGTTTATGAGTATTTGAAAAAATCGACATTAATTCAAGATTTAGTTGCACATAAAATTATAAAACTTAATGAAGAAAATCAAATAGATGAGAAAGAAAATATTCAAGGAATTCCACAACCAAAAGCTTTTGTAAGATTTATTATACGGTCTTTTGATGAGAAAATATATCAGGAAACTCCGGATGAATGTTGGAAAGACAGAACCTTACAGGAATGTTATATAGAATATGTTAGGTCACAGGAAAAAGAAAAAGGTATATGTTATTTGACAGGAAATATGGAATCTATTTCTTATCTTCATTCAAAGAAAATTAGAAATGAAGGTGATGGAGCAAAGCTGATTTCTGCAAATGACAGTCAAAATTTCACCTATCGAGGACGTTTTACAAGTAAGGAAGAGGCATTTGCAGTAGGAAATGAGACCTCGCAAAAAGCGCACAATGCTTTGAAGTGGATTATTCGAAAACAAGGCACTTTTTTCGATACTATGACAATTGTGACATGGGAGTCAAATCAATTAAGCATGCCAAAATGGGAGAGGGATACAGAGGCAATTGTATCTGAGTATGAAAGGGAACATGTTGGAAATGCTGAGGATGATTGGGAAGATGACTGGTCTACAGGGGAGATTGTATCCGATGGAAATCCAATCACCGCCGATAAGTTCTATAAGGCACTAAGAGGCTATGGAAAAAAGATAGATAATACCTCGAATATGATTTTGCTTGCTTTTGATGCAGCAACACCGGGAAGATTAGCGTTGATTGAAAATCAAGAGCTGAATTCTGTCAGATATCTGAAAAATATAGAAAAATGGCATAACGATTGTAACTGGATTCATACAAAATGGAAAGATGGAGAAAGAATACAATTTGCGGGAATGGTTGGTGTTAAAGATATTGCAGATATTTTATATGGTATTGAGAATAAGGGAACGGTGTCTATAGTGGATGCCAATGGTAAAAAACTCTATGCACAAGTAGCTCAAAGATTGCTTCCATGTATATGGAATGGTACTAGGGTTCCGTATGATTACGTAATGCTTGCAGTATCAAAGGCATCTAATCCATTAGTATATAAGGAACAAAGAAATTGGGAAAGAGTTTTGACATTAGCATGTTCGTTTGTAAAAAAGGATAAAAAGGATAGATATAAGGAGGAATGGAACGTGGCATTAGATAAAAAGGAAACAGATAGAAATTATCTGTATGGAAGACTGCTGGCAGTTGCAGATCGAATTGAATATTTGACATATGACGAGAAAGATAATGGAAGAATTACCAATGCAAAAAGATATATGAATTCTTTCTCGCAAAGACCATATGAGACGTGGAAAATGATAGAGGAAAATATTCGACCATATTTGAACAAGCTAGATATTGCAAAAAGGACATTTTACGAAAATCTATTGCATGAAATTGATGAGCTGTTTGATAAAAGCACATTTACTGATAACAGTAGATTAGAAGGTTTATATCTACTTGGTTTCCATAATCAGGCATATGATTTGAAATTAAAGAAAGAGAAGTCTGAAGAAAAAGAAGAAAGTTCAGAAGAGTAAAAAGAGGAGGAGCAGACCATGAGCGAATTAAAAGGAAAAATTGATTTCACATTATTTATCAGTGCAAACAATGCCAACCCAAACGGAGATCCATTAAACGGAAACCGTCCGCGAATTAATATGGATGGTTTTGGAGAAATTTCAGATGTATGTATTAAGAGAAAAATTAGAAATCGTTTTCAGGATTTAGGACAAAAGATTTTTGTTCAGTCAGATGATAGAACAGATGATGCTTATACCAGTTTAAAAGACCGAGCAGATAGCTGTGAGGAATTAAAAGCAGAGATGGGAAATAAGAAAAATGCAAATCGTGATGCTTGTGCAGCAATTGCATGCAAAGAATGGTTAGATGTAAGAGCTTTTGGACAAGTCTTTGCATTTAAAGGAATTCCGGTGTCTTTCGGGGTACGGGGACCTGTTTCTATTCATCAGGCAGTAAGTTTATCACCAATCGATATTATCAGTATGCAGATTACAAAAAGTGTGAATAGTGAATCTGGAAAAGAAAGTAAAGCATCTGATACGATGGGAACAAAACACAGAGTTGGATTTGCTGTATATAAGGTAATGGGAAGTGTAAATGTACAACTTGCTGAAAAAACAGGTTTTAGTCAGGAAGATGCGGAAGTATTAAAAGAAGCATTAAAGACATTATTTGAGAATGATGCGTCTTCTGCAAGACCGGAAGGAAGTATGGAAGTTTGCAAAATGTACTGGTGGCAGCATGATGAAAAAACACCGGCAGTTTCCAGTGGTAAAATTCAAAGAGGATTCACTATTGAAGCAAAAAAAGAACATCCGAGAGAATTCGAGGATTATGAGATTTCATGGGATGTAGAAGGATGCAAACAACCGGAGGAATTTTAATTTGTATAAGGAAGAAGACTTTCTTCAATTATCAGGAATTCAGCATTTTGAATTTTGCAGGAGACAATGGGCACTAGCGTATATAGAACTACAGTGGCAAGAAAATGTCAGAACAGTGGAAGGTAAGATTCTTCATGAAAATGCTCACGATGCAAGTATTAAAGAAAAAAGAGGCGATTTGATAGTTGTGAGAGCAATGCCGATTCACTCCCGGGAAATGGGAGTGAGCGGTGAATGTGATGTGGTAGAATTTCATAAAGCAAAGGATGGAATCAGTTTGTCCGGAAAAGAAGGATTTTATAAAGTGGTTCCGATAGAATATAAAAGAGGAAAACCAAAAACGGATGATTCCGATATCCTTCAAGTAACGGCACAGGCATTATGTTTAGAAGAAATGTTGTGTTGCACAATACCATATGGCTATATTTATTATGGAGAGACAAAGCATCGTGCAAAAGTAGAATTTACGGATGAAATACGCGATAAAGTCAGAAAAATATTTGCGGAAATGCACAAGTATTACGCGCAATGTTATACTCCAAAAGTGAAAATAAGTAAAAAATGCAATGCATGCTCATTAAAAGACATTTGTCTACCTGTTCTAAATAAGAAAAAGTCAGTTTCCGGATATATTGATAAAATTATTTCAGAAGAGGAAAAAGGATGAAAAGACTTTTAAATACGTTGTATGTGACATCTGGAAATAAATATTTGTCCTTAGATGGAGAAAATGTTGTGGTATTGGAAGATCAAAAAGAAATCGGAAGAATTCCATTACATAATTTGCAAGCGATAATTACATTTGGCTATACAGGAGCGAGTCCGGCGCTTATGGGAGTATGTGCACAGAGAAATATTGATTTGTCTTTTATGTCTGGAAATGGAAGATTTCTAGCCCGAGTTACAGGTGAAGTAAAAGGGAATGTTACATTAAGAAAACAACAATATAGAATCAGTGATAATCGGGATGAAAGTGTACATATAGCAAGAAATTTTATTCTTGGAAAAGTATATAATTCAAGGTGGATTCTGGAGAGAGCTGCAAGAGATTATGCGCTGCGTTTAGATGTGGAAACGATAAAGAAAAAGTCAGTGTTTTTAGCTCAGAGCATGGGAAAAATAAGAGAATGTGAAAATGCAGAGGAACTACTTGGACTAGAAGGAGAAGCAGCTTCGGTATATTTTTCGGTATTTGACGATTTGATTTTGCAGCAAAAAGACAATTTTTATTTCCATGGGAGAAATAAAAGACCGCCATTGGATAATGTAAATGCGATGCTATCATTCGGATATTCTCTATTGGCTGGAATGTGCGGAGGTGCATTGGAAGCGGTAGGATTGGACTCATATGTGGGCTTTTTCCATACAGACCGTCCTGGTCGAATGTCATTGGCACTAGATCTTATGGAAGAATTCCGAAGTGTTATGGTGGATAGATTTGTACTGACACTGATTAACAAAAAGATTATGAAAGAAAAATATTTCATAAAAAAAGAAAATGGTGCGGTTATTATGACAGATGAAGGAAGAAAGGCTTTCTTATCAGCGTGGCAATCTAAGAAGCAGGAAACTATTAAACATCCATTTTTAGATGAAAAAATAGAGTGGGGAATGGCTCCTTATGTGCAGAGTATGTTATTAGCCAGGTATTTAAGAGGAGATTTAGATGAATACCCTCCGTTTTTCTGGAAGTAGGTGGAAAGATGTTAGTTTTGATTACATATGATGTAAATACTCAAACAGCAGCGGGAAGAAAACGATTGAGAAAAGTTGCAAAAGAATGTACTAATTATGGACAGAGAGTACAGAATTCGGTATTTGAATGTCAAATGGATGCAACCAAATGTAGACAAGTAAAAAATATTTTAGAGAACATTATAGATAAAGAGGTAGATAGCCTTAGATTTTATTATCTGGGTGAAAAATATAAAAATAAAGTAGAGCACATTGGTGCTAAGCCTGGTTTTGATGTTAAGGATACGTTGATATTCTAGTGCGAATGATAAGTGCACATAAATTTCCTAGGACATTCGCACCAAAAAAGGAGAAAACTAGGCTTAAAAATATATGTGAAAATGAAAAAAGATATCAACAATAGATATAAAATGTTTATTGCTGATATAATATGCGATTTTAAACAGATTATTTTTGTTTAAAATTGCTGTCATCCTCTTCGTGAGGATGTGAGTTGAAATATAGATCGGAATTGTTGCAACATTACCTTTTTCACCGTCATCCTCTTCGTGAGGATGTGAGTTGAAATGACAGCTTACACCATTTAACTTTTCCGTTAATAAGTCATCCTCTTCGTGAGGATGTGAGTTGAAATATCAGATACGACGCTAATTTAGCGTACTGTCCTGTCATCCTCTTCGTGAGGATGTGAGTTGAAATATTAAAACTTCTCAATAAAAATGAAAGGATGGGAACGTCATCCTCTTCGTGAGGATGTGAGTTGAAATGTTATCGCATTTCCGGCAATCTGTACCGCAAAAGGTCATCCTCTTCGTGAGGATGTGAGTTGAAATGAAGAATTTATAGCACAAGAATACGGTCTTTTTATGTCATCCTCTTCGTGAGGATGTGAGTTGAAATGGTTCTGTTCGGTGTCTTAAGTCCGGGCGTTCTGGTCATCCTCTTCGTGAGGATGTGAGTTGAAATAATTTCTGCTCGTAACACCATATTATAATAAAGCAACGTCGTCATCCTCTTCGTGAGGATGTGAGTTGAAATGATAATTTAAATTTTTCAGTTCTCTGTAATACCGTCATCCTCTTCGTGAGGATGTGAGTTGAAATATCCGGAAAAGAAAATCTGCAGGGAATAATTCCGGTCATCCTCTTCGTGAGGATGTGAGTTGAAATGAGAATCTCCCTTACGAATCTGATAACCGATTTTGTCATCCTCTTCGTGAGGATGTGAGTTGAAATATCATCTACTGCACAACTAATCAATGCATTATAAGTCATCCTCTTCGTGAGGATGTGAGTTGAAATACACTCTTAGCGGCTGACTTTGCTTCATTCGCAGTCATCCTCTTCGTGAGGATGTGAGTTGAAATAAAACACACGTTAGCTACAGATTATGAAATGTGGTCATCCTCTTCGTGAGGATGTGAGTTGAAATGTGATATATCAATGGAGTTGGTGTTAAATGGGAACGTCATCCTCTTCGTGAGGATGTGAGTTGAAATATGAGTTTCAATGTCAGTTATAACGATTGAATGATGTCATCCTCTTCGTGAGGATGTGAGTTGAAATATATAAACCGCTATATGTACACTTTAGCGGCTCATGTCATCCTCTTCGTGAGGATGTGAGTTGAAATGACCTTGTTATTGTTCTTGTTTTTGTTACATGTATGTCATCCTCTTCGTGAGGATGTGAGTTGAAATTGTTCCGTAATATCAAATAAGGCAAGGAAGAATGCGTCATCCTCTTCGTGAGGATGTGAGTTGAAATATTTCTTCCTCTGACATTTCCCCCACATCCTTTTGTCATCCTCTTCGTGAGGATGTGAGTTGAAATGTGTTCTGCATTCCCGCTACTGCTACATTGTTAAGTCATCCTCTTCGTGAGGATGTGAGTTGAAATAAAATTGCAAAAACATTGATTGATAAAGAAGCAAGGGTCATCCTCTTCGTGAGGATGTGAGTTGAAATTAATATATCACACTTTTAATGTTTTGAAATATAAAGTCATCCTCTTCGTGAGGATGTGAGTTGAAATGACCGAGCGTGAGTGTTGGCGATTGATGGGGTACACGGTCATCCTCTTCGTGAGGATGTGAGTTGAAATAGAAATTACCTCAATGCAGAAACGCAAGCTATTGTCATCCTCTTCGTGAGGATGTGAGTTGAAATACAAGTCCGTCCTGCATGGCCTCAGACAGAATAGCGTCATCCTCTTCGTGAGGATGTGAGTTGAAATAAAAATTGAGGACAGCTGCGGACTCGAACCGCACAGTCATCCTCTTCGTGAGGATGTGAGTTGAAATATTTCTAATGCTTTTTTCGTCGCTGTATTAACAACGTCATCCTCTTCGTGAGGATGTGAGTTGAAATATACTTGCGCACGAATACATATACATCCTTCTTGGTCATCCTCTTCGTGAGGATGTGAGTTGAAATGATGATACAGAAGAAGAAAGAGAGGAAAATGTCGGGTCATCCTCTTCGTGAGGATGTGAGTTGAAATGTAAGGTCATGTATCTAGTAGCCATTTCCACCTGGTCATCCTCTTCGTGAGGATGTGAGTTGAAATGCACAGCTATCAAAGCCAGTATCTTTGAAAATCGTCATCCTCTTCGTGAGGATGTGAGTTGAAATATACCTCTTCTCCTTGTAAGTACGCTTCAAGTGGTCATCCTCTTCGTGAGGATGTGAGTTGAAATTTCACTGATGCAGCATCTTCATCAATGAACATTGTCATCCTCTTCGTGAGGATGTGAGTTGAAATGGCTCGTATAATAGATAAATGCTTCCCGTACTAGTCATCCTCTTCGTGAGGATGTGAGTTGAAATACGATTGCAGCGACACCGGATGAACAGTCTGCCTCGTCATCCTCTTCGTGAGGATGTGAGTTGAAATGCATTACTCTTGACCGTTGTTGTGTTGGATGCTCCCGTCATTCTCTTCGTGAGGATGTGAGTTGAAATAACTGACTGCTTTGCAGCATTTAAGACAAGTGCTGGTCATCCTCTTCGTGAGGATGTGAGTTGAAATCTTGAAGAGTACGGCGTTAATCATCGTTGTAGCAATATGGTTCTTCTTGTGGGGAGGTGAATTGAAATATTCTTGATAGTCTTTCTCAGCTTCGCGTGAAGGAGTCACTATTATACATCATTTAATTTGAATATTAAACTCAATTATCGAAATCTTAGAGGAAATTTTTACATGTGTTCTTAGAAAAAATGAACAACACCTAATAGTCTCCCTGATTTTCATATGGTATTTGAATGTAGAATAAAGTTCCGCAGTAATAATAATAGATACAATTAACAATATAGATGATATCTAGATTTTAACTGTCAAACTCCTGATTTGGCTATAAAAGTATAGATGAAAAGTAATTTGAAATTTCATTTTTGAAAAATAAATACTATAATTAAGATGGCTTGTCACTCCTATATAAACGCGGTATAATGAATTTATCAATAAGCAGTCTTTATAAAGAACGAAAATAAAGTTAGACCACATAGTACTTTTTGATAAAATCAGGACTGCGGAAAAGGAGGACTCAAATATGAAGATAGACATGCACTGTCACGTGAAAGAGGGGTCCATAGACAGCAGGGTAGGGATTGAGGAATATATCACGATACTCAAGGAACACGGATTTCAGGGAATGGTGATCACGGATCACGACACGTATAATGGCTACCGCTACTGGAAGAAGAATTTAAAAGGAAAGAAACATACCGATTTTGTGGTACTCAAAGGAATTGAATATGATACGAGAGATGCAGGGCATATTCTTGTAATTATGCCGGAGGGTGTAAAGATGCGTCTACTTGAGATGCGTGGAATGCCGCTTGCACTTCTGATCGATTTGGTTCATCGCAATGGTGGAGTTTTGGGACCGGCACATCCATGCGGAGAAAAGTACATGAGCTTCACTCATGCGAGAAGATACTACCTCTCACCTGAGATTGTTAAACGATTCGATTTTATTGAGACATTCAATTGTTGTGAACCGAAGGATTCTAATGCTGGTGCCTTAAAACTGGCAGAGAAATACGGTAAGGTGATGACCGGTGGAAGTGATTCCCACAAGACAGACTGTGTCGGACGGGCATATACAATCTTACCTGAACCGGTCAAAACGGAGACAGAGCTGATCTCTTTGATCCATAAGAAGACTGCATTCAAGACAGGTGGTGTCTATTATAATAAGACGACAAAAGAGAAGATAGGGAAGGTAAATAAGCTCCTTGTATATTCCTTCTGGGTATACAACAAGAGCGGTGAGCTGATGAAACGTCGTGGGCGGAATAAGAAAATGGAAGAAGAACATCCATTTGATCCGATTGATCCAATCGAACTGTATTATCACTCATAATTGTTTTGGGATAGTTACTATGCTTTCCTGTAAGCCACAGGTGAAATACCATATTTTCTTTTGAAAATGCGGTTGAAGTAGGACAGGTTGTCAAAACCACTGGCATCAGCAATCATCAGAATAGAGTCATCGGATGATTTGAGAAGTCTGGCAGCCATTGTAAGCCGGTAATCATTTAAGTATTCAGTGAATCCGATTCCCATGTGGGCTTTGAAGAACTTCATGAAATGGGATTTACTATAATAAGTAAGTTCAGCCATATCATCAATCGTTAGTTTTTCTGTATAATGATTTTCTACGTATTTTAAAACAGTTTTCATTTTCTCCAAAGATTTGGAATTGGAGGAAGTGGAGACTGTTTTTTTCTGACGTTCAGAGATCAGAAGAAAGAAAAAGTTAAACAGAGAACTTTTCACAGCAAGCTGCCATCCAGGTGTCTGATCAGCGCAGACAAGGTCAATCTGCCGGATACAATTGCTTAAGGCTTCAAAAGATCCGAGAGCCGGAGTAAGAAAATATTCAATAGGAAGAGAACCATCAAGAAGCGGAACGATGTATTGAATCATGCACAGATCGTTTGCTCCGGAAGAAAGTAAATCTGGTTTGAAAATAATATTTTCATATTCCATTTTAAAAGTATCATCCTGTTCGATGGCATGGAGACATCTAGGGGGAATAATAATAATATCTCCACTGTGAACCAGACGCTTATCAAAGTCCACAGAAACAAAACCCTGCCCTCTTTTGATGACAACAAGTTCCAACTCATCGTGCCAGTGCAGTGGTACCCCAGGGAAATCGAGAGGGATCGAGCAGAGATAAGTATTATAAGGAAATTCTGCGGATGTATGCGCTTTTGTTTCATGGTAATTCTGATATTCGTTAATGTTCATATAAAACTGAGATCCTTTCAATAAAATGTTATCTGACACACCTGCTGGTCAAACTAGATTGAATTATAAGAATGATAGTATTGTACAATAAAGTGCAAGTATATTGCAAGATATTTGAAGATAATCGTATTAAAATACAATCATAAGTTAAAAACAAAGAAACAAAGTATGTAACATAAAAACAGAATCAGATTTGAAGGGAGATTATTCAAATGAACATTCAGGAAACATTACAGCAGAAACTTGGTAAAGAGATTGCACAGGCTTCCAATGAAGAAATCTATGGAGCACTTCTTAGCATGGTGCAGGAAATGGCGGGAGAAAAGGAACGTACAGATAGTAAGAAAAAACTGTACTATATTTCCGCAGAATTCCTGATTGGAAAACTGCTTTCTAACAATATGATCAACCTTGGTATTTTTAATGAAGTAAAAGATGTGCTTGCACAGAACGGTAAGAACATTGCAGAAATCGAAGAAGTAGAGCCGGAACCATCACTTGGTAATGGTGGACTTGGACGTCTTGCAGCATGTTTCCTTGATTCAATCGCAACACTTGGACTTGCCGGAGACGGTGTCGGACTGAACTACCATCTTGGACTTTTTAAACAGGAGTTTAAAAATAACCTTCAGAGAGAAACTCCGAATCCATGGATCGAAGCAAAATCCTGGCTGAAAAAGACAGATGTTGTTTATCCAATCTCTTTCAAAGGACTCAATGTAAATGCGAGAATGTATGATATTGAAGTAACAGGATATAACAATAAGACAAATAAATTACATCTCTTTGATATTGACTCTGTAGATGAGACAATCGTAGAGGATGGAATTGCTTTTAATAAAGAAGACATCGAGAAGAACCTGACACTTTTCTTATATCCGGATGACAGTGATGAGAACGGAAGATTGCTTCGAATTTATCAGCAGTATTTCATGGTAAGCGCAGGTGCACAGCTGATTCTTGATGAATGTACAGCAAAGGGATGCAACCTTCATGATCTTGCGGATTATGCAGTGATCCAGATCAATGATACTCATCCGACAATGGTAATTCCAGAACTGATTCGTCTTCTTGTAGAGAGAGGGTTAGATATGGATGAGGCAATCGAAGTTGTTTCTAAGACATGTGCATATACAAACCATACAATCCTTGCAGAAGCGCTGGAAAAATGGCCTGTATATTACCTGAAGAAGGTAGTTCCGCAGCTGATGCCGATCATCGAAGTATTGGATGATAAAGTAAGAAGAAAATATGAAGATGAAAGTGTTTCTATCATTGACAGAAATGATACAGTTCATATGGCACATATTGATATCCATTATGGATTCAGCGTAAATGGTGTTGCTTCTCTTCATACAGAGATTCTGAAAGAGACAGAACTGAATAACTTCTACAAGATTTATCCGGAGAAGTTTAACAATAAGACAAATGGTATTACATTCCGTCGCTGGTTACTGCATTGTAATCCGGCTCTCACAGAGCTTCTTGATGAACTGATCGGAGAGGGATACAAGAAAGACGCAACTGAACTTGAGAAACTTCTTGCATTTAAGGATGATGATAAGGTACTCGACAGATTAGTAGAGATCAAACATGCCAATAAAGAAGCACTGTGCAAATATCTGGAAGAGACACAGGGAGTAAAAGTAAGCCCTGATACAATCTTTGATATTCAGATTAAACGTCTGCACGAGTACAAACGTCAGCAGCTGAATGCATTATATATCATTGATAAATATCTTGAGATTAAAGCAGGAAAGATTCCGGCAGCACCAGTGACAGCAATCTTTGGAGCAAAGGCAGCACCGGCTTATGTGATCGCAAAAGATATTATTCACCTGATTCTCTGCCTGCAGGAGATTATCAACAATGATCCAGAGGTAAGTCCATACCTGAAGGTTGTTATGGTTGAGAACTATAATGTAACAAAGGCTGAAAAATTAATTCCGGCTTGCGATATTTCCGAGCAGATTTCACTTGCATCGAAAGAAGCCAGCGGAACAGGTAATATGAAATTCATGCTGAACGGAGCTGTAACACTCGGAACAGAGGATGGAGCAAATGTTGAGATTCACGAACTTGTTGGAAACGATAACATTTTCGTATTCGGTGTTTCCAGTGATGAAGTAATCGAGCATTATGCAAAGGCTGATTATGTTGCAAGAGATTTCTATGAGAAAAATCCGGCGATCAAGGCAGCGATTGACTTTATTACAAGCGAAGAAGTTCTCAAAGTTGGAAAGAAAGAGAATCTTGAGAGATTGCAGCATGAGATTATCAGTAAAGACTGGTTCATGACTCTTCTTGACTTTGATAGCTATAAAGAAAAGAAAGAAGAAGCATTGAGAGCTTATGCAGATCAGAAAACATGGGCTAAGAAAGCACTTGTAAATATTGCGAAAGCAGGGTATTTCTCATCTGACAGAACAATCGAAGAGTACAACAGAGATATCTGGCATCTGTAAAAGGAGGAGAAGAACGTGAAAAGAGCGAGCGGAGTATTATTACCGGTATTTTCATTGCCATCAAAATACGGAATTGGCTGTTTCTCAAAAGAAGCGTATAAATTTATTGATCAGTTAAAAGAGGCTGGACAGAGTTACTGGCAGATTCTGCCGCTTGGACCGACTGGATACGGGGATTCCCCGTACCAGTCTTTCTCCACATACGCTGGAAATCCATATTTTATTGATCTGAAGACACTGATCAAAGAAGGACTTCTGACAAAAAAAGAATGTAAAACGTATGATTTTGGAGAGCAGGCAGACAGTATTGATTACGAGAAAATCTACAATTCAAGATTTAAAGTGCTGAAAAAGGCATTTGAGCGTTTTGAAAAAGATGAAGCATATGATAACTTTGTTAAAGAAAATGCGTACTGGCTGGATGATTATAGCCTCTATATGGCAATCAAGGA
>OGYH01001444.1_pt1 | contig 22106 bp, 20 predicted proteins | sample 1576511 | NCBI WGS metagenome assembly OGYH01 (sample SAMEA3541522, study PRJEB24748) | human gut metagenome | biome: human gut; feature: human-associated habitat; material: faeces | place: China | collected 2012
TATCATGGGTGATGTGACCAAGCGCCGCGGCCGTGTGCTGGTGCGGGGTCACCAGGCAGTTTTCTTCCTTCAGCAGCGGGTTATCCATGCGCGCAGGCTCCACAGCCAGAACATCCAGGCCCGCGCCCGCCACCTTGCCGCTGTGCAGCGCCGCAGCCAGGTCCTCCTCCACGATCAGGGGCCCGCGGGAGGTATTGATGAGCAGTACGCCATCCTTCATCTTTGCAATGCTCTCCCGGTTGATGATGCCCTGCGTGTCCGGAAACAGCGGGCAGTGCAGGCTGATCACATCGCTTTGCGCCAGCAGTTCGTCCAGTGTCACCATGCGCGCCACGCCGTCGTCCTGCGCGAACTTATCGAAAGCAAGCACCTCCATGCCGAAGGCCGCGGCCAGCTTCGCCGCCGCCCTGCCGATGCGCCCGTAGCCGATAACGCCGAACGTCTTGCCCGCCAGCTCGATGAGAGGCGTATTCCAGTAGCAAAAGTCCGGACAGCTGCTCCAGCCGCCCTCTTTTACCGAGCGGCTGTGGTCCCCCACATGGTGGCACAGCTCCAGCAGCAACGCCATCACAAACTGGGCCACCGCCGCAGTGCCGTAGGTTGGGATATTGCACACGGGCACGCCCTGCGCTTTGGCCGCGGCGGTATCCACCACATTGTAGCCTGTGGCCAGTACGCCGATATACCGCAGTTCCGGCGCAAGTTCCGCCAGCGTTTCAGCGGAAAGCGGCGTTTTGTTCACGATGAGGATATCCGCCCCCTTCGCCCGCCGCACGATCTCGCCGCTGCCGTCGGCAAAGGGTGTGCGGTCGTATACCGTTACCTCTCCCAGCGCCTCAAAGCCGTTCCAGCTCAAATCTCCGGGGTTTTCCGTGTATCCGTCCAGAATTACGATTTTCATGCCTGCTCCTTCCCGCGCAGCCCGGCTATTTCCGAGGCGCCCAGGGCCAAAAGCCCATTGTCGCTGTTCCACATATTCATCTGCATCCCGCGGGCAAGCCACGGTTTCAGCGGCTCCGCCGCGCCGAAATGTACGCCGGCCCACTTTCCGTTTTCCTCGGCCGCCGCGATGACCTTTTCAAACGCCGCCACGATATCGGGATGGCCGAACTGGTTCAGGATACCGTAATCCTGCGTCATATCGTTCGGGCCGATGAAGCCCACGTCGATACCTTCCACCGCCATGATCTCGCCGATGTTCTCCACACCCTTGCGGGATTCGATCTGGCACATCAGGATGGTTTCTTCATTGGCCCGGCGCATATATTCCCGTCCGTCTACTCTTTTAAAATCCGTATGCGGACGCGAAAGCGAAACGCCCCGGTGTCCCATGGGCGCGTATTTGGTGCAGTCCACCAGCATACGCGCCTGTTCGGCTGTTTCCGTATTGGGCAGAAGCAGCCCGGACGCACCCATCTCCATGAATTTGAGCGCGTGCTCCCGGCGCATCTCCGGGATACGCACCAACGCGGGCATACCGATGCCGCGCGCCACCGCAATGATGTTCGCCGCCTCGCGCGTGGTGAACGCGCCGTGCTCGCAGTCCACGATGAAGAAGTCAAACCCACAGCTCTGCAGTATTTTCGCAATATCCGGGCTTGCAAATGTCGTCACCATGGTCCCCAGTACCTGCTCGCCGTTTTTCAGGCGTTCTTTTAACAATGCCATGTCTCTCTTCTCCTTTTTTCAGCAGCGCGCCGTGCGGCGCGCGTTCTCTCCTATGCGGGGCCTCCGTTCAGCGCACCGGCATACCGCGCCCGCCGCCCCCGCCGCGGGCGCGGTATGCCTTTCGCCGGTACGCGGCGGGCTCAGATTCCCTTGCCGTCATACCAGGCTTTCCAGCGGCATGCATTCCACACGGCACACGCCGGAGGCCACCATCGCGTCCACCTGTCCGCGTTCGGGCAGCGCCATCCCGATGGCGCCTTTTTTCTTGATGACCAGCGTGCCCGCACAGTTGCAGAACGCCGCCAGCCGTGCCAGGGGCATATCCTCCTGCAGGCCTACGCACAGTGCCGCGGCAAGCGTATCGCCCGCGCCCGTGGGGTCGACCGGCTCTTCGTCGATGCCCGCCGCAACAGCCACCTCACCGCCGCGGCTCAGCACGGCGCCGTCTTTGTCACGCGTGAGCGCCACGACCCGCGGCCCCATTGCATGCAGCGCGCGCAGCACGTCGCCGATACTCGTTTCACCCGTAATCATCTGCCCCTCGCTCAATGTGGGCGCCACTACGTCCGCATGGCGCACCGCCCACAGCAGGCGCGCCCGTGCGGCCGCATCCGCTGAAAGCTCGCGGCGGATGTTTGGGTCGAACGAAACCAGAATCCCCTTCTCCCGCGCGATCTCCACCAGACGTTCACATGCACCGCGCATTTCTTCCGTCAGCTCCAGCAGCATGCCGGGGAAATGCACCGCATAGGCGCCGCTGATGTACTCCGCGTCCAGCTCACTGGCCCGCAGCAGGCTGCCCACTGAATTTTTACGGTAATACTGATAATTCCGCCCTTCCGGCAGATATTCCAAAAACGCAAGGCCCATCTGTCCCTCGTCCGAGACGATGAGACGGGAGAGATCCACCCCCTGGCCGCGCAGTGTGCCTGCTACCATCCGGCTGAGGCTGTCGCGCCCCACTTTGCCGATGAAGCCGCCCCGTCCGCCCAGCAGCGTGGCGGCGCAGGCGAAAATGCCCGCCGAGCCGCTGGCCGTTTTTACAACAGGGCCCGCGTCCTCGATGCGCATGCCCTCACGCCCGGGTACAAGGTCCACAAGCAGCTCCCCCAAAGCCAGGATCGGCTTGCGCGCTCCTATATTTCCGCTGTTTCCGCCCTTTTCCATTCCTACTGCACCGCTTTCTTTTGCCTGTGTAAAATATTAGTAATAATATTTCAATATAAATAATATTTTGCACTTTCAGTATATCCGACCTGCAGTCCAATGTCAAGAGATATCAAGCCCTCAAAGCGCCAAAAGATTTTCCCTGCTTTTGGTCACTATGTTTGACTTGAAGAATTTTTCTGCTATAATATTAGTAAGATATTATTAAAAAGGAGCGTCTGGACCATGAAAAAGGCCACCTCGCAGGATGTTGCGGAACTTGCGGGCGTTTCGCAGGCGACCGTGTCTCTTATTTTAAACAACAGCGATAAGATCACCTTCAGCAACGAGACCAAGGAGCGCGTGCTCGCAGCAGCTCAAAAGCTGAACTACCGCCTGCCTCAGCGCAAAAAACAGCGCGAAAAAAAGGCCAGCAACATGCTTCTCGTTCTGACGCCCACGCTCACCAACCAGTACTATGCCGAGCTGATCCAGGCCATCGAGGACTATGCCGACACGCTGGATTACCGCGTCATCGTCTGCAACACCTTCCGCAAGCCGGATCTGGAAAAGTTCTATCTCGACACTTTTGTCGGCGCGCATGTGGACGGTATCATCTATACTTTTCTGCCCAGCTTCCCGCGCCTGGTGGAGCAGATCTCCTCGTCCACACCCACGGTCATCATCGGGGAAAAGCTGGACGACCTGTCCATCTGCTCCATCGAGCTGAGCAACGTGAACGCAGGCGCCATGCTGGCCGAGCATTTGTATCAGCTGGGCCACCGCAAGCTGGTGTTCATCTCCACGCCGTTCAACCAACTGACACTGGCGCGTGAGCAGCGCCTGGAGGGAATCCGCAAGCAGTTGGAGCTGCACGGTGTGACGGATGGACTGGAGGTGCTGGTGGCCGACCGCCAGGCCGAGGCAGACAGCCAGGATGACGGCCTGCCCTACGAATATTCGGTTGGGCGGCAGCTCACGGCGGAGCTGATCCGGCGTGAGAGCATGGCCACAGCCCTCATCGGCGTGAATGATATGACGGCGCTCGGCATTCTGAGCGAGCTTGCAGCCCAAGGTCTGCGCGTACCGCGTGATTTTTCGGTGTGTGGCTTCGACAACATTTTTTCTTCCAGCATCACCACGCCGGGCCTCACCACCATTGACCATCATCTTCGCACCCGCTGCCAGGCGGCGGTGGATATGGTCATCACACAGAGCACGCCTTCGCGCATCCCCACTCCCTTCGTGAATAAAATCGAATACACGCCGCAGCTCATCGTACGCAGTTCCACCGGGCAAAGCCCGACGCACCGCAGCAGCGAAAAAATCTGAATTTGCCGCAGGGCGCGGCGCCCTTCTATACATTCAAAAAAACACCGGTCGCAAAGACCGGTGTTTTTTATCATGCAGCCAAAACGCACGTCCGCTTTTCAAACAATTCACCCAATAATAATTATTTATTTTCAATAATGTGTTGACAAACAATATTATACACAATATAATATTGTCAACGGAATAAATCATCCGGAATGCCGGGCGGCCGGCGCCGTGCAACCCCGGCCGCCCACGCAACAGAAACGGAGTGAAAGACGATATGGCTTTTAACACAGGAGCAGCCCTGATGGATGCCCTGGTGCTGAGCGTCGTGGCCAGTGAAAGCACATACGGCTACAAGATCACGCAGGATGTGCGCAGTGTGATGGAGGTGTCCGAGAGCACCCTCTACCCGGTGCTGCGGCGTCTGCAGAAGAGCGAGTGCCTGGAGACCTACGACCGTGAATTCGCAGGCCGTAACCGCCGCTATTACAGCATCACGGAAAAGGGGTGCGAGCAGTTGGAAACGTACCGCCGTGAGTGGACGGAGTATAAAGCGAAGATCGACAACGTATTGTTCGGAGGAATCAGTAATGAATAGAGCGGAGTTTATGGCGGCCCTGGAAGCCCAGCTGCGCGATATCACCACAGAGGAGCGCGACGAAGCGCTGAAATTCTACAACGAATATCTGGATGAAGCAGGCCCGGAGAACGAGGCCGCTGTGCTGGCCGAGCTGGGCAGCCCCCAAAAGGTGGCCTGCATCATTCGCGCAAACTGCGGCTTCGGCGTACCCGCCGTGCGTGATGCAGCGGAAAAAAGCACCGCTCCGGAAAAGCCGGAACAGGCGCCCGTTCCGGAGCTTACACTGGACGGCCCGGACTGGCAGGCGTCCCAGGCCCCGGCGCAGGAAACAGAACGCTCTTGGGCCGAAGGCCAGCGCGCGGACGAGGAAGCTCCGGACGGTTTCCCGAATGCGCAGGCGGCGGACGGCGCGCAGCACGGCCCTGCCTATGCATACAGCTATCGCCAAGACGGCGCGCAACGCGAAAACGGCGGACGCTCCGCCTCCAACCGCACGCTCTGGGTCATCCTGCTCATTCTCACCTGTCCCATCTGGATCGGCCTCATCGGCGGCCTGTTCGGCGGCGTAGTGGGCATCGTCGGCGGGCTGTGCGGCATTGCGTTCGCGGGCTTTGCCACAATGATCGCGGGCGTGGCGGCTTTCGGCGGCGGCGTTGGGCTGCTGTTCACATCCGTTCCCAGTGGTATCCTGACGATGGGTCTCAGCCTGCTGTGCATCTCCATCGGCGCGCTGCTGGGCGCGGGTACGGTATGGGTCGTGGCCAAGGCCGGTCCGGCGCTCTTCCGTGCCGTCGGTTCGCTGTGCCGCACCCTGTTTGGGAAAGTGAGGTAAGACGGCGATGACAAAATTCATAAAAACACTGCTGAGCATTGCGGGCGGCTGCCTTGTATTGGGCATCATACTCTCTATCGTGGGCCTGTGCCTGGGCGGACGGCTTACCAGTATCCGCGTCGGCTGGGACAACGGCCCCCGTGTCTATTACACCGACGCTTTTACCGACGGTGAATTCGGCATGTTCCGGGCAGACGCCTCCGGCGCTCCCTCCGCCCCTGATGCGCCCTCCCCCTCCAGCACCGGCTCCGTCCCCACCGGCAGCGTGCGGGAACTGGAAATCGATATCTCCACGGCAGAGGTCGTCATTCAGCCGGGTGACGCGTATGACCTGCAGGTCTCCGGCAGCCCGCGTTATGAGTCCAGGGTCTCAGGCGGGGTGTGGACGATTAAGACGACCGGCGACTGGCAGCTGCGCAACTGGGAAAACGTAAAATTTTTCATCACGGTTCCCCGGGACACCGTGTTTGACGAGGTGGAGCTTTCCATCGGCGCGGGCACGCTGAAGGCGGACGGCTTGGCCTGCCGCACAGCCGACCTTGAGGTGGGCGCGGGCGAGATGACCGTAAAAAATCTCACCTGCACACAGGAGAGCAGCCTGGATGTCGGCATGGGTAAGCTGACCATCGACGGCGGCAGCCTGGACGGCAAAAACGAGGTATCCTGCGGCATGGGCGTCGCCGAGGTGGCCGTCTCCCGGCCGGCGGACTACGGCTACGCGCTGGAGAGCGGCATGGGTTCCGTGACCATCGACGACTATTCTCATTCCGGCATGGGCGTCGAGCTGGAAGTAAACCGCAGCGCGGCCACATTTTATGACATCGAATGCGGCATGGGCGAAGTAACGATCACATTCAACTGACAACAGGAGGAAATGACTGATGGACCAGAAACGTTTGTATAAAGCCCGCGGCCACCGTATGGTATGCGGCGTGTGCGGCGGCATCGCGGAATATTTCGGCGTGGACCCAACCATCGTACGGCTGGCGTTCGTGCTGCTGTGCTTCGGCTGGGGCTCGGGCCTGCTGGCCTATATCGTAGCCGCGCTCATTATGCCGGAGCCGCCCTACGACCCCAACGATGTACGTCCATAACAGCTGAAATGCAGCGGCCCGCGCCGGGGTGTACCGGTGCGGGCCGCTTTGCTTTACGCTTTGGACGAACGGCCTTACTCCGCCGCCAGACGGGCAAGGTCCTCTTTCGTCAGTCTCCATGTTGTCCATTCATCCATCGGCTTTGCGCCAAGGCTCTTATAGAACTCCTGGCTGGGGGTGTTCCAGTTCAGGCAGCACCACTCCATGCGGCCGCAGTTTTCCGCCGCGGCGATCTTGAACAGCTCGCGGATGAGCCGCTTGCCGTAACCGGCCTTACGGTATTCGGGATACAGGAAAAGATCCTCCAGATAGAGGCCTTTTGTACCGATAAACGTGGAATAGTTGTAAAAGTACAGCGCGTATCCAATGACCTTGCCGTCCAGCTCTGCCAGCAGGCAGCGGGTGACGTGTTCGTCGAACATCGCATGCCGGATGGTCTCTTCGGTAGCAACGACTTCGTCGCTCATCTTTTCGTATTCCGCAATGCCGCGGATCAGCTCCAGAATGGTGCCGCAGTCCTCGGGCCGGGCGGGGCGGATGCTAAATTGTGCCATAGGTTTTTGTCCTCCTGTTTCGTTGGGGTGGTAAAACATATATGCGCAAAAAAGAAGCCGGCTGCCGCCGGCTTCTTCGCACAGGCTTTGCTGATAAACGCGGTTTAAACGGATTCCCGAATCTTGGACGGGCTGTATGTCTTGACGGCGGAGGCATCCTCCGTCACGGCATAGGCCGCAGTCTCCTCCTCCACTTTGTCCGAGAACGCGGCCGAAGTGATCTCGCTGAGGATGGTCGTTTTGTAATTCGCGGTGAAATCGTCATTGTCCTCGTAGTTGGCGATTTTCTGATAGATCATCGGAACACTGTAACCGTCGTACACGCCGGCGGCACCCACCTCAGCGGCGACGATCCCCTGCACGAATTCCTCGGAATAGCTGGTGGATTCCGCGGTGAGGAAGCTTTTGGACATATACGACGAAGCGGTGTCCTCGGCATACTCGCGGCCGCAGATCTCAAACGCCTTTTCCAGCGTTTCGGGGCCAAGCTCATCCATGGAACCGCCCGCGTTCAGGTCGTCGGCAAGCTGGGCCGCCAGTGCGTTCAGCTCTTCCAGCTTTTCGTCAGGCAGCGCGGCGGAATCCGCATCCGTAGTAGGCAGCACCAGCGTCTGGATGCGGGAATAGGTCTCGTCCATGTACTTTTTGGCCTCGGCGTCGGTGATCTTGTCCGATTCGCCGTCCTGATACTCAGCCAGCAGCTTTTCATACTTCGCTTCGCATTCATAGAAGCGGCGGTAGTTTTCCCGCCCAATGCCGTTGGCCGCCAGCAGGGCTTCGTTGTTGGCCCAGATGGCATCGAGCTGGCTGTCGATGGACGCCTGCTCCTCCTCGGTGAAGGTAAGGCCCGCTTCCGCAAAGGCTTTTTCCACCCAGACATAACGTTTTGCGGAGGCCACCGTCTCGTTGTGGATCCATTCCTCAGCTTTCACGCCCTCGATCTCGCTTTTCAGTACCTTGGCGCTTTTATCCTCCAGCTTGCTTTTTGCGCTGGAATACGCCTGATACTGGTACATCAGGTACAGGCCCGCGGGGATATCCTCGCCCTCCACCGTCATCACGACGGCGGGCGTGGTGAACTTACAGGCAGCCATAGAAAGGGCCAACGCCGCGCACAGCAGCAGGCCGGTGAATTTTTTCAGCTTCAATGTGTTTCCCTCCGCGCGGGCGCCGCTTCGGCCGCGGCCTTCACCCGCAATGATACAACAAATTATACCGCGTTGCGCGGCTGTTGGCAAGTGCCGGGCAAAACTTTCGGCCCCGGAGCGCGTTACTGCGGCCGCTCCAGCTCCGCCATTTTGTCGAACACGGCATTCATCACATCCAGCGGCTTTTCGCCGGGCAGGATGCGCACCGAAAGGTACGGCTTGCCGGAAGCGTTCACCAGCAGGCGGCGGCCCATATCCTTGAGCAGGGGCTTGAGCGTGGCGAGGTCCAGCTTATCGGAATACAGAATGAGCGTATCCCGGTTTTGTGTGATCTCGTAGATGCCAAGCTTTGCAGCCACCACCCGCACCAGGCTGATGTCGATAAGCCCCTGCACGCTTTTGGGCACAGGACCGTAACGGTCCGCCAGCTCGTCCAGCACGTCGTCCGCGCCGGGGCGGTCGTCGATGGCGGCAATGCGCTTGTATGCCTCAATGCGTCCGGCGGCGTCCGGGATGTATTTTTCTGGGATGTAGGCGTCCACGGTGATGTCAATGAGGCAATCGCTCTTATCCGCCTGAACAGCCTCTCCCTTTTCGGCGGCGATGGCCTGGTTCAGCAGCTTGACATACATCTCATAGCCCACAGCCTCCATGTGGCCGTGCTGGCTCTGCCCCAACAGGTTGCCCGCGCCGCGGATCTGCAGATCGCGCATGGCGATGCGGAAGCCGGAGCCGAAGCTTGTGAACTCCCGGATGGCGGAAAGACGCTTGGCCGCAATGTCCGTGAGCACTTTATCCCGCCGGAACGTGAAATAGGCGTAGGCCTTGCGGCCCGAGCGGCCCACGCGGCCGCGGATCTGGTACAGCTGGGCAAGACCCATGCGGTCCGCGTCCTCTATGATGAGCGTGTTGCAGTTGCGCACGTCCACACCTGTCTCGATGAGCGTGGTGCACACCAGGACATCGATCTCGCCGTCCAGCAGCTTCTGCCATACCCCCGAAAGCGTGGCCTCGTCCATACGGCCGTGGGCCGTGGCGATGCGCGCGCCGGGCAAAAGCTCCGCCAGCTTTGCCGCACACTGGTCGATGGTGTCGATGCGGTTGTGGATATAATACGCCTGGCCGCCGCGGTCCAGCTCGCGCCGCAGGGCCTCGGCCACCACGCCCGCGTCGTATTCCATCACATAGGTCTCGATGGGGCGGCGCTCAAAGGGCGGCTCTTCGATGGTGCTCATGTCCCGCAGGCCGCTCATCGCCATGTTCAGCGTGCGCGGGATGGGCGTAGCCGAAAGCGTCAGCATGTCCACGCCGATGAAATTTTCCTTCAGCTTTTCCTTGTGCTTGACGCCGAAGCGCTGCTCCTCGTCGATGATGACAAGGCCCAGATCGTGAAATTTCACATCCTTCTGCAGCATACGGTGGGTGCCCACCACCACATCCACAGTACCCGCGGCAAGGCCCTTAATGGTCTCTTTCTGCTGGCGGGCGCTGGCAAAGCGGGAGAGCAGCCCCGCTTTGACGGGGAACGCCTCCATGCGGGAGAGAATGGTGGTGTAGTGCTGCCACGCCAGGATCGTGGTAGGCACCAGCACGGCCACCTGCTTGCCGCCCATAATGCACTTGAACGCGGCGCGCAGCGCCACCTCCGTTTTGCCCACGCCCACGTCGCCGCACAGCAGGCGGTCCATCGGGTGGGGCTTTTCCATGTCTTTTTTTATTTCGGCCGCGCTGGTGAGCTGGTCGGCCGTTTCGTCGTATTCAAAACGCGTTTCAAAATCCCGCTGCCACTCGTTGTCCTCGGGGAACGCATAGCCCTGGGCCTGCTGGCGCCGGGCATACAAAGCGATCAGCTCTTTTGCCATCTCCTGCGTGGCCTTGCGCACGCGGCTTTTGGTTTTGTTCCACGCGTCGCCGCCCAGCTTCGAGAGCTTGACGCGCTCGCCGTCGCCGGGAGCTGTATAGCGGCTGATAAGGTCCAGTTGGGTAACGGGCACATACAGCGTGTCCGCTTTGTCGTAGTTGATTTTGATGTAATCCTTCACCACGCCCTGCAGGTCCAGCCTCTGGATGCCCGCATATACCCCGATGCCGTGGTTCTGGTGCACCACATAATCGCCGGGCGTGATGTCCGACAGGCTGGAAAGGCCCTTGTTCTTTGCCCTGGCCTTCTGCGGCGCGGCCGCGTTGTGGCGGCGGCTGGTGAACACGGCGAACTTGGCGAAGGGGTAATCCGCGCCCGCGTTCAGGTGGCCTTCAAACACACCCACGCTGCCCGGCGCAAGGGACGGCGGTTCCTTATGATACGCCTGGGCGGAAAAGCCCGCGGCGGCAAGGTCCCGCGCAAGCGCGGCGGCCGCGCGCTGCGTGCCCGCCAGCACTGCCACGGCATACTTTTGTGCCGTGAGCGGGCGCAGGTCGTCGGCCAGCGCGCTCACCTCGCCGCCCCAGGGCGGCAGGCTGTGGGTCTGGGCGTTGACGGTATCCGCCAGTTTCAGGTCCGGGATGGTGCGGGCAAAATTTTCACACACCACGGCATGCCGCTTCTCCGTCTCGTGCAGCAGATACGCGGTGTCCTCGTAGAAACGGTCCAGCCCGGGGGCCAGCACACCCTCTTCCAACAGGCCCTTGAACGCCTCTCCGAAGCGGAACTCCACGCCTTTGGCGGCCTCGCGCACGGCGCTTGGCTCGTTGAGGAACACGATGGGCGCGTCGAAATATTCAAAGATCGTCGCCGGCTTTTCGTACCGCAGCGCCAGATATTTGTCCATGGCGGCGGGCATCGTACCCGCGTCCAGCGCCTTGAGGTCGCCGTCCATGGCGTCGGCCAAAGCTTCCGCATAGGCGGGCTTTGCCTTGGAAAGCGCCGTGCGCAGCAGCCTTGCGGCGGCCTCGGTGTCTCCGAACAGCACTTCCCGGGCCGGGGAAAGATAAATTTTTTTCACCGCCCCTTCCCGCCGCTGGGAAACAAGGTCAAAGCTGTGGATGCTGTCCACCTCGTCGCCCCAAAACTCCAGGCGGTGGGGCTTCTGCATGTCGGGCGCGTAAATATCCACAATACCGCCGCGCACCGAAAACTGGCCCGGGCCGTCCACCTGGAAGCGGCGCAGATACCCCGCGCCGAACAGCCGCTCGATGAGCACGTCCATGGAGATAGCCATTCCCTGCTTCACCGTGAGAGTGTTGCCGCAGAATTCCTGTTTGGGCGTTGTATATTGCAGCACGGCCTCCACGGGCGCGCACGCGACGCTCGTGCGGCCGCCCACCAGGTTGCCCAGCACGGCAAGGCGCCGGTACTCGTATTCATGGCTCTGGCCTTCCACGGGGCGCAGCACATAATCCCGTGCGGGGAATACCTCGGCCCGCCGGCCGAACACGGCGGCGTCCTCCGCAAAGCGCGTGGCATCGGCCTCGCCCGCGCACACCACCAGCGCGGAACGGCCCGTATCCTCGCACAGTGCGGCCAGCATCTGGGCGCGGGCCGTGGGCGGCATACCGAACAGGGCCACCACAGCGGGCTTCGCGCCCGCCATGCCCGCCAGCAGCCGTTTGTATTCAGGTGTTTGTTTCAGGAGAGCAGTCAGCATGAAAAAACCTCTCTGCGCCAAAGGCGGCTATATCGTCAAATAAAGAAAAAAACATACGCACAGCGCCGCCACGCCCACGCACAAAACGAGTGCCAGCGCCAACGGCCCCTCGCGGTAGGCCCGCGTCTCAGCGGCAGGCGTACGGCGCAGATGCACCACGGCCGCCAGAACGGAAGCCACACCCAGGCCCAGCGCAGCCGCGGGCACGAACACGGTGCCGGCCAAAAGCGTCAAGATGATAACGCTCTCCGCCAGCACGTCGTCCAGGCCCGTCACATTGCCCGGCAGCAGATACAAAAGCCATGTAGCGCCCGCCCAGGCAGGCACCGCCAGCGCGAACCGCACGGGCCGCGTAAAGCTTTTTGCCAGCAGGCGCTGCTTGTCGCGGCACAGCCACAACCGCGCCGCCGCGCACCACAAAAGCGCCGTCAGGCACACGCCCAGCAGCGGGATAACGGCAAACGTCCATTCGTTGGGCCGCAAAATGCAGCCCAGCGCACCACCCAGCACCACGCCGCCCAAAATCAGGCAAGCAAGCTCATACCGGCGCTCCGGCGTCATTTTCTCTTTTTTCTTATCCATTGTACCTCGACATCGCAGTGTCAAACTGCCCTTTCATCATAAGCTCCAGCGCGCCGCAGATATCGTCGTAACGCGCCTCCACGGCCTTTTTCTCAGCCTGCGTCAGTCGGCTCAGCACCCAGTCCGCCAGGTCGTACTCCGGACGCGGCTTTTCCCCCACGCCGATCTTTACCCGCGGGAAATCCTGCCCGATGTTCCCAATGATGCTTTTGATGCCGTTGTGCCCGCCCGCCGAGCCCGTTTTCCGGATGCGCAGGCGTCCCGGCGCCAGCGAGATATCGTCGAACAGAACGATGATGCGCTCCGGCGGGACCTTGTAAAAATCCGCCGCCTTGCGCACGGCATCTCCGGAAAGGTTCATAAAGGTCTGCGGCTTCATCAGCAGCACCTTCACGCCCGCCGCCGTGCCCGTGCCCGTCAGCGCGTCGAACTTCGCCTTCGTCACCCTCACGCCCCATTTTTCCGCCACATGGTCCAGCGCGGCGAAGCCCGCGTTATGGCGCGTGCCTTCATATTTTTTGCCCGGGTTGCCCAGGCCCACGATGATCGCATCAATGCTTGTCTGCTTTTTGAAAAACATGGTCTCTCCTGTGGAATGCACAACACGGCGGCACGGCGCACCGCGCCGTGCCGCTGCATTTGTATTGTATTATTTCAGCCGCGCCGCTCACACAAACAGCGTGGAGACGGGCTTGTCGGAATAGATGCGCGCCACTGCCTCGGCCAGCACGGGCGCGACGCTGAGCACCTTGATCTTTTCAATTTGTTTTTCCGGCGGCAGGGCGATGGTGTCCAGCAGCACGACCTCATCCAGCGCGCTGTCCCGGATGCGCCCGATGGCCGGACCGGAGAGCACGCCGTGGGTGGCGCAGGCCGTCACGCTCTTGGCTCCGCGCGCCTTAATGGCGCCGGCCGCATTGCACAGCGTGCCCGCGGTGTCGATCATATCGTCCACGATGACCACGTCCCGGCCTTCCACCTCGCCGATGATGTTCATCACCTCAGAAACATTTGCCCTTGGACGCCGCTTATCCACAATGGCCAGCGGAACGTCCAGCCGTTCGGCAAAGGCACGGGCGCGGGCCACGCTGCCCAGGTCCGGGCTGACGACCGTCACGTTGTCATGGTAAGGCTCCGTTTTGCGTGCGAAATAGGGCGTCAGAATGGGCGCGCCGTACATATGGTCCACCGGTACGTCGAAAAAGCCCTGGATCTGCGACGCGTGCAGGTCCATGGTCAGCACGCGGTCGGCTCCCGCCGTTACGATCAGGTCCGCCACCAGCTTGGCCGTAATGGGGTCCCGCGCGCGGGATTTCCGGTCCTGCCGGGCGTAGCCGTAATACGGAATGACGGCTGTGATGCGCCCGGCCGACGCGCGCCGGAAAGCGTCCATCATGATGAGCAGCTCCATCAGGTTGCGGTTGACAGGGCTTGAGGTGCTCTGCACCACATAAACGTCGCTGCCGCGCACCGATTCCTGGATGGAGACCTGTATCTCGCCGTCGCTGAAGCGTCCCACTTCGCTGCGTCCCAGCGTGATGCCGAGACACTCCGCCATTGCCGCCGCCAGTGGCTTGTTGGAATTCCCCGCGAAGATCTTGATATCCTTGCCGTGAAGATTCATACCCGCGCACGTCCTTTCCGCATCATCCGTCATTCTGTCCTTATTCTGTTTTCAAAGTTTATTTCGAGCCGGCTTCTTCCTTTGCCTGCTGCTTTGCGATGAACTTTTCCAGCTTGCCCTTCGCCCACTGCGGCTTGTTCACCTGCCGCGCCCGGGCAATGCCCAGCGCGCCCGCGGGCACGTCGTCGGTAATGGTGCTGCCCGCCGCAGTGTACGCGCCGTCGCCCACGCTCACAGGCGCCACCAGGTTCGTATTGCAGCCGATGAACGCATAATCCCCGATGGTGTTGCGGTGCTTGGCCGCGCCGTCGTAATTGACGGTGACCACGCCGCAGCCGAAATTGCAGTATTTGCCCACGTCGGAATCGCCCACATAGGTCAGGTGCGAAACGCTGGTACCCTTGCCCACAGTGGAATTCTTGATCTCCACAAAATCGCCGATGTGCACATTTTCGCACACACGGCTGTCCGGCCGAATGTGGGCAAACGGGCCGATGGCCGCGCCGCTCTCGATGACGCTGTCATAACCCTGGCTGGCGTTGAATTTCACGTTCTCGCCCACCGTCACGTTTTCCAGCAGGCTGTTCGGGCCGATGACGCTGCCCGCGCCGATTTTTGTCTCCCCCCGCAGGATGGTGCCCGGCAGGATGACCGCGCCCGGCGCGATCTCTACCGTGTCGTCGATGAGGATGCCGTCGGCGGAATAAAAAACAACGCCCGCGGCCAGGTGCCGCTCAAACGTTGCCTCAAATGCCGCCCGGCGCTGCCGGTATGCTGTTATTGCTTCGTTCTCCATGGACAAACGCCCCCGTTTCTGGTTTGATGTGCGGCGCGCGCAAGGCCCGTCCGCAGAGTTCGATAACGCTTATCTATACACTTCTATTTTACGATATTCCGGGCGTTTTGCAAGGGCATCGGCAAAATTGCACCAAAAATTCAAAATTGCGCGTTAAAATACAATAAAAAACAGGGAAATAACAGTAGCATTGCCCGCCGCTTTTTGTTATAATGATGTGTGCAAATGGACAAGTTTTTTGTTCATTCGTGCACGGGAATGGGTTTTGGGCTTTCCCGCGCACAAAAAAATTTGGAGGTAGAGAAATTTGAGTGACAAAAAATACCTGTACCTGTTCAGTGAAGGGAACAAGGACATGCGTGAGATCCTCGGCGGCAAGGGCGCTAACCTTGCCGAGATGACCAATGCCGGCATGCCTGTTCCCCAGGGCTTCACCATCAGCACCGAGGCCTGCACCCAGTATTACAACGACGGCCGCCAGATCAACGAAGGCATCATGGCCGACATCTACGAGTATATCGGCAAGATGGAGGAGATCGTCGGCAAGAAGTTCGGCGACCCCGCCAACCCCCTGCTGGTTTCCGTCCGTTCGGGCGCGCGCGCTTCCATGCCCGGTATGATGGATACCATCCTCAACCTGGGCCTGAACGACGAAGTTGTTGAGGGTCTGGCCAAAAAGACGGGCAACCCCCGCTTCGCCTATGACAGCTACCGCCGCTTTGTGCAGATGTTCAGCGACGTTGTCATGGAGATGAACAAAAGCGAATTCGAAAAAATCATCGATGAGATGAAGGAAGCCAAGGGCGTCACCCAGGACGTGGAGCTGGACGCCGACGACATGAAGGCTCTTGTTGCCAAATTCAAATCTCTCTACAAGGAAAAAATGGGCGCGGACTTCCCCACCGACCCGAAGACGCAGCTCATCGAGGCCGTTAAGGCCGTGTTCCGCAGCTGGGACAACCCCCGCGCCAACACCTACCGCCGCATGAACGAGATTCCCTACGACTGGGGCACCGCCGTCAACGTACAGGCCATGGTGTTCGGCAACTCCGGCGAGAACTCCGGCACGGGCGTGGCGTTCACCCGCAACCCCGCCACCGGCGAGAAGGCCCTGTTCGGCGAATACCTCATCAACGCCCAGGGCGAGGACGTGGTGGCCGGCATCCGTACGCCGTCCCCCATCAGCCACCTGAAAGACCAGATGCCTGAGGTCTACGACCAGTTCGTGACCATCGCCACCAAGCTTGAGAACCACTATCGCGACATGCAGGACATGGAGTTCACCATCGAGGACGGCAAGCTGTATATGCTGCAGACGCGCAACGGCAAGCGCACCGCCGCCGCCGCGCTGAAGATCGCCGTGGACCTGGTGGATGAGGGCATGATCACCGAAAAGGAAGCCGTGCTGCGCGTGGAGCCCAAGCAGCTGGACAGCCTGCTGCATCCGCAGTTTGACCCGGCCGCGCTGAAGGCCGCCGCCGTCATCGGCAAGGGCCTGGCCGCCTCTCCGGGCGCCGCCTGCGGCCAGGTGGTGTTCACCGCCGACGAAGCCAAAGAGGCTGTTGAAAGCGGCAAGATGAAGAAGGTCGTTCTGGTCCGTCTGGAGACCAGCCCCGAGGACATCGAAGGCATGGCCGTGGCGCAGGGCATCCTGACGGTGCGCGGCGGCATGACCAGCCACGCGGCCGTTGTGGCCCGCGGTATGGGTACCTGCTGCGTGTCCGGCTGCGGCGATATCGTCGTAGATTACGACAAAAAATGCTTCACGCTTTCCGGCAAGACCTACAACGAGGGCGACTGGATCTCCATCGACGGCTCCACGGGCAACATCTACGGCGAGGCCGTGCCCACGGTGGAAGCCTCCATCTCCGGCGATTTTGGCCGCTTCATGGGCTGGGCCGACGCCGCGCGCAAGCTGGAAGTGTTTGCCAACGCGGACAACCCCCGCGATGCCAAGCAGGCCGTCGAGTTCGGCGCGGAAGGCATCGGCCTGTGCCGCACCGAGCATATGTTCTTTGAAGCCGACCGCATCAAGGCTGTGCGCGAGATGATCGTAGCCCGCGACGTAGAGGCCCGCAAGGCCGCTTTGGCCAAGGTTCTGCCGTATCAGCAGAGCGATTTCGAGGCCATGTACAAGGTCATGGGTGAGCGCCCGATGACCATCCGCTACCTGGACCCGCCCCTCCACGAGTTCCTGCCCACCAAGGAAGAGGACATCGTTGAGCTGGCAAAGGATCTGGGCATCACCGTGGAGCACCTGCGCAATGTCATCGACAGCCTGCATGAGTTCAATCCGATGATGGGTCACCGCGGCTGCCGCCTGGCCGTTTCTTATCCGGAAATTGCCGAGATGCAGACGACCGCCGTCATCAACGCGGCCATCAACGTCATCAAGGAGTGCGGCTACAACATCGTGCCCCACATCATGATCCCGCTGGTTGGCGAAGTGAAAGAGCTGAAGTTCGTGAAAGACGTTGTTGTTGCAACCGCGGACAAGCTGATTGCTGAGGCCGGTGTGGACATGAAATATGAGGTCGGCACCATGATCGAGATCCCGCGCGCCGCCCTGACGGCCGACGAGATCGCCAAGGAAGCCGAATTCTTCTCCTTCGGCACCAATGACCTGACGCAGATGACTTTCGGCTTCAGCCGCGACGACGCGGGCAAGTTCCTCAGCTATTACTACGACAACAAGGTCTACGAGAGCGACCCGTTCGCGCACCTGGACCAAAACGGCGTAGGCAAGCTGGTAGAGATGGCTGCGAAGCTGGGCCGCCAGACCCGTCCGGAGCTGGGCCTCGGCATCTGCGGCGAGCACGGCGGCGACCCGACGAGCGTCGAGTTCTGCCACCGCGTGGGCCTGGACTATGTGAGCTGCTCCCCCTTCCGCGTGCCCATCGCGCGCCTTGCCGCCGCACAGGCTGCTATTAAAAATTAAGGGGGAGTATACACCCCGCTTTTCCATCGTATTTTGATTCAGCAAACCGCCCCTTATATGGCTATCAAGCCATACGAGGGGCGGTCTTTTCTCTCTATGTAGAACTCAATTTTTAAAACTGGCTTTTCTATATCTATCCTACTCCATTGCTGCAAGTGTCCTGCTATATATCTGTTGCTATTAGAGAAATAACCAGTCTACGTTCCATATTGCGACGGACAAGTCATTCACGTAAAACTGTAAAAATGTTTTTCTCTATCAGCCATCAAATGTAAACCTCCACTTGCAAATCATGCCAAGCATTACGGCGAAAACGCGAATCCATCCCCACATTCTCACGATAGGTCTTAGCTGTTTCAAAATCGATTGTGAATGAGTAAATTAATAATCCCGGTTTATTCATCAAATCCGTTTTTACATCGGGATTTTCTTTCTGCTTTCCAAAATTCAACTTCCAACGATAAAAGTAATTTTCTTTCTGCGTAATTGCTTTTACAAATTCGTCCACTATCTCTATTGACACCTTTTTTGAGGACAAATCAAGCAGCCTTTTTAGCGCTTGTTGTATACGTGACAAATCCAGTCTTGTTGCCTGTGGAATTTGTTCTTTTATTTGTGCTATTTGTGCACTAAGTTCTTTATACTCTTCGGCGTTTTCATTTATGGCCTGTGTATATTCTACTTTTGTTAAATCTCCGTCTGCGTACATGTCCAGATAACGGACCCGCCTCTTTTCAAGCTGTAGCTGCTTATTTTTCAACGAAAGGAGTTGCTTGTCCCTTTTTTCATTGTTGATATCTGAAAACTTACTCAACATATTGCAGGCAAGGACAATCGCCTTTTCTCCTCCTGATAAAACCTGACGAAATATTATTGTCGCCATCAACTCTAATTTCCACTCGCAAATACTCAACGCATCACAAACTTCCGGAAAAGCTGATACACCATGAGCCTGCAGATAACTTTTAGCAGGCGACCTGGTCCTTGAATAACATTGATATCCATATACCACTTCCCCCGTAGATTGCTTTACCCTCCATTTGTATCTCTTGCAGTGAGCACCACAACGACATTTTAACTTTTGCGCCCATACTGCTTTGGGATTATTGTATCCTAATCTCCGTGTTTCCCCATCAAGCAAATCATATTCTTTTATTTTTCGTTTGCGCAATTGATTGCAATAGTCCCATAATTCCTCCGAAACAATCGGTTCAAAGTTTCCTTTTTTTAAGATAAAGCTGTCCTCGTCGAGATTTTTGATTCTCTTTTTCTCCAGATAATTGTTTACTCGGGACTTGTTGTAGCAAATATATCCCTTATAGGTTGCATTCCGAATCGTTCTGCTGACCTTTACAGCATTCCACACTTTATTCCCTGCTCCATCTAACCTACCGCGTGCAGTCAGCTCATTGGCAACGCGTGTCATTCCCATACCACTTGCGTACAATTCAAAAATCAAACGGATTGTTTCTGCCTGCTCTTGATTAATTACATAGTTCCCGTTAATCCTATCATATCCTATAATATTGCCCGTACCATAAAGAACACCATTTTCCCGACTGATTGCTTGTCCAGCTAGGACACGTTCTGAAATCTTCCTGCTTTCTTCCTGAGCCAGTGTTGCCATAATCGAGAGGCGTAGTTCCCCGTCTCCATCCATTGTCCAAATATTATCAGACACAAAATACACCTCGATACCATAGTTTTTCAATTCTCTCGTGATGCTTAACGTATCTACTGTATTTCGCGCAAAGCGGCACACCTCGCGCGTCACGATCAAATCAAATTTTCCTTCTTTGGCATCCTCCAGCATCCTGACAAATTCCGGCCTTTTTGCGGCAAGCGTCCCCGTAATTCCTTCATCAATATATCGCTCAACCAAATTCCAATTTGGATGGTACTTCATTTGATCTTCATACCATTTCATTTGGTTTTCTAAGGCAGCGAGTTGTGCCTCATGCTGAGTTGATACTCGTCCATAGAATACCATTTCACGCTGGCGGTTGGGGTCCAACATAACATTGGAAAAAAGTGTTTCGCGTACTGTCGTTCTCATATCAGCACCTCCTTGCCATCAATGTAACGGTATCCTTTCAAAATGTTGAGGCTGTCATTCACAATCATGGCAGCATTGACTTTTGTCCAGCGTAATGCTTTATAACATTTTGATATACTTCAAGACCAATTTCGCCGCATCTATACAAAATGGAAATTAGCTTTATTGCCATTTCTTCTTCGGAATAGAACTTTTTCTTCTCCACTTTCCTTTTCCTTCTTCACAAAAATATTGCCTCTATAAAATAATGGCGGCAAACCCCTCTACAGATGAATAATCTGAAATGAGAAATTTGCCACCATCCTTTTCAACACAAAATGCGCCTATTTGACACTACTTCCCGGCGCACGGGCAACAACTTGATTGAGCTTTTGGTTATGCAGCTTCCACAGGGAATCCCCTCCCCACCTCCGGCGGGGCCGCCCAATGCCATGACGCGTTCAAGGCGGGAGTATCATTATTCTTGTTTTTTTCATGGCGAACAGGAGAACCACTCCCGTATAAGCGTACGATGTGATTCGCTCGGCTTTAAAAGCGTCTTGGCGCACCGCCGCTCTACGCTTACTGTCACTACTGTGTTGCAGTAAAACAAGGTTATGTAATCTAAGTTGTTGGATATTCAATTATTTAGGTCCTCTCCATAGGGGGAAGGGAACTCACCCTCCATTATATAGGCCTTCAAAATGTGCTAATTCTCACACTTCACAAAAATTTTTTTAAATTTTTTCTTAGTCTCCACCATTTTGTTTCCACGCTGCTATTTGAAATCCCCAGCAATGATGCAATTTCCGGATTCCTATATCCCTCAATCCGATAAAAAATGATTTTCTGTGACATAACATCCAATCCTGCAATAGCTTGCAACAAACGCTGATTGTCAATATTATCCAGCATCGCTTGTACATCCGTTAATGTCAGCTCTGGCAGCCACTCGAAATTCTGGTTGCTGTAATCCTTAAATTCTGCCTGATGTCTATAAAATTGACGATTTTGATTGAATATCATCCAATCATAGCTATGCAACTTTTGAATCACTTGCTCATCAACTCCCAAATCTCGCAATTGCTTTTCTTCCGCTTCTTTCCAAATAGTCCATGCTCTTTTTTCTTTTTGGTAATTGTACGCCATTTTATCTCCTCCAATTTGTTGATAAAAAAGGTCCGTCAAATTAGAGGAGGAGCACGAATTTTGCAATCGGTGATGCACAAAAAAAATAAAGGTGCAGCTCGTGAGGCTGCACCTTTACTGGAATGTTGCTTTATATGATGCACTTCATATCACTTACCAGCCCTATTTTCGCTTAAGGGCAAGGGAATGATTCAAAGGCAAACCCGGACCCAGATAGAGTTTAATAACTATCTGAGTCCGGGAGCTGTTTATTATTTACTTTCTTCTTTCTTCATTGTAGGCCGTTTCGGCTGATAAAGAATACCGTAACAGTTTGGCGGCCATTCGGGCGAATCCAGGTTTAAAAGGGTTTTTACAGTTTTTCTAACAACTGCTTTGACATTTGTTTTTTTCTCTTCCATGTCCTTTCATCCTTCCTGTTTAACAATATGTGCTACAACAATCAGAACAGAAGTAAATGCAGTACCTAAAGACACACTGTATGCTATCATGTCGAACGAAAAAAGCACTAGCCCAACTGCAGTAAGCGACACAATAACTAACCGCAATCTGGATGCCTTTTTATTTACTGCAAGTTCCTCTTGCTCTAATTGCAAATTCATATGATTGACAGGGGCAAAATGCCATATTACCCAATATGATATAACCATCAAGCACACGCATACACTTAAAGTCATAACGGGAAGTATCAACAATAAAATAATACTTTCTGCAACAATCGAAAGCATCAGACATGTAATGTATGATCGGGCATGGTATCCGCTGGTTCGCGCCCGCAAAAACAAAACAGTGCTTATAAACGCAAAGGCCGGAAGCGGTGATGAAACCCAAGTTCCAACCACCATAAGAATGCAAAAAGACATAAATGTGGAAATTCTACGTTCTACCTCATATATACACAAAGCCTCTTGATTGGCTTCAATTATATCCTGCGACATAAGCTGTCTAACAACAGCTATTGCGAATTTATGCATACGCTATCATCCCCGCGCCTTTTCTGCTTTTAAAATAGCACAAGAGAAATAAGCGTACCACAAAAATGTATTAAAGACGGGAAAA
>OGYH01001450.1_pt1 | contig 21984 bp, 18 predicted proteins | sample 1576511 | NCBI WGS metagenome assembly OGYH01 (sample SAMEA3541522, study PRJEB24748) | human gut metagenome | biome: human gut; feature: human-associated habitat; material: faeces | place: China | collected 2012
AAGGATATTTCTCTTATGAAAACTGCACAAAAAAGAAAGTATAATCTTGTTTGGTTTTATGTCTTGCATTCATCTCGAAAAAGATATATTATATAAACACATTAAATAAAACGATTTTATAAAATTGAAATATAAAATTATTTAAAATAACAAAAAGAAAGAGAGGAAACAAAAATGGGAATCATTGAAAACATGAGACTTGATGGGAAAAAAGGATTTGTAACAGGAGCAGCAAGAGGAATCGGAAAGTGCACGGCAACGGCATTTGCAGAGGCAGGAGCTGATGTGGCAATCGTTGACCTTGACATTGAAGAAGCAAAGAAGACGGCGAAAGAGCTCGCAGAGAAGACAGGCAGAAAAGTCATAGCAATCCAGACAGACTGCACAGACAAAGAGCAGGTAGATGCAATGGTAGAAGAAGTTGTAAAAGAACTAGGAGGCCTAGATTTCTGCCATAATAATGCGGGAATCTGCATCAATGCACCGGCAGAAGAGATGACATATGAACAGTGGTTGAAAGTAATCAATATTAATCTGAATGGAATCTTCTTAACGGATATTGCAGCAGGAAAATATATGCTGGAAAATGGCGGAGGTTCCATCATCAATACAGCTTCCATGTCAGCACATATTGTAAATGTACCGCAGCCACAGTGTGCATATAATGCATCAAAGGCAGGCGTGATCCAGCTGACAAAATCACTTGCAATCGAATGGGCAAAACGCGGCGTGCGTGTAAACTGTATCAGCCCTGGATACATCGGAACAGAGTTAACACTGAACTCACCAACACTGATTCCACTGATTGAAAAATGGAATGAGATGGCACCAATGGGAAGAATGGGAAAACCAGAAGAACTTGAAGCAATCTGCGTATACCTTGCAGGAGATACAAGTTCATTTACAACAGGTTCAGACATCGTAGTTGACGGAGCATTTACCTGCTTCTAATATGAAAAAAATATAAGGAAGTTTGTGGCGGCAGACTTCCTTACATTTTAACCTCGGAAAAATGAATGCGAAAGAGAGAGGAAAAGAAAAATGAAAAAATGGGCAAAAAGAATCGGTTATGGAATCGGTGATCTGGGATGTAACCTGGTGTTCAGTACGATGGCTTCGTATCTGATGGTATTTTACACCGATGTATTTGGAATTACGGCGGCTGCGGCAGGTACGATGATGCTGGTAACAAAATTTATCGATGCACTGACTGACACAGGAATGGGACTGATCGTCGACAGAACACATACAAAATGGGGACAGGGACGCCCATATTTTGTGATTGGTGCGATCCCTTTTGCTGTGTTTACGGTTCTGACATTCTTCGTACCGGACTTTGGAAGTACCGGAAAATTAATCTGGGCATATCTAACTTACTGTCTGCTTTGTACGGCATATACAGTCGTAAATATTCCGTTGAATACGATTGTGCCAAGGCTGACATCGGATATTCATGAGCGTGATATCCTTGTATCCACAAGAATGATCTGTGCGATGGCGGGAACAGCAATCGTTATGTCAATTACAGCACCATTGGTCAAATTCTTCGGACATGGCAACGAAGGAAGAGGATATCTGATCACAATGACAATTTATGGTATTGCAGCAATGTGCATTTTCTTCCTCACATTTGCAAGTACCAAAGAGATCGTTCCACCGACAGCGACACAGGAACACCGTTCACTTCTGCAGGACTTTAAGGGACTGACTGGACAGGCGTGGATTCTGTTCTTGTTGAACCTGTTCTATTTCTCATTATATGTAGTAAGAAATACAACGGTTATCTATTATTTTAAATATAATCTGGGAAGAGAAGACTGGCTGTCACTGGTAGGAATTCTGGGAATCTTGTCCGGATTACCGATGTTACTGGCGCTGCCTGCATTGGAACAGAGATTCAGCAAGAGAAATTTAATGTTCGTAAGTGTGGGGCTGTATGTGATCGGAGATCTTCTGATCTTTATAGGCAAGAACTCGGCAGCATGCCTTCTGGTCGGCCTTGTGATCACCGGACTTGGAATCTATGGAATATTCGGAATTACATTTGCAATGCAGCCGGATGTGATCGATTATTCTGAATATAAGAAAAATGCAAGTGTAGCGGGACTGATCGCTGCATTCCAGGGATTTTTCGTAAAAGGCGGAATGGGACTGACAAGTTTCATTATCGGAATTTTTCTGAAAAAGGGCGGCTATGTGGCAAATGCGGTGCAGACCTCGCGCGCACTGACGCATATTGAAATCTGCTTTATCTGGATCCCGATCGTGCTGTGTGTGCTGATCGCAGTTCTGACATATTTTTATAAATTGGACAGTATCCGTGGTGAGATGACGGAGGAACTGGAAAAACGTAGATAAATTGTGCATAAAAACCTGGACAAAAAAATCAACTTTTTGGTGAATCTTTATCTGCTGTAGGTGTTATAATACGACTGTAACAAAGGAAACCTACTTAACAAAACCTCTTTGTAGCGTTGAAACCACAAAGCGAAGGCTGCTAAGCATCAGATTTTTGGAGGAAAAGATAAATGAATACTTTAAAAGCTGAAAAAAGAAGCATGGACGTCAAAGCAAAGAAATTAAGAAGAGAAGGTTACGTTACTGGTAATGTCTTCGGAAGAGAGATGAAAGAATCTGTTCCGGTTAAGATAGAAAAAGCAACTGTTGACCGTTTACTGAAGACCTGTCACAAAGGCAGTCAGGTCATGCTGGACATCGAAGGTGAGAAGATGAATGTTCTGGTCAAAGATGTTGAGTTCAACCCATTAAAAGGTCAGGTAGATGAGATAGACTTCCAGGCACTTGTAAGTAATGAAAAAGTACATTCTGTAGCAGAGATCGTTCTGGTCGGACACGAGAAGGCTGCAGGCGGCGTACTGGAACAGTTACTGGAAGAAGTACAGTTCAAGGCATATCCGTCAGCATTGGTTGACAAGGTAGAAGTTGATGTAAGTAACATGAAAGTCGGAGATTCGATCAAGGTAAAAGATCTTACACTTTCAAGTGACAAAGATGTAGATGTCATGACAGATCCTGAAACGACAGTTGTTACATTACAGTATGTACACAACAATGTACCGGATGATGATGAAGATGAGGCAGCCGCAGAGACCGCAGAATAATTCTTGTGTAATACAGGAAATTGTATTACAGAAGGGAATAATCTAAACAAAAGATAAAGTATATAAAAATATGGAAAAACCCGGATATCGAAGTATAGATGTCCGGGTTTTTCTGTTATACTACATCATATATAGAAACTATGATCTGTTCTGATTTGTATAGAGATGAACAAAAGCAAGAATGGTAAAATGAGGTGATCTTATGGCAAAAGAGCAGCTTGCGGTAATAGAGATGGTAACGAATATGATCCTGGGTAAGACCGGTGGAATCAGTAAAGTGGACTTTGTACCTCAGAAAATACGTTGCCCGGAACCACAGAGTATTGTGTATGAGAATCCGGGGCAGACCTTCCCAAGAAACACTCCGGAAAGCCAGGGGATTCATTCGGAGCATTTGAGGAATCTTGTGGAGGAACTGGCATACTCACCAGACACCGATATGCACCACTTTATGGTATTGCGTCATGGAAATGTCATCTGTGAGACGGATTTTGCACCTTACAGAAAAGGCATCTGGCATATCACACATTCCATGTGTAAGAGCATCACCGGAATGGCAGCAGGACTTCTGATAGATGAGGGAAAACTGGATCTTTCAGAAAACATTTATAAAATTTTTCACGATAAAGGAAGTACTTGGGCGAAAATATTCCGGCCGGAGGTCACGGTAGAGAACCTGATGACGATGACAAGCGGCGTAACATTTAATGAATCAGGAATCGTATCCGGAAATGATTGGCTGGAAAGTTATCTGAATGCACCGGTATCAGAAAAACCAGGCACAAAATTCCAGTACAACAGTCTGAATTCCTATGTGCTTTCCGCAATCATAACCGAACGGACCGGAATGCCGATGGATGAATATCTGAAGCCGAGACTGTTCGATCCATTGGGGATTACAGATTATCTGTGGGAGAAATGTCCGAGAGGAATTACGAAAGGCGGCTGGGGACTTTTCATGCATACAGAGGATATGGCGAAGCTTGGACAGCTATATCTGAATAAGGGGAAATGGAATGGAAAACAGATCATTCCGGAAAGCTGGGCAGAGGCGTCTGTTACGAAAAAAGTAGATAGTATAGAAGGTACTTACGGATACGGATATCAGCTATGGATGGAAGAACGTCCGGGAAGTTTTGAATATAACGGAATGCTTGGGCAGAATGTGCTGATCTATCCGGACGTTGATATGGTGATCGTAACGAATGCGGGAAATGAAGAACTATTCCAGGACAATGTGATGCTGAATATTATAAGAAAATATTTCCCGGTAGATTGGATGCCAAAAGAGACACTTCCGGAGAATCCAATTGCGTATGCAAAGCTGCAGGAACTGACCGAAATCTGTTTAAAGAAGCAGCAATGCTATAATCATCCACTCACGGTCTGTAAAGGTGGATGGAAGAAGAACTCAGAAAAATATAGGGCACGCGGGAAGTATATAGAAACACAAAAAGCACGGAAACAACAGATCCATTTACTGGAGGATTTGCTGAATGGTGTACACTATGAGCTGGACCAGTCAAGTGTCGGTCTGTTTCCGCTGGTTATGCAGGTGATGCACAATAATATGACAGATGGGATATCGAAAATCGGTTTCCGCAAAGGGATGATACTATGCTTTCAGGAAGGTGAAGAATCAATAGAACTTGAAATGGGATGGTCAAAATATATCGAAAATAAACTGACTGTTCATGGAGAGACATATCTGGTTGCAGTGAAGGGAGAACTTTCCTCAGATGCAGATGATAACCAGGTTTTGAAAGTGGAAATTGCGTATCTGGAAGAAGCGATGAGACGGAAGTTATACGTGACATTTGTCAGGAATACAGGGAATAACCGGGACTTAATACCGCCGGAACATATAGAAATAAAATGGTACGAATCACCCGGTAAGGCTTTGATCATGGAAGGAATGGAATCCATCACGACAGAAGTTACTAAGCATCCGATCTATTCCCGTATCAGGGAGAACGGAGGTATTGATCTGCTCCATCGCCTGATGGAACAGACGATAGAGCCGGTGATTAAGGGGAAATTAATCATTACTGATACACATTAAAGTAAACGGAAAACCTGTTCTACAGTTGCGGTCATATTATTGCGCGCAGCGACAGGATCCATAGCTTCCGCAAGTGTGCAGACACTGCGCAAGATAGGAAAAAATGCATCGATCCCTTCTTTGTTGCAGGCAGTCGCTTCTTTTGTGACGCTTCCTGCAAATGCGATAACCTTTGCATTATATTTTTTTGCAAGTCTGGCAACTCCGACAGGAGCTTTTCCCATTGCGGTCTGAAAATCAAGGCGGCCTTCACCGGTAACGACCACATCTGCGCCGGAAAGCTCTTCTTCCAGTCCGACAGCATCTAAGATCAGTTCAATACCAGGTGTCAGTGCTGCGCCGGTATATGCAAGGAATGCATAGCCAAGTCCACCGGCAGCACCGGCACCTGGTGTATTCATATAATCATTTTCAAGAGTTTCAGAAGTAACTCTGGCAAAATGTGCCATCGCTTCATCCAATGTTTTTTTCATATCTTCGGTCACACCTTTTTGCGGTCCATAAACGTATGTGGAACCATTTTCACCACAGAGTGGATTATTCACATCGCATGCGACCTGAATGTGGCATTCTTTTAAAAGCGGATTCATACCGGATACATCGATACGGGCAACTTTAGCCAGGGCCTGTCCGCCTTCTCCGGCATCTTCGCCATTTTCATCCAGAAAACGTACGCCGAGAGCTTTTAACATTCCGATACCTCCGTCGTTGGTGACACTTCCGCCGATACCGATGATAAAGTTACGACAGCCTCTTTGGATAGCATCGTTTATCATTTCACCAACACCATAACTGGTTGCAAGAAGCGGGTTCTTTTCTGAATCAGGAACCAGAGTAATACCTGCTGCGGATGCCATCTCCATAACAGCAGTGTTGGTATCTTTCAGATATCCGTAATAAGCATCTACCGGTGTGTGCATCGGACCTGTAACGGTAAGGTCAATGCGTTCCCCGTTCATTCCTTCGATCAGTGCGTCGGTTGTTCCTTCTCCTCCATCTGCGAGCGGTTTTACGATAACTTCCGCGTCTGGTTTTGCTGCAAGGATTCCGTCTTTGATTGCCGTTCCGGCTTCCATGGAACTTAAGCTTCCTTTTAATGAATCGATTGCTATTACAACTTTCATGTGAATAAACCTCCTGAAATACATTTTTTAGGTACATAGAAATAAAAATTCAAAATTGATTTCTTAATATGCAGTATAACATAAGAGAAAAAGAAAAATATATAGTACGAAGAATGAAAAAGGGGAAAAATAAACGCAATATATGTTTCAAGTGACATATATTGCGTAAAAAGCTGCAGTTCTATCTACATTTCTTTCAGACGAAGAGCAAGATAAAGAATAACTCCGTCTCTGAAACTACGCGGGTTCAGACCGCAGATCTTATGAATACGGTCTAACTTGTATTGCAAGGTATTCTTATGAAGATAGAGATATTCACTTGTTCTGGAAAGCGATTGCTCATGGTCAAAATAACTGCGTAAAAGAGAACAGTCTGCTTCATCCAGGCAGGAAAGCGTCTTTGCAATAAATTCAGCCGTGGTGACTTCGTTTAAGGATCCAAGGAGGATTTCAAGTGTCAGATCATCGAAGAGTGCATAATGATCAGCAGAATCCGTAAGTGAATTTAATGCAATCCGGGCAGTATCGTAAGATGTAGAAAGCTTAAAAAGTTCCGCTGGGCGTCCGATACCCATCTGGATGGAGTCAGACAGGGACAGACAGAATGCTTCCAATTGTTCCAGAGGGAAGGAGCAGTCGATGATTGCAGCATATTCATGTGGATACTGAAACTTATATAAGTGTATGGAATGTTCTGTGAACATCCGTAGAATTTTTTCTTCTGCAGACGAGAGCGTGATCGTAGAATGGTCTGATAACATGCGGATGATCAATACACGTTTTTTCTTCTCAATATTGATCTCAAATTCATCAAGAAGATCATGGATATAGTTCAGATCTGCTATTTTATCCGGGAAAGACTCAAATTCGCAGGTTCCGTTGGAAGTTTCGATTCCGGACAGCAGATAAGAAACCAGATAAGTGCGCTTTTCTGACAAAGTGCGGGAAGCAGCATTCAATTCCTGTTCGCGGATAAGAAGCCGGGTGATTTTTTCTGCCAGATAAGCAAATTTGCGGACCTCATCCGGGGAACCGCTTATTCCGATAACAGCAATGAGATATCCGTTGTGTGTAACAGGAATATTGACTCCGCTGCTGGTTCCTTCGTAGTGGTCATTTTCCTGTACTTCAATGACAGTTTTCGTATCGGCAGCTTTTTTACCGATTTCATGAAAAGAGCCGATGCGGGAAGTATTGGTACTGGCGTAGATAATACCATTCTTATTGATGAAATTAATATCGTGTCCACAAACGTCATGGACGGTATCTACAATCTGTGTAGCGAGCTGTTTTCCAATCTGTGTGATCATTGGTATCCCTCCTGCTTATATGATTCGCCTAAAAGACCATATTCAAAAAAGTTCATATCTGAGATTATAGCAGAGAATCCGTTCATATTAAAACATGAAAAAATATATTTGATAATAAAAAAAGTTAATATATTAAAGTGAAATTATTTATTTTATTATTTATTCTTGCGGTGTTATACTTGAAGCAACAAGGAAAAAGAAACGGAAATAACCGAAAGGAGAAAGACTCATGTATAGTATTGATTTGAACAGTGATATGGGAGAAAGCTTTGGAGCATATAAGATCGGAGGAGACGAAGAAATCATCAAATATGTGACCACTGCCAATGTTGCCTGCGGATGGCATGCAGGAGATCCGATGGTTATGGACAAGGTTGTCCGCATGGCTAAAGAGAGAGGTGTTATGGTAGGTGCACATCCGGGATATCCGGATATGATGGGATTCGGACGCAGAAAGATGGTTTTGTCTCATGATGAGATTAAAAATTATGTAAGATATCAGATCGGAGCGCTTGCAGCATTTACGAAGAGTTATGGAATGAAATTACAGCATGTGGCACCTCACGGGGCAATGGGAAATGCATGCCAGTATGATGAAGATATCGCAAGCGCAATCGTAGAAGCAATCTGCGAATATGACAAAGACCTGATTGTTTACTACTGTGCGGGAGCAGTTCTTGGAGATATCGCCGAGAGCAAGGGACTTCGTACAGCTTCAGAGATCTTCGCAGACAGAGCATATATGGATGACCTTTCACTCGTTCCGAGAAAGATGGAAGGGGCTATGATCACAGATGAAGACATTGCAATCCAGAGATGTGTGAAGATGATCAAAGAAGGAAAGGTTACTTCTATCACTGGGAAAGAACTGGATATCAAAGGAGATACTCTTTGTGTTCACGGTGACGGACCGAAAGCGCTGGCATTCGTTCAGAAGATACGTGAGAAATTCACGGAAGAAGGCATCGAGATCAGACACTTATAAAATATAGTATAGGGACAAACAGATAATCATTTTCAGCAGGAGGAACAGGCATGGAATACAAAACAGCAAAAAGAATGGAATACCTTCCATTCTCCGGAATCAGGGCAGTTATGGAAAAGGCAACAAAGATGCAGCAGGCAGGAGAGAAAGTCATTCATCTTGAGATTGGACGTCCGGACTTTGATACACCGAAAAAGATCAAGGATGCAGCGTATGAGAGCCTGAATGCGGGACATGTATTTTATACATCCAATTATGGAACTCCTGCACTCCGGAAAGAAATCGCAAAATGGGAAAACGAACATCACAATGTGAATTATGAAACATCGGAAGTTCTTGTAACAGTTGGTGTCGGTGAGGCGACTTATGCGTCTATGGCAGCATTTCTGGAAGAAGGCGATGAAGTGCTGGTCCCGAATCCGGTATGGCTGAACTACATTCATGTACCGTCCTCACTGGGAGCAACTCCGGTTACTTACAGCCTGAAAGAAGAAAATGATTATCAGATAGATTTTGAAGAACTGGAATCTAAGATTACTGAAAAAACCAAGATGATCGTAGTGGTTAATCCAAGTAACCCGACCGGCGGTATCTTCTCAAGAAAGACACTGGAAAAATTAAGTGAGATCGCAATCCGTAATGATCTTCTGGTCGTATCGGATGAGATTTACAGTCAGCTGGTGTACGATGGTGCAGAGCATGTCAGCATTGCTTCCATTCCGGGGATGAAAGAGAGAACAATCACACTTGGAGGATTTTCAAAAGCATATTCTATGACCGGATGGCGCTTGGGATATATGTGTGCTCCGGCAGGTATTATCTCTGCATGTGTCAGAGTACATCAGTATACGATCACATGTGCTTCTTCATTTGTACAGGATGCAGCAATCGTCGCACTGAATGAATGTGCAGATGATGTAGAAGCAATGAGGCAGGAGTATCAGAGAAGAAAAGACTTCATGGTAAAAGCATTGAATGATATTGATGGTATCAGCTGCAATAACCCACAGGGAGCATTCTACATTTTTGTAAATGTAAAGAGTCTGGGAATGACATCTATGGAAGTTGCAGAATATCTACTTGAACATGCCAAAGTAGCACTGGTTCCAGGATCGGCATTTGGATCTGAAGGGGAAGGATATCTGAGAATTTCTTATGCATGCAGTTATGAAGACCTTCAGGAAGCAGCTAAGAGAATCAGAGAAGCAGTTGCAGAACTGAAAGCTAGATAAAAATAGAAAAATTAATTTGACACTACCAATTAATATTGTATAACGTATCCAAAATGAAAAAGCAGCATCTGTCCGTCAGATACTGCTTTTTCAATGAAACAGGAAAATATGGATACAGTTACCGTCCGCCCCATATTTCACCAATCGGGATCTCCTTGCGTTCAAGATGAAGAAACTGTTCCAGAATCTCTTCAAAAAGCTCAACAGCACGTTTGCTGGTAGTTTTTGGATATTTGTGCTTGATCTTATAGCAGATGCGGTTTGGAGCAGGATTCTTCAGCTCGCTCACATATACTTTGCGGTACCGGGAAAGTTCATGGATGACGGATTCCGGTGCAATCATCCAGGTATCTGCATTTTTCCAGAGACGATCGAGCAGTGTGATCGTATCTGCAGAAATATGTGGTCTGGATACAGAAGAAAGCCAGCGGTCGTGCCAGATTTGAAAATTATCATCCCAGCTTAAGAACAATTCTTTTGTTGAATCCAGTTCATCTGTGTGTACGATTGGTTTCTCAACAACCGGATGTTCGGATTGTAAAAGATAAAGTTTTTCTTCAAATAATTTTTCTGAAATAATGTTTTTGTAATGAAGCTGGTGATATACAAAGCCTATATCTATATTATGTTCACTGAGCATACCGTATAATTCAGAAGAATGATGTGACTGAATGCTCAGATCCAGATGTGGATAATCTATAAGGATCTTGTCATACAGCGGGACAAATACGGCAATGTTCAGACTGTCGGTACAGCCGATATTCAGCAGCAACTGTTCCTGATTATGCTGTAGTTCAAGTGTTTCTTTCCAAAGAGACATCCAGCGTTCGGCGAGGATGATAAAATCCATTCCCTTTGGTGTGAGCTCGACCTGCTTGTGGCCCTTGTTGCGGATAACCAGAGAAAATCCGAGCTCGTTTTCCAGAGAAGTTAAGCGGTGGCTTACCGTAGGCTGGGAAAGAAATAAGAGATCTGCGGTTTTGGTAATACTTTTGGTATTGACAATCGTTAAAAATGTTTCAATTTCAGCGAGATTCATGCTATTCCTCCTCGTTCATTTGTTATTTATATTTCATAGTTTGTAGTCATTATGAATATAAAAGTTGTTTATATTATACAGAGAAATTATTCGTTTTTCAATCAGTAACTTGTGTGCTATGATGAAATCAGAAAAAAGGAAAAGAGGTTTTTATATGTCAGCAGGATGTAGAATCAGAAGGAATTTTGAAAGACCGGCAAAGGAGTTAGTTGAGGCATTCCGTGGAATTCCGGTTGCTAATATTGACGATAATTGCGGAAGGATCGCAGCGGTAGATGCGAGTATTTTTCCATTAAATCCTAAGGCACGTCTTCTTGGAACGGCATTCACAGTAAACGCACCGGCAGGAGATAACCTTCTGTTCCATGCAGCACTTGATATGGCACAGCCTGGAGACGTTATTGTACTTGCAAACAAAGGAAGTATGAGCCGTGCACTATGTGGTGAGATTATGAGCAATTACGCAAAGAAGCGTGGACTTGCAGGTATCATCATTGACGGATGTGTGCGTGACAGCTATACACTCAGCCAGATGGACTTTCCTGTGTATGCAAAGGGGATTACACCAAACGGACCGTATAAGAACGGTCCTGGAGAGATGAATTTCCCAGTTTCCTTTGGAGGAATTATTATCAATCCGGGAGATATCCTTGTTGGTGATTCCGATGGACTGATCGCAATAGATCCAAAGAATGCGGAAGAGCTTGCTAAAATTGCAAAAGCTTATCATGAAGGGGAAGAAAATCAGCTGGACGGAATTATAAATCGTGGTGAATGGCCTCGCCCATGGGTACAGGATTCCCTGAAAAAAGTTGGATTCGAATTTGTGGACTAGCAGATAATTGTATATTAGAAATATTAGTATATGTTATAATGAATCTAAAGTGACGAACGATAAGAAATGATATGCAGAAAGGTCTGTCAGAACATGGGACAGACCTTTCTCCATACAAAATGGAGGTATGAAAATGGAGGTAAGATTTCTTACAGCGGGAGACCGGGCGGTTTCCGTAGAGTTTGGGAAAACAATCTGCCTTGAGACGAATGCAAAAGTACGTATGCTGGATGAGAATTTGAAAGAAGATCCGATCGAAGGCATGATCGAGACAGTTCCTACATACTGTGCACTCATCATTCACTACCGTCCGGAAGTGATCCGGTATGGGAAACTGGTGAAAGAACTGGAGAAAAGACTTGGTAATATGCATGCAGTCGACAACAGTAATAAGAAGAAAGTAGTAAAAGAAGTGCCGGTATACTATGGTGGCGAGACAGGTCCGGACCTGGAATATTGTGCAGAGCTGGAGCATACAACCGTAGAAGAGATCATAAGAAAGCATTCCGAACATGAATACTATGTATATATGCTGGGATTTGCACCGGGACACCCGTATATGGCAAGATTTGATGAGCCGTTCGGATTCAAGAGAAGAGAATCACCGAGAGTAAAGATCCCGGCAAGATCCATTGTTGTACAGCAGAATCTGTCAGATTTTATTCCATTTGAACAGCCATGCGGATGGAATATTATCGGAAGCACGCCGCTGGATATCTGTAACTTTGATAACGAAGATCCATTCCTGGTACATGCCGGTGACTGGGTAAAACATGTGCCGGTAACGAAGTCGGAATACGACAAGATCCGCAGAGATGTGAAAAAAGGTACATATAAGGTGAAGACATATACACCGGAAGGTAACGCATAGAATCGGAGGTCATGATATGGGAATAATAGTTGAAAATGGTGGAATCCTGACGACTGTACAGGATGAAGGAAGATTCGGATATCAGGCATTCGGAGTATCTACCTCAGGAGCCATGGATAATCATTCGTTTCACATCGCCAATATACTGGTAGGAAACGATATGGGAGAAGGCGCACTGGAGATGACATTTATCGGTCCGACATTAAAGTTTACCAGTGATAATATCGTTGCAGTGACGGGCGGAGATCTGACTCCGATGCTTGACGGCAATGAATTCCCGATGTATCGGGCAGTTCTGGTGAAAGAAGGGCAGACGCTTTCCTTTGCAGGAGCAAGAAATGGATGCCGTGGATATATTGCATTTGCAGGAGGCCTGGATATTCCGATCGTGATGGGAAGTAAATCAACACTGCTTCGTAATCATCTTGGAGGAGTAAAGGGACGAAAACTTGAAAAAGGTGATGAGATTGGATTTGTCTCAGCGAAGACGATACTTCCGAATATGGAAGCAAGAAAAGTACCGGCAAGTGTATATCCAAAGAAAGAGATTGTTCTTCGTGTGGTACTGGGACCACAGGACGATGAATTTACAGAAGCAGGGGTAAAGAGCTTCTTTTGGAACAGTGGTGTGATCACCAATGAATTTGACCGTATGGGCTGTCGTATCGAACGGGAGCCGATTGAACATGTCGGGGATGGTAATATCAATACAGATGGTATTTCCGTCGGATCCATCCAGGTGCCAACAAATGGAAAGCCGATCATCATGTTATCGGACAGACAGAGCACCGGAGGATATGCCAAGATAGGAACAGTAATTTCCGTGGATCTTGCAAAGATTGCACAGGCACAGCCGGGACAGAAAGTACGTTTTGTCAATGTAAGTCTGGATCTGGCCCAGGATCTTTATATCAGAGAGCTGGAGTCGATTAAGGCACTGGATGAAAAGCTGAATGCGTAAGTGGTCATTCAAGTGATGATCATGCAGGATTGCACATGGAAATGAAATAAAACAAAATGCTAATAAAAGAGAAAGGTAAGAAATGTTATGAAAATTGTAGTATTAGACGGTTACACAGAGAATCCTGGAGATTTAAGCTGGGACGCATTAAAAGAATTAGGAGAAGTAGAAGTCTATGACAGAACTTCTTATGAAGAGTCACCATTGATCGCAGAGCGTATCGGGGATGCAGAGATCGTAGTGATCAACAAAACACCTGTTTCCAGAGAAACAATGGATAAATGTGAAAATATCAAACTGATTGCTGTTCTTGCAACAGGATATAATGTTGTTGATTATGCGTACGCAAAAGAAAAAGGCATTCCGGTGGTAAATGTACCTACATACGGAACACAGATCGTAGGACAGTATGCACTCGGACTTCTCCTTGAAATCTGTTCACATTACGGACATCACGACGAATGTGTAAAAGAAGGAAAATGGGAGAACAATCCTGACTGGTGCTTCTGGGATTACCCAATGATCGAGCTCTATGGAAAGACAGCCGGAATCATCGGACTTGGAAGAATCGGACAGGCTACAGCAAAACTTCTGAATGCATTAGACATGGAAGTAATCGCATATGATGCACATGAAAGCGAAGCAGGAAAGAAACTGGCTGAATATGTGTCATTAGATGAGTTATTTGCCCGTTCTGATGTGATCTTCCTTCACTGCCCGTTATTCCCGGCTACAGAAGGAATAATCAACAAAGAGAACATTGCCAAGATGAAAGACGGTGTAATCCTCATCAATAACAGCCGTGGACAGCTTGTTGTAGAGCAGGATCTGGCAGATGCACTGAACAGTGGTAAGGTATACGCAGCAGGACTTGATGTTGTGTCTACAGAGCCGATCAAAGGCGATAATCCACTGTTAACAGCTAAGAACTGTATCATCACTCCACATATTTCATGGGCAGCTCAGGCATCAAGACAGAGAATCATGGATATCACAGTAGATAATATTAAAGCCTTCCTTGAGGGAAATACAGTAAACCAGGTAAACAAATAGAATAAATATGATAAAGGAAAGCCTTTCACAGAGTTATCAAAACTCTGTGAAAGGCTTTCTTTGGTACACTTCCCAGATATTTATATACAAAAAAGAGAAGCTGCCAGATAACAGCTTCTCGCTATTCAAAGGATGAGGAATGGGGGTTATTTCCCTTCTGCAATGTCCTTTGTGATCTTTAAGAACTTGTCTACGTCATCTCTGCCATGGCAGTGAAGAGGAGATACACGGAGTGCTCCGTCAAGTCCGAGTGTTTCTACGATACGTTTTGAATAAGGGCTGCTCTTCACACGTTCGAAGATCGTCACGCCGTGTTCCATATATTTCTGAGCACAGTCTGCATATTCAATACCCTTGATACCCATAGCAATGATCAGATCTTTGTATGTAAGGTCTTCCATGTCTACATATACTTCAACATCAGGAATATGACGAAGACCAGGAACATCTTCTGTTCCTTCCAGCATACGGTAGAGAAGTCCTCTTTCCTGCAGATGGATTCTGTTCATACCTTCTACATAGAGTTCACGTTTGCTCATTCCTTCAGCTTTGTCTCCAAGGAAATGTTTTGCAATATCGCATACATAATCGATGACTGCCATCATAGATGCGAAGTTACCAGGTGTAGGAGTTCCGAGAGCCCATACATCAGGAGCTTTACATGTGAGTTTTCTGTGCGTCATGCTCGCAACACGGTCAGATACATAACAGTATCCACATCCACGTACACCAAAGAATTTGTAAGGTGCGAAGTTGGATACATCTACACCCCAGTCTTCAACATCTATAACGGCATGTGGTGCATGCTGTACTGCGTCACTTACAATGTAGATGTCAGGATTGATCTCTTTGGCACGTCTTGCAATTTCCTTGATATCCATGATATTTCCGGAAATGTTGGAAGCAGCCATGATGCTTAATAAAACGGTGTCTTTGTCTACGTACTGCATAATCGTATCAGGATCAAGACCACCGGTTGTCTGATTTGCAGGAACTTCACGGAATTCTCTTCCTGTCTGCTTACAGTAGTATTCTACCGCATCATGAGCAGACGGATGTTCCAGTGCAGATGTAACTGCATTTTTTCCCCATTTAACGTTTTCCATGATTGTTCCGACAGCATGGAACATTGTCTGGGAAGCAGAAAGTTCAGTGATAAGAGCACCACTCTTTGCACCAAACACAACTTCAAGGATTTCTTTTGTTCCTTCACTTACATAATAAGAAAGATCATATCCTTTTCCACGTACACGTTCCGGACAGTCTGGATATTCTTCCAGTCCGGCTTTGGCTTCTACAGCAGCTCTGAGTCTGAGAGATCCGCCGGAGTTCTCAAAGAAGAGCCGGTCTCCATAATCCGGATCTGTATCGGCATAACAAAACTGTTCTTTTAAGCTTTTCTGATATTCATCTGAAAATAATTCCCCATATTTAGTAGCCATAATTTTTCCTCCTTATTGGCTTGAATCTATTGGTTGTCTTTATTATATCAATGTTGTTGTGAAAAGAGAAATGAATAATGTTGCTGTATAATATTAACGATATTAATATTTGATAATATAGATAATATAAAAGATATTGATATTTTATAGACAAATAATTAATTTTACTTACGACCGCATCCATGTTACATTGTATGTAGTTCATAAATAAACGCGCGGTTTATAGAAAAAATTAGTAAATTCTAATGAAAACAAAAAGGAAAAGGAGTAGAACAACAATGAGTAACACAACGAAAAAACAGCCAATGTCGGTTGTAAAGAAAATGATGATCGCTCTTGTCAGCGGCCTGTTGGTGGGAATTGCTTTTCTTTTATTAAGAGAGCAGTTGATCTCTTCTGGTAATGAGGGTGCATGGACGATACTCAACAAGATCCTGTTCCAGGACATTACAGCAGAAGATGGTGTTAGTGCAATTGGTCTTTTCTACATTATAGGCCAGTTATTTATGAGAGGATTACAGCTTGCGATTGTACCACTTGTATTAGTATCCCTCAGCCTTGCGATGTGCAGTATTTCAAGTTCCACAAAGCTTGGAAGAATTGCAGGACGTACACTGATCGGATTCTTTCTGTTCTATGTATGTGGTGCATTCTTAGCAGGTATCGTTGCATATGCGGTAAAATCAGCAGGATTTTTCAACGTAACACTTCCAAGTGAGGCAGTTACAGATGCAGCAACACTGGATGCATTTAACCCACTGGCAACAATCGTAAATGCAGTACCGTCCAATATTGCTGCCGCATTTAGCAGCAACAACAGTATTTTGGCAGTTGTAGTAGTAGCAATTATCATTGGACTTTGCATGAATGCACTGGGAGAAAAAGCTGACCCACTGAAGAAAGTGCTGGAAAGTGTCAACGAAATCATTCAGTTATACCTTACATTCTTAATTAACAAAGTTGGTCCGATTGCAATTTTCTGCCTGATCTCAAGAACATTTGCAATTTACGGAACAGAGTACCTTGCACCGGCTGCTGCTTATATCGTAGCTGCAATGGTAACCTTATTCGTATTGGTTGTTACAATTTATCCTATCGGTATCTGGGTAACAACAAAGATGAATCCAATAAAGTTCATCAAGAAAATTGCGAAGGTCGGTGTGTTCGGATTTTCAACAAACTCATCAGCAGCATGTCTGCCGCTCAATACAAGGACATGTATTGATGAACTTGGATGCAGCGAAGAGATTACAAGCTTTGTATTACCGACAGGTATGACGATCAATATGAACGGAACAACCGTTATGCATATGTTCGCAGCAACATTTATTGCAACAAGTGCAGGAATTGATGTAACACCTGCCAACCTCGCAACGATCGCATTCTTATCAATCTGTGCAGCTATGGGATGTCCTGCTATTCCAATCGCAGGTACCACACTGATCGTAACGATCCTTTCAGGACTTGGATGGACATCTGATGCATGTATGATCGCTTACGCATTGGTTGTTGCAATCAACCGTCCGGTAGAAATGGCACTCCTGCCACTGAACGTTATCGGTGATGCCACAGTAAACGTAATCGTAAATGCGAAAGAAAAAGAGCTGGATAAAGAAAAATATAACAGCTAAAAATGTAACTGATAAACTTTTCATAACGGCAACGGATGCATTCATCCGTTGCCAAAAAAATGACTATTTATTGACAGGAATTTAACAACTGGGAGGAAAAAAATGGAAACATTTATGAAGTTACTGGAAACAATTCAGACATTTGTCTGGGGACCGCCGACATTGGTGCTTCTGATGGGAACAGGTTTGTATTTTACATATAAATTACGGGGAATACAGATCTGTAAATTTCCAAAAGCACTGAAAAGTATTTTTGAAAAAGAAGAAGGAGCAGGCGATGTATCTCCGTTTGCAACACTTTGTACAACACTGGCTGCTGATATCGGAACCGGAAGTATCGTAGGTGTGGCAACAGCTCTTCGTATCGGCGGACCCGGAGCGATGTTCTGGATGTGGGTATCAGCGCTTCTTGGAATGACGACAAAATATTCCGAAGCACTTCTGGCTGTAAAATTCCGTGTAAAAGACGAAAAAGGTGAAATTGCCGGAGGACCGATGTACTATATCCAGAATGGAATGGGAGAGAAGTTCAAATGGCTGGCAAAAATCTTTGCATTTTTCGGAGTTGTAACCGCACTTCTCGGTTGCGGTACATTCCCACAGGTCAATGCAATTACAGAGTCTGTGCATGATTCTTTCCATATTCCGGTCATTTTTATCGGAATTATTGTTACTGTATTAACAGCAGTTGTAACACTTGGCGGAATTCAGGCAATCTCAAAAGTTGCACAGTTTGTCGTTCCATTCATGGCAATCTCTTTTATCGGTGGCTCTATGGTGATCCTGATCGTGAACCGTTCGGCAATTCCGGGAGCGTTTGCAGAGATATTCTCATGTGCATTTTCTAAGGAATCTGCACTTGGAGGAGCAGCAGGAACGGCTGTGATCTCCTTCATGACAGCTATGAGAACCGGCGTGGCAAGAGGCGTGTATACCAATGAGGCTGGTCTGGGAAGCTCACCGATCGTTGCGGCAGCAGCAAAGACCGATTCCTGTGTAAAACAGGGACTGATCTCTATGACAAGTGTATTCTTTACCACAATTCTGACATGTTCTATGACAGGACTGGTTGTAATCTCAAGTGGTCTGCTTGATAAGACTGATTTAAGCGGAAGTGTTCTGGTTACAAAGGCATATAATGCCGGACTTCCATTTAATATTGGTATGTATCTGGTAGCAATAGGAATTATCTTCTTCTCATTTACTACGATCCTCGGATGGAACTATTATGGAGAAAGATGTGTGCTGTATCTCACTGGAAAGACAGGAAGTATCAAGATCTTTAAGATCGTTTATATCCTGGCAATTGCAACAGCGCCGTTCCTGACACTGGAACCAATCTGGCTGATGGCAGATATCACCAATGCGCTGATGATCATTCCGAACCTGATTGCATTACTTGGACTTCGAAAAGTGGTTATCAGTGAAACTAAGAAATTCTTCGACAGGGAAGAACGTACGAAGGTGAATGTAAGAAAATCAGTAGTAGAGTAGATTTATTGTTGAAAAATCTTTTGACATATTCATAAGATGATGTTAGTATAGTTATAGAAAAAGAGTGCTACCGATAGACGGTTAGCCCGATAATAATTTAGTAAAAATAGTCGCTTAGTTTACCAGACTGTGGGCGGCTATTTTTGTGTCTTATGATTATCCTTACCAATAGTGTATCCGATGCTGAAGCATGATAAGCCGAAACTGATGATAGCTAAAAAATCCATAATACTCATTGGCTTAGCCCTCCTTTCCAGTGAATTCCTTTTCAGGTTTCTATGTAATCAGAGGGGCACAGTCCCTCTGCAGAAGGACTAACCGCCTACCGTTTTGGTAGCACCCGTGATATGATTATAACAATTAACAACGAAAAATACAATATATATTTACTTACTAATGGATAATTTAAAGGCGCGATTTTATTAGTGAGAATAACAAATTATGGATTCATGTATCTTGCACAGTCTTCTTATATAGACTTATAATAAAAGAAAAAGACCGAAAGGACTGATTCTATGAAACGTATTTTCTGGATTGTATTGGACAGTGCTGGCATCGGGGAAGCTCCGGATGCAGATAAGTTTGGTGATGTCGGAAGTAATACATGGAAGAGTTGCTATGACAGCGGGAAACTTCATATTCCGAATATGGAAAAGATAGGAATCTACCAGATTGATGGTATGGAATATGCAAAAAGTACAGAGAATCCGACCGGAAGTTTTGCAAGAATGCAGGAATTATCATGTGGAAAGGATACGACGACCGGACACTGGGAAATGGCGGGAATCGTAACACCGAATCCACTTCCCAAATTTCCAAATGGATTCCCGAAAGCATTCATAGAGGAATTTTCAAAAAGGACGGGAAGGAAGATTCTGTGTAATCTGCCGTATTCGGGGACACAGGTCATTCATGATTATGGCCGGGAGCAGGAAGAGACAGGAGCACTGATCGTATATACATCTGCGGACAGTGTATGCCAGATCGCAGCGCACGAGGAGATAATTCCGGTAGAGCAGTTATATGAATACTGTAAGATTGCCAGAGAGATGCTGACTGGAGATCTCGGAGTCGGAAGAGTGATCGCAAGACCATTCATCGGAACATGGCCAAATTACGAACGGACAATCAGACGGCATGACTTTTCACTTGCACCGCCGAGACAGACGGTGTTGGATGCATTAAAAGCAGAAGGAAAAGATGTGATCGGTGTCGGAAAGATCTATGATATCTTTGAAGGGCAGGGAGTGACGGAGACCTACCTGAATCAGGGAAATGAAAAGAATATGGAAAAGACGATCGAGATACAGAAAAAAGAGTTCGACGGACTTTGCTATGTGAACTTAGTAGATGGGGATATGATCTATGGACACCGGCGTGATATTGCAGGATATGCAGGAGCACTGACGAGATTCGATGAACAGTTAGGAGAATTCCTCGCAAATATGCGGGACGACGATATGCTGATGATTACGGCAGACCATGGCTGTGATCCGGGATATACCGGAACGGATCATACAAGAGAATATGTGCCTTGTCTTATATACGGAAAAGAGATCAAAGCAGGGGTGAATCTGCATACCAGAAAAGGTTTTGCAGATATGGCGGCGACGATTGCGGAAGCTCTTGGAAGTAAATACCGGGGAGATGGGGAGTCATTCTGGGATGAAATAAAAAATTGACATATTCATTAGATGATGTTAGTATAGTTATAGAAAAAGGGTGCTGCCGATAGACGGTCAGTCCAATAGTTTAAGCAAAATTAGTCGCCTAGTTTACCAGACATCGGGCGGCTATTTTTGTGAATTATTGTTATCTTTGCCAAATGTATATCCTAGTCCGAAACAGGTTAAGCCGAAGCTCACCACTGCTATAAAATCTATAATGCTCATGGCTTAGCCCTCCTTTCCATTGGAGTCCCTTACGGGCTATGTAATCAGAGGGTGTGGATTACAGTCATCACAGTCCCTCTGTTAAAAGGACTAACCGCCTACCGTTTTATGGCAGCACCCGATTTTAATTATATCATCATTTTACAATAAGGCAATATATACTTACTTATTTGTTTACTTGACATGCTTTCTATATCAATTCGAAGTAATATACAATAAGAGGTGACATTATGAGTCTTCCACCATATAGAAAAATCGACCAGTCAACCTGGCCGCGACAGGATCACTACAAGTATTATACCGAAAAATTAAAAGTAAACTACAGTATGACAGCACGCCTGGATGTAACAAGATTAAGAGCAGAATGCGACCGGCTCGGAGTGCATTTCTATGCGGCATTTATCTGGTGTACGTCAAATGTTGTGAACCGTCTGCCCTTCATGAAAATGATGACGGACGAAGAAGGCAATCCGGGAGTGTGGGATGTGATACATCCGAATTATACGATCTTCCACAAAGAGGATCACACATTTTCTGACTGCTGGAGCAAATACGATGATGACTTTGCGACTTTCTATAAGAGAATAGAAGCGGACATAGAAGCTGCAAAGAAGGTCAGAGGCATCAAGGCAAAAGCCGGACAGCCGGTGAACTTTTACTGTATTTCCTGCGTGCCATGGCTGGATTACACCGGATATGCGGCATCAACAGCATCTGATCATGTGCCGCTGTTTCCGATCATTACATTCGGTAAATACACAGAAGATAACGGGAAACTGACACTTCCGCTGACGCTTACGATTGCCCATGCGGCGATGGATGGGTGGCATACGTCGGAATTCTTTCGGGAGATGCAGAAGGAACTGCAAGGAATTGAATTGGGATTTAATTTATTAACGGGGAAGCGGCCTCTCAGTCCTTGAAGGAAACA
>OGYH01001470.1_pt1 | contig 21818 bp, 23 predicted proteins | sample 1576511 | NCBI WGS metagenome assembly OGYH01 (sample SAMEA3541522, study PRJEB24748) | human gut metagenome | biome: human gut; feature: human-associated habitat; material: faeces | place: China | collected 2012
AATCGAATCATAGTAGATTAGCTTTATTTCTGCCAAAGTGGTGGAAACGAGATGCCTTGTCTGCAAAGACTTTCCTTTCCTGTCCGGCGATTTTTGCCTGTCCGTAATTGTGGGGGCTGTTGGTGTAAATACTCCATGAAAGCGTCCACGAATAGGGAATGGATTTCTCTTTTTCCCTGTCATACCGGGTATTCTCGGATATGTGGTAGCGCATTTGGTAGACGCGGTTGCTGATGTGCTTCCCGTAGTCCGTAGCTTCCCACTGGTTCGCGGTATGCGTAGCTTCGGGTGTCCTCACATACTCAATGGCTTTGTCAATGGCAAGGGTCTTTCCCGCCTGTTCGTCCCATGCCGCCGCCTGTTCTTGCAAGGCTTCAAAAGCTGCCTGTTCAGCCGCCGCGTATTCTTCCCGCAATGCCTGTAACTGTTCTAAGGGCAGGGCGGTAAGCCCGGAAAGGTCAGCGGTCTGTTCCTCAAAATAAATATTTCGCTCTATCCGCATACTGTCAGCCGGGTCTAACTTGTCACGCTCAAACATGGAGTAACCTTTTTTCTTTTCCATTCATTCGCTCCTTTCTGAAATGGCGGCGCACCGCCGCGCTTTTGGGGTTCGCCCCGTACTACGGTGGGCTGTGCGTTATGCCAACAATTTTTTCATTTTTTTAGAGGGTTTGGGAAACTTCCCAACAAGCAAAATCCCCGTCCGGCGCGTCAGCGGCAGGACAGGGATTTACGGAAGTGGGTACCCGCTTCCTATGCTTGCTATTCAAGTTTTTAGTTCTTCTGTACTTCGATACGGTAGTTGACGTATTTCCCGCCAGTGTCAGCCAGAACGATAGTTCCGTCATAGGTCTTGCCTGTTTTCGGGGAATAGAGCTTCTTCACATTCACTTTGCCGGATTTAAGGAGCGCGGCGGCAATCTTCGCGGAAAAAGCGGTCTTGCGTTCCTCGAAAAAGCGGTCATTCTTCCACATGACAAAGGCACATTCTTTGTTGCTGCAATAATAGTTTTTCTTCCCCTCATGGACGGGGGAACCGCAACGGGGGCATTTGCCGACAGAGGGCTTTTCCTCCCGGAACAAATCCTTTTTCCCGTCCAGTGCTGCGGCGTGTGTCTGCACAAGCTCCCGCGCCATAGCTTCAATGCCGGACAGAAATTCGCCGGGGTCTGCGGCTCCCTTTGCTATCTGCGTCAGATTGTTTTCCCATTCTGCGGTAAGCTGCGGGGAAGTGAGCATATCCGGCAAGACTGATATAAGGGCGGCTCCGTTCTGCGTGGGGATAAGCTGCTTCCCCTTGCGCTCTGCAAAGCCGCCCTTTACCAGTTTTTCAATGACGGCGGCGCGGGTGGCGGGAGTGCCAAGCCCCCGGCGTTCCGCGTCCGGGTCGGTGTCCCCGTTCCCGGCTCGCTCCATAGCAGAGAGAAGCGACGCTTCGCTGTGGGGCTTCGGCGGCGTTGTGGTATGCTCCGTTACTTTTGCGGCGGGGTTAGGAAAGTTCTGTCCCTCGGAAAGCTCCGGCAGCGTCACGCCCTCATTTTCCCCGTCCTCTGCTTCGGGCTTATCTTTCAGCGTCGCCCGGTATCTGCGTTCAAGCTCTTTCCAACCCTCCGCAAGTACGGTCTTTCCCCTTGCGGTGAAGTCTGTCCCGGCGCATGAGAAAACCGCCGTAACCGCTTCATAAATATGCGGCTCGGCGGTGGCAAAAAGCAGACGCGCCCCCGCAAGGGTAAGGATATTCTTCTCGCTTTCCGGCAGCGCGTCCGGGTCAGCCTTTGCAAGCTCCATAGTGGGAATGATTGCGTGGTGGTCTGATACTTTCTTGCTGTCTAATACCTTTGCAATCTCCGGCGTGAAGTCCGCGCCCGCCATAAAGGGGAGCTTTTCGCAAAGCAGCGCGATAATGTCCGCTGCGGTGCCGCCCATGTCGTCAGTAAGAAAGCTGCTGTCCGTCCTCGGATAAGTAAGGAGCCGCTTTTCATAAAGGGATTGTGCAAGGTCAAGGGTCTGCTTTGCGGTGTAACCGAAAATGCGGTTCGTTTCCCGCTGCAAAGAGGTAAGGTCAAAGAGCTTTGGCGGGGCTGCGGTTTTCTTCTCTCTGGTAAGGGAAACGCATACCGCCTTTCCCGCTTCGCAAGCCCCTTTCAGCGCGTCGGCTTCTGCCTTGTCCGAAATCCTTTCGCTTGCCGCGTCCGCGCCGGATAAATCAAGGCGAACATGATAATATTTTTCTTTCTGGAAATGGGAGATAGCCGCGTCCCGGTCGGTGAGCATTTTTAAGGTCGGGGTCTGGACGCGCCCCACGTTCAAGGTCTTTCCATACAGGCAGGAGAAAAGCCGGGTGGCGTTAATGCCGATAAGCCAGTCAGCCTTTGCGCGGCAGAGGGCGGACGCAAAGAGCGCGCCATAGTCCCGCCCGTCTTTGAGGGAAGCAAAGCCCGCCTTAATCGCCCCGTCCTCCATTGAAGAAATCCACAAGCGGCGCATGGGCTTCTTGCAGCCCGCCACTTCGTAGACAAAGCGGAAAATCAATTCACCCTCGCGCCCCGCGTCACACGCATTTACCACTTCGGAAACGTCGGCGCGGTGCATAAGCTCTTTAATGGTTTTGAATTGCTTCCCCTTGTCCGGGTCAACGGCGTACTGCCATTCCTCCGGCAGAATGGGTAAGCTGTCAAAACTCCATTTTTTATATTGCTCCCCGTAGGCGGCAGCTTCCGCAAGCTGTACCAAATGCCCGACGCACCATGAAATGAGGTAGCCGCCGCCCTCGATATACCCGTCCTGTTTCCCCTTAATGCCAAGCGCGGCGGCGATAGTCTGCGCCACGCTCGGCTTTTCTGCAATCACAAGTCTAAATGCCATGAAAAAATCCTCCTTTCAGCGTTCCGGCGCGGTGTGCTTCTTCTCCTGTGCCTGTTTCAGACAATAGCCGATACAGGGGGATTGCGCCTTATAAGGGCAACGCATACACGCCGGGGATTTTGGAACGGGCGGCGCACTGTCACGCCGCCCGGTGGGTCTTTGTACCATCATTTTTTCTAAAGGGTTTTCGGTAAAAAGCGTCATGCTTCCTCGTCCTCCTGTTCTTCATCAGAAAGCCCGTCCCCCTCGTCCTCGTCGTAATCGTCAAAATCGAAATCTTCAAGGTCGGTGTCGCCCTTGACGTTCTGCTTTGGCTTCATAAACTTAAAATAATAGAACGCGCCCCCGCCGCCAAGAAGTGCCACGACAAGGAAAAGCACAAGCCCGCCTGTATTGCCTTTCTCTTTGGGCTGCTCTGTTGGTTTCTCGGTTTCCGGCTCCGCTTCCTTGCCGCTGCAAGCGGTCATGTTGTCCTTGCAGACAGGGCAGCTCACATTTACCTTTCCGGCTTCGCATTTATCGGTGCAACTGCAAACGGCGGGCGGGGCTGCTTCGGTGCTTCCGTCCTCCATGAGTGCCATAAGGTCGGCTTCGTCCACTTGATTAAGGAAATGTACGGTGTCCTCGCCCTCGTCGTCCCGGTCGATAAGGATATAAAAGTAATTGCCGTTTTTGGTCGTCACTGTGATAAGCTGCTTGTTGCCGCCGAAATCGTCTACAAGGGTCGCGTTCCCGTCCGGGGTAAGGGGTTCTTCCTTTTCGGGTTCCTCATAGACAACGCCGCTGTCGTCGGTCGCGTCCTGTCCCTCCGGGGTCTGTGCAAAGGCGGTGACGGAAAAGCCGCCCGTCAGCATGAGGGCGGCGCAGAGTGCGGTCAAGGTTCTAAGGATTTTCTTATTCATTCTCGGTGTCCTCCATTTCTTCGGTGTCGTGGTCTGCGGGTTCTGCGGGGTAGCCCGGCGCGGCTTCCATGCCCGGAATACCGCCGCCGGAAAGCATAGCGGAAAGCTCATGCGGGGAAAGGCGCATGGAGCGCACAAGCTGTACGATTTGCAGGTTTTCCGCTTCGGTTTTCTGCGCTTCAAGCCCCCTTAATCTGTTCTGGTACTCGGTGATTTTCTCGCGGGTCTTTGCAATCTCTTTGTCGATACGTTCAATTTTGTTCATAGCCATCAATAAATTTCTCCTTTCTTTGCTCAAAAATATGTTAATTCCAGTTCATCAGCCCATAGCCTTTGATACAGGAGTAATTGACGGGGTAGCTCTTTATCTTGCAGGCGTCGCCGGAATTGCCCTCGACGGTATAGACGCGCTCCCCGTCCGTTCCGATAACAAGCCCCACATGGTCTGCGCTCCCGTCCCCGTCCCAGTCGAAAAAGATAGCGTCGCCGGGGGCGATATTCTCATAGCCCCTCGCGCCCCATTGCCCGCGTGACTGGAACCAGGGTACGCCCTGTGACTGGCACCCGGCAAAGCGCGGCTCGCTCTTTCCGGCTTGATTGTAGCACCATGAAACGAAACAGGCGCACCATTCCACGCGGCTGTTAAATCCGTACCAGCTCCAAAAGGGTCGCCCGCCCACGTTGCCGACTTGCCGCTTCGCAAGGTCTACAACGGCGGTGTTGCCGGGGCGTGTGCCGTTTACAAGCTGTACGCCGCTTAAATCCTCGGACGCGCCCATATCGGGGGAGCCGCCGCCGAAAATCAGCGGTTTGTTTCCGCTTGTTTCCAGATAGACGCGGTACATTTCAAGCTGCTGTGGCGTTAGAAGTTCCTCCGCAATCTCGGAAATGGGCTTGTTCGTCAGCTTCACGTTGAGGATATGGTACTCGTAGGGTACTTCCTCGGTGGTCGTTTCCCCTGTTTCCGGGTCTGTGCTTGTTTCTGTGCGGTAGCGGATTTCCGTTTCTTCTGTCAGCGTCAAAGTGTACTGCATGGCAAAGACGCGATTTAGCTCTGCCTGTGCGCTCTGCGGGGTGTAGGTCTGTAAAAGGGCGGTGAGGTAGGACGCTAACTCATGGGGGTTATGCCCGATACTGTCAAGGTCATAGCGGTATTCGTCATAGCCGGGGTGGGTGCTTTCGATATTGTCAATCTGCTGCTGAAGCTCGTTTTCCTTTGCGGCGTAATTGTTCTCCGTCGCCACAAGGTCGCTGTCCTCCGACGTGTAGGAAGTCCCAAGTATGCCGTTCATCAAGCCGGAGAACATGGAACCGCAAGAGGAAAGCCCCGCCGATACCATGATGAATAAGAGTAGCGCGGCAACGGCGATACATACGCCCGCCGGGTGCCGCCCTACAAAAGCGATTGCCTTTTTTGTTTCCTCGGCGGTCTTTTTTGCCGCCTTGCGGGTGTTCTCTGCGGCTTTCTGCGCCGTTTTTGCGCCGCCTTTCCTTGCCGACTTTGCATACTGCCGCTTGATTTGCTGCTTCTGCATGAAGCGGGAAAGGGGATTGCCCGCAATCTGCGGATTGTCATGCAGGGCTTTATGGTACTGAAAATCCACATTCGCCTTGAACGCCGCTTTCTCTGCCTTTGCCGCCGCCCGGTAGGGTTTGAGCTTGTGGCTGTGGTAGCCCTCCTTGACTTTCCGCGCCCCGTACTTTGCGCCGCGCTCTGCCAGTTCTTCGGATTTGTGCGCCCCCTCAACGCCGGAATTGTCCTTTTCAACGGAATGTATCTTGTTGTGGACGAAAATACCCGCTTCCTGTGCGGGGCGGGATAGCGGGTTATTGTGGGGCTTATTCTTTCCTATGGGCTTTTCCTGTTCCTCAAAATGTAGGCGGGTCTTGCCTTTCCCGGTGGCTTCATCAAAGGTGCGCTCCCGTACAAGTTTCTTTTCTTTGGGGATAGCCGCCTTTGCCGCGTCCAGACGGTCGGCTGCTTTGTCCGATTTTCGGATATACCTTTCAAGCTCCGGCGTTGCCCGTTCCTCGTCGGTAAACTGCAAGCGGGAAGATTTTTCTTTTGCTGTGGCTTCTGCCTGTGCTTTCCTCGCCGCCTTTTTGCTCGCCTTTCTGGTACGCGCCCCGTCGATACGTTCCAAGACGCGCTCGGCTGCTGCGGTGTCCTGTTCCCGTTCTGCCCCCGGCGCATGGGGAAGCGGCGGCGTGTCGGTTAAGGGCGGGGAAGTTGCGCCGCCCGGTAGGGGCTGCGCTGCCTGTTCCGGCTGCGGTGGGGCTTCGGTCTTTGCAAAGTCCGCGTCCCTTATCCGCTTGCTGATACGTTTCTTTTTCCCGGTAGCGGCGTTTACCTCGACAGCCCCCTCGCGGGTCATTTTCTGCGTGACTTTTTCACGCGCCTTATATTGTTTTATGTGTCTGTCCCTCCAATCCGCGCCCTTGCAAGGGCGCAATACTCGGCGTTTATCTCAATGCCTATATAATGCCTGTCAAGCTGCTTTGCGGCTGCCCCCGTCGTGCCGCTGCCGAAAAAGGGGTCAAGCACAACGCCGCCTTTCGGACAGCCCGCCTTGATACAGGTTTCGGCAAGTTTTGGCGGGAACGCGGCGAAATGCCCGCCCTTGTAGGGAACGGTATTGATAAGCCACACGTCCCGCCTGTTCCGCATGGTCGGCATGAGGGCTTCGTCGTAGTAGCTGCCGCTTCGCGCCCGGTTAAGCCCCTGTACGTTCCCCTGTCCGGGTACTTCGTCCGCATATTTCTGTCCCGCGCTGCGCCCGGTGCGGTACCGCGCCGCCGTTGTGGGGGCTAACGGCTCGGCTATGGCGGCTGCGTCATAAAAATACTTCTTTGACTTCGTAAGCAGAAAGATATGTTCATAGCAGCGGGTAGGGCGGTCTTTCACGCTCTCCGGCATGGGGTTTTCTTTCTGCCAGATAATGTCGCTCCGTAAATACCACCCGTCAGCGCGTAGGGCAAAGGCTAAAAGCCAAGGGATACCGATTAAGTCCTTTTGTTTGCAGCCGGAAACGCGGTTGTTTCTTGCAATCTGCTGTCCGTTTCTGCCTTTCGGGTTCTTCGGGTCTGCATGGTAGCCTTTATTTCCTGTGCCGCAGTAGGTGTCCGCGATATTCAGCCAGAGCGTACCGTCAGAACGCAGTACCCGGCGCAGCTCGCGGAAAACCTCGGTCAGCCTGTCAATGTACTGCTCCGGCGTGTCCTCCCGCCCAATCTGCATATCAAGCCCGTAATCCCTAAGCGCATAGTAGGGCGGGCTTGTGACGCAACAGTGTACGCTTTCCTCTGGAAGCTCCCGCAAGGCATAGAGCGCGTCCCGGTTGATGATTGTGTCAGTTTTCAGCCCGTTCATGCTTCGCCCACTTCCTCCGGCTTCGTCGTCATTACCCGGTAAAGCTCGGTGTCTTTCGGGAAGCGGTCTACAAAGGGCAGCACCACGTTCCCGTAGAAGATAAGCCCCTCGCCCGCTTCGGTGTGGGTGACATACTTCATCTGCTGCGGGGAGATGTTGAGCTGCTTTGCAAGGATAGCCCGGTCGCCCGCCGCCTGATTGAGCATGAGGACAAAATCAGAGTTTTCAAAGATATTCTCCACTTCGCGGGAAGCAAGCAAATCTTTGACGTTCTGCGTGATTGCTGTGGGTATGCCGCCCCATTTTCTGAAACGCTTCCAGATTTCAACGGAATAGGCGGCGGTCTGTTCCTCTTTCAAGAGAAGATGAAATTCGTCCATAAAATACCGGGTGGATTTCCTTTCTGCCCGGTTGACGGTGACGCGGTTCCATACCTGGTCCTGCACAATGAGCATACCTAATTTTTTGAGCTGCTTCCCAAGCTGCTTGATGTCAAAGCAGACAAGGCGGTTTGAAAGCTCTACATTCGTCCTGTGGTTAAAGACGTTAAGGCTCCCGGAAACATAAAGCTCCAACGCCGCCGCGATACGCGCCGCTTCCGGCTCCGGCTGCTTCAAAAGCTCGTTGTAGAGGTCGCCCAAGATAGGCATTTTCTCCGGGTCGGGGTCTGCAAGGAAAGGGCGGTACACGTTCCTAACAGCGCGGTCAATGACGGTCTTATCGACGGGCTGCAAGCCCTCCTTGCCGCCTATGACAAGCTCGCAGAGGGAGAGGATAAAGTCGGATTTCAGCGCAAGGGGGCTGTCGTCCTCGCTGTAATTGAGGTTAATATCCATAGGGTTCACATACTGGGGCTTCCCGTCAATGCCCTTGCCCGTAGGCGATAACCGTATCACTTGCCCGTCAAGCCGCTGCACAAGGGAAAAATACTCTGCTTCCGGGTCGCAGATAATTATGTCGTCGTCGGTAATGAGGAAAGCGTTTGTCATTTCCCGTTTGGCGGCAAAGGATTTCCCGCTTCCCGGCGTACCCAAGATTAAGCCGTTGGGGTTCTTTAGCTGCTTGCGGTCGCAGAGTATCATGTTGTTAGACAGGGCGTTTAAGCCGTAATACAAAGCCGCGCCCGTCTGAAAAAGCTCCTGCGTGATAAAGGGGATAAAGATAGCGGTGCTTGACGTGGTAAGCCCTCTTTGAATGGGGATAAGGTTCTCCCCAAGCGGTACAGAGGACATAAGCCCCGCTTCCTGTTGGTAGTCAAGGCGGGTTAAGGCGCAGTTGTTCTTCTGTGCAATGCCCGCCGCCGCGAATACGTCATTTTCCAGTTTCCTTTTTGTGTCTGCCATGTTCACCACAAGGAACGTCAAGAGGAACATTCTTTCATTCCGGCTCTGCAAGTCCTGTAAGAGGTTCTTCGCTTCGCTGCCGAAAGTGGCAAGGTCGGACGGGATTATATCCATGTCGTAGCCGCTGCGTACCGCTTTTTTCTGTTCTTCGATTTTCATTTTGTCAAGGTCGGTGATTTTCCGCTTGATTGTCTTTATGGCTTCGGTCTGGTCGATACTGTGGATATGCAGATTGACGATAACGCCCGTTTCCAAGTCCAGAATGTCAGATAAGATACGGTCGTTTAATTCCGGCGCAAGGATTTCAAGGAATGAAACCGCGCCGATTTTGCGCCCCATGCGGAAATACCGCCCCTCGCCAAAACGGAAAGAGGACGGGGCGATAAAGTCCTTTGTGGAAAGCCCGGACGGGGCAAGCCATGAAAAATCAAAGGCAAACTGCCCGCCCTCCGGGTGGAAAATGCCATGCAGCATTTTAAGGCGTTCATAGCCTGTCATGGGGCGGGCAGACACGCCCAAGAGCTTAAAGTTGTTGAGTACGTCCGTTTCGATACGGGCAAGGCGGGATTTCGCCGCGCCCAGACTGTCGGCTTCAATGGCAAAGGTGATATATTTTGCTTTGACAAGCCCGTTGTTGCCCTTTGCAAGCTGGTTTTTCAGCATATCCCGGTATTCTGTGCGGATAGAATTGAAAGCGTCCTCCTGTGCCGGGATATTGACCGCCTTTTCCGCTTCGCCGCGCTGCGTCCCCTGATTGATGAAAGAGAGCTGCACCGAAACGGAAGCGTCAAAGTAGTTGAGGAAGTCGCACCAGTTCTCAAAAATGGCGGTCTTGTCGTCTGCCTGTGCAAGCTGATAGTTAATATCTTCAAAGGCGACGGTCTTTGAGTATTTCCGTCCCGTAACCTTGCAGATACCGTCCGGGTACATCTGGATATAAGGGATTGTCTGCTGCGCGGTGTGCGCTTTCCCGTCGCCCTTTGCCTGTCTGATGATTTCCGCAATCTGCTTTTTCTCGGCGCGGGTGAGCTTGCGGGGCGGGTTAGGCTTTGCGCTTCCCGCCGCGCTGTTTCTTCGTGTTTCCTTTTGCAATCGCTGATACCTCCTTTTCAAGTTTTCTCTGCCGTTCTAAGACGGAATAAAAGTTGTCTGTCCTGTATGGTCGTTCTTTGGGGGCTATGAATTTCGTCTGAATGATGTTCTTCACCACCACTTCAAGGGGCTGTCCATGCTTCTCATACATGGCAAAGAGGAAACAGGGCAGCATGACGGCAATCATAGCCATAGACGCAAGGCTTGTGCCTGTGCTGTCTTTGAGCAGAAAGAAAAGCGGCAAGCCGAACAGGAGAGCCGCCGCAAAACATACAATCTGCCGTTTGGTAAGGTTGAACGCTACTTTTGTCTTGACTTTGGATAAGTCTTTGGGTACGGGTACATACGCCAAGTGAAAACCTCCTTTCTCTGGGTTTGGTGTTGCTGTAACTTCCCATAAGGGTAATCAAGGCAAAGGTCAATCTATGCCCTTTGCCCGCCCGTATTATATGGGGGTTATCCGCGTCAAGGTCGGGTCGTATTTTCGCCGCTTCGCTCTGAAAATCTCCACCCTGCCCTTGACACGCCGCTAATGCGCGGAGAATATCGACTTCGCCAGTGCGCCGGATTTGAACAGGGAGAAACAGAGGATAACGGTATAGGCTGCAAGGGAGAATATCGCGCTGTGCAGATTGTCCGCTATTATCATGTTGTTTACCAGAACCGCGTAAATGCCGACGCATATCATAATGAGGAAGCCTTGAAAACCGATAGCGAACAGGGATTTGAGGTAGTTGTTTCCTATCTGCCCCCATTCCCGGTTCGTCATTGTTGCAAACGGGATAGGCGATACCGAACAGTAAAGGTAAATCTCTATCATGCGCCCGTAGAGGATAACGGTTATCAGTACGGACATGATTTTCATGCACAAGCTCACAAGGCTTGTTTCCATGACAAGTAAGAGCAGTTCGGGGATTTCCATAGCGTCAAGCCCGTCCTGCATGGAAGCAAGGGCGGCGGCAACATCAATCTCTGTGCTGCCGCCGATTACCCCCGCCGCGCCGGAAACAACGTGCTGCGCCATATCGAACACCGCCATAGTGATGTCAAAGGTGTGCGTCACAAGGTAGACTGCCACAAACGCCTTGAACACCCACTTGAAGAACATGGAAGTGTCAACGTCGTGCATATTGTTCTTTTCCGTTACCATGCTGATAAGCTCATAGCATAGGACGTAGGTAATGACAAGCCCCGCAATGGGTACGATTACATTCTCACTAAGGGTCTGTATCATGGAGAATATATTTGCGTTCCACCCTTGCGGGGTCTGCCCTACCTCTGCGGCGATAGTGCCGACTTTCTCGTTTACGTCCCCGAACATAGTTGACAGATTACCGTTTATGGCTCCTATGAGGATTTCCTTTATCCATTCGTTAATCGCGTCAAGTATGCTCTGCATAAGCCTTTACCCGCGCTTCTTAACCGAACAAGCCGGAAAGCAGCGGTACAAGGGTCATGCCGATAAGGGCAACGCCGCCGCCCGCCATAAGCTGCTTCATGCCCTGGCTCTTCGCGCCCGGATTGTCGTTGCCGTAGCCCTCCATGAGATTGATAACGCCCCAGATACCAAGCCCGGCTCCAAGTGCTACAACAAGGGTCTGCAAAACGTCTACTGCGCTATTGAAAAATGCCATAAATAAATCCTTTCTGCCGCGTCTGCGGCTGTCCGGCAAGCGGACAAAAGGCGGTCAGCGTATGCCGCCGCATAAAAAAACCGCCCTCTGGTAAAGGCGGCTGTCCCCGCGCTGCGTAAGTTCTGCGGCGCGGCGGTATTCAGTTGTAGGGGGGTGCGGCTCCTGCCGCTGTGTGCTGCGCCGGAAAGTAGGGGCGCGTATCATGTAGCCGATATTGATATATGTGATTGCTTCGATTCCTCCTTTCGGTGTCCCGCTGTGCTGCCGGACGGGTATTATTCAGACTTGCGGGAAGTGAATAGCTTGCATAGCAAGGTGTTCGCTTCCCGCAAGTTCACAAAGGGGTAGCTGCCGCAAGGCAGCGTAGGGGAAGTGTAGCTTCCCCTGTCCCCCCCTCCCCGGCGGTCTGCCATGCTGTCACTGTTGAGGGATAAGCCCCCGGCGCGTGACATACTCCGTTGCAAAACGGCGGTGTTCCGCTTCCTTTTCCCGCCAATACTCCCATAATGCAGCGTCGGCGGCTTCCGCAACATTCATTAAAAACCGTTCAAGCTGCTTTTGTTTTTCCTCTGCGCTACGTTTCCTCATGGTCTGCGTCCTCCTGTAAGTCTGCTGCGTCAATCTCGTAATAGTCAAAAACCTCGTCGGGCTTGACAATGGCGGGGCGGCGTTTAAGGTGCTTTTCCATGTCAAAGGCGTTCTTCGGGTCTGCGTCGGATAGGTACTTGTATTTCGGGTGTTTCGTTATGTCGAATTTGTCCGAAAAGAACGGGCGCACCCCGCGTAGCTGCAAGATACATTTCCCTCCGTCCATGACTGCGATTTCATCTTCCGTCATAAGCTGCTTTCCCAATTTCTGATAGTTCAGCCCATGCGAAAGCTCCCGCCCCCTTGTTTCGGAAGTGTTGAAGCTGTCTATCGTTTCCTTGCCTAAAATCTCCGATATTTCTTTGAGCGTGGTTTTTTCCTTGCCGCCCAAGAAAAGCGTGGTGTCGCAGTTGCCGACTATGGTATCGGCGTTGTCCTTGTAGATTGCCTTTAGCTGTGACTGGCTCTGCAAGATGATTGACGCGGAGATTTCCCGGCTCCGTATGGTTGCGATTAGTTTCTCAAATTTGGGGATTTGCCCGATATTCGCAAATTCATCAAGTAAGCACCGTACATGGACGGGAAGCCGCCCGCCGTATTCATCATCTGCTTTGTCGCACAAGAGGTTGAATAGCTGTGTGTAGAGAATACTCACGACAAAGTTAAAGGTGTCGTCGGTGTCGCTGATAATCACGAAAAGGGCGGTCTTTCTGTCACCTATGGTGTCAAGCTCCATTTCGTCGGTTTCCATAAGCTCCCGCAGCTCCTTAATGTCGAATGGGGCTAACCTCGCGCCGCATGAGATAAGTATGCTTTTTGCGGTCTTGCCCGCCGCCAGTTTGTATTTTTTGTACTGCTTGACTGCAAAATGTTCCGGGTCTTTTTCTTCCAGACGTTCAAACATGAGGTCAACCGGGTTCTGGAAATCCTCGTCGTCCTCGCGGGCTTCCGACGCATTTATCATTTCAAGCAGCGTCGTGAAGTTCTTCTCGTCCTCTGGGGCTTCATACCAGATATAGCCGATTAGTGCGGTGTAGTAGAGCTTTTCCGCTTTCACCCAGAAATCCTCGCCGGATTTTTCCCCGTCGCCTTTGGTGTTGGCGATAATGGTATTGACTAATTTCAAAATGTCCTTTTCGCTCCGCAGATAGGCAAAGGGATTGTATTTCATGGATTTTTTGAAGTTAATCGTATTTAGCACTTTGATACGGTATTTGTACCGCTGCAACATTTTCCCGGTTTCCAAAATCAGTGTTCCTTTCGGGTCAGTGACGATATACGACGTTGGAAAATCCTTTGACGTACATTGCATGAGCGACGGTTTCACAAAGAACCGGGTCTTGCCGCTGCCGGAACCGCCGATTACAAGAATATTTTTGTTTCTTGCGTATTTCGGCTGCTTCGGGCGGCTGTTCATGGTGAGCCGTTCCGTCTGCGTTAAGGGGATATTGTTCTCAAATACCGGGTCTGTGTACGGCTTTATGTCGTCAGCCCCGCCCCAACGCGCCGAACCGTATTCTGTCCCGCGGCGGTATTTCTTCGCGTTCTTGCCTTTGGTGTAGATAATCAGCCGGACAATGACCGCCCCCGCAATGCCGATAAGTAAGTCTGCCGGGTGGAAGCTCGGCGCGATACTGGAAAAGGCGGTGGTAAAACCGTCCCCAAGATGTAGCAGCTTTGCGCTTGCGTCCGCGCCGGGGGATAGACGGACAGCCGCGCCCACTTTATCAAAGAGCCAGACAAAGAGCAGATACGGGAGATTTAGGATAAGCAGCTTCTTGATTTCCGGCTTCATAGCGATACCTCCCTGTCCTTGTTCTTGACCTTTGCCCGTTCCGCGTTCTTGCCCTGTGCGGCTTCTTTGAGCGTAGAGAGCAGCTTTCGGATAGAGGGCTTTTTCTCCTGTGTCAGCTTCTTTGCGGAAAACTCCTTAAAGGCTGCGGTCAGCACGTCCGCGTCCCGCCCCTTGAAAAAAACCAGATAGCGGGGCGGGCTTTCCGTTGCGTCCTTTTTCAGCGCAAAGTCGATACCGTACTTTTTCGCCGTACTCTCAAAGGCTTTGATATTGCCCTCGGTAATCTCAATGTTGGAAACGCCCGCGTTCTGCTTCATAAGCTGCTTTAAGCTCTGCTTTCCCTGTGGCGGTTTTGCAAGCTGCTTTTTGCCCTTTGACAGTATGGCTTTCATTGCCTTTTGGAGCGTCTGGGCGGTCAGCTTCCCGGTCTTGATGTAAAGGGCTATGGTCTTTTCGTTTACTTCGTCCTGCAATTCCTCGCGTCCTCCTTTCGCGTTTCTTTATGGGGCGGCGGTCAGATACGCACCCGCAGCCCGTTCAAGTCCTCGGCTCTGATACCCACAAGATACCAGTTGTCGCCGTACTCAATCCGGGTCGGCTTCCACTTGCCCCGCACGAATACGTCAAAGCACTCACCGCAATGCAAGCCCCCGTAGTAGCTGTTTAAGTCAAAGCGAATGTCGTAACGGTCGGTGCGCTCGTCAAATACCAATGCTCCTGTCATTTTCTGTGCCATAATAAAATCCTCCTTTTGTTGTTTTACAGGCTTTCGCCCGGTTTGAATGAATAATAGTCCGGGTCGCCGTACTGCGGCTTCTTCGGTGACAGTGCGCCGCTTGCCATGTCATGGGCGACAAGGGAAGTGTAATAATTGCCGATAGTGGACGGGGCGTTGAAAAGGGCTGCTTTCAGATATTGCTTGATGTTGCGGATTTTCGTTGTGTTCTCCCGCATACAGTCAAGCACAAAGCGGATATGCTCGCCGTCCAGTTTCATAAACTTAGATTTCACAAGCTCTGCCGGGTAGTCGTCCCCCGCAATCCGTACCCGCTTTCTGGCGGTGCATACGGTTTCAAGCATGAGGTCTACAATCTCGTCCAGCCTGTCCCCGTCAAACTTCATGTCCTGTTTGAGAATGTGGTAGTCGATATTGTCCTTGATGATTTCCCGGTATATATCAACTGCGCTCTGTGCTGCCGCTTCCGTTCCTTTCCGTTCCGGCGGCGTAGCCGCTTCTCTGCAAGGAGAGGGGTTAGGGGAAAGGATAGGAATGGAATGGGTACTTGATAAATCTGTATTTGATTTTTCTTTTTTTGGTAAGTCAGTTCTTTGTATATCTTTATTTAATTGCGTTGGATTTTCCAACGTAGGTTTTTCCAATGTTGGTTTTTCCTGCGTTGGATTATCCAATGTTGGATTTTCCAATGTAGGTAAATCCGGCGTAGGCGGCTGCGGCTGCTCGAATATCACATAGTCCGCGCCCCGCAAGCGTCCTTTCTCGTCGCGCTCCCTTGACCGAACGATATACCCGGCGCGTTCAAGCTCCTTAATGGCTTCGCGGATAGCGTCTATCTTCTCCCGGTTGATAAGGGATAAGCCTTTCAAGGTGTAGTCCCAATCTTCGGGGAGTGACAGCATTTGCGACAACAGCCCTTTTGCCTTTAAGGAAAGCTCCTTGTTGCGTAGGTGGTGGTTGCTCATTACGGTGTAGCCCTTGTTCCGTTCCACTCTGAAAACTGCCATAGTAAATCACTCCTTTTGCTGTGGATTTGTTACGCAGTAGAAGCGCGGTTTCGGGGGATAAGGTATAAATCCCTTGCCGCGCCAGATACGCGCCCGCAAAATCGCTTGTAGCAAGGCTTTTTCTGCCCCTACTGCGTAACAAAGGGCATAAAAAAGCGGCGTTCCTGTTCTCCCATGTAGAGAGTAAGAAACGCCGCTTCTGCGTCGTATTCAGTTTTTAGTACAATACCCTGCTTGTCCGTCGCTCGAAAAACCTTGATTTTCCAGTGTTTTCAAAAGTATCGTTATCTAACGTCAGCTTTCCAAAGACCAAGTTTCCAGAATATGATAAAAGACATTGAAAGCGGTCTGATAAACTGCGTGATTACGAAAGATTTATCCCGTCTGGGGAGAAACTATCTTGATTGTGGGTTATATCTGGAAGTTTTCTTCCCAGAGCATAACGTGAGGTATATAGCGGTCAATGACGGCGTAGATACCTTGAATAAATCTGCTATGGACATCACGCCTTTCCGCAACATTTTAAACGAAATGTATGCCGCTGACATATCTGTTAAGATAAAATCGGCATATCGGGCGAGGTTTCAACAGGGGAAATTCATGGGAACTACCGCCCCTTATGGCTATATCAAAGACCCTGCCGACCACAACCATCTGCTGATAGATGATAAAGTGGCACATGTTGTAAAAGAGATATTCGACCTTGCATTAAAAGGGAATGGAGTTGCCAAAATTTGCAGACATCTTAATAAACAGCATATCCTACGCCCTGCCGCTTATGCGGCGGAGCGTGGCGAAACAGGCTTTGAACGTCATTTTGAGGGGAACGAGGACAAACGCTATATTTGGAGTGGGAACAGCGTGAGGAGCATTTTAAGAAGCCCGATATATGCGGGAAATCTTGTAGGCTACAAACGGATTGCCGCCAATATGAAAAGCAAGAAACGCCCCTCTAAGCTGCCCGAAGAATGGGAAGTGATACCCAATACCCATGAGGGAATAGTCACGCAGGAGGAATTTGATATTGTCCAACAGCTTATTACAAGTCGTAGGCTTCCACAGAACAAGGGAGGATTTGTAAATATTTTTGCAGGCGTTATCAAGTGTGTGGACTGCGGATGTGCTCTGCGGGCAATGAACGTACACAGGAGGAAACGCCCAGAGATTATCGACTGTGTACAGTATTCATGTAATAATTATGCAAGAAACGGAAGAAGCGAGTGTAGTGCCCACAATATAGAAGCAAGGGATTTATTCAATGCCGTTCTTGCCGACATCAACTGTTTTGCGGATATGGCAGTGAATGATGAAAAGGCGGTCAGGGCCATAGAAAAGCGGCTCACGGAAACAGACCAGAGCAGGGCGAAAGCATTAGAGAAAGAACGTAAGAAGCTGAACAAACGCCTTGCGGAACTGGACAGGCTGTTTTCCTCTCTCTACGAGGATAAGGTCATGGAGCGTATTACCGAGCGGAATTTTGAGATGATGTCGGGGAAATACCAGAAAGAGCAGCTTGAAATTGAAGCAAGGCTGAAAGAGGTGACGGAAACTCTTAATGAAAGCTACGAGAAATCACGGGGAATCCGTGACTTCCTCGCCCTTATCCGAAATTATCAAGGCTTAAAAGAACTGGATGCAACAGTTATAAACGCACTCATAGACAAGATATTTGTTTCGGAGCGTGAGAAGATGGCAGACGGAACAGTGAAGCAGGAAATCAAGATTTACTATAAATTCATCGGCTTTGTCGATGAATTACATATCATACCTACAAAACGGTGGGCAGCAATGCCCGCTAAAAATTGTACGGTGTGCGGCGTTGAATATGTCCCGGGCTCTGGTGCATCAAGGTATTGTCCTGCTTGTGCCAAGAAGATACGGAGGGAGAAATCAAACGAGAGCAAACGCAGGAGCAGAGAACAGAAAAGGATAGCATGTATGAACTGTCCGCAAAAAATGACCGACTGATGCCGGACGTGAAGGAGAGCTCATTTTCCGTCTGGTCTATCATCAGGCCGGCTGCAAGAAGCCGTTTGAGCGGCTCTGGATCTCCAGCATGGAGGATCAGGCAATCAAGGACGGCTTTGCCCATCTGGAACCGTCAACCAAATATGATGCTTTGTATGAAGCAGCCCTTTGCCGGGAGCGTGCCGACTGGATGGTCGGGATCAACGCCACCCGGCTTTTTTCATGCCTGTATCACCAAACCCTGAATGTGGGCCGTGTCATGACCCCCACTCTGGCAATGGTGGTGATGCGGGATACGGAAATTGCGGCCTTCCAGCCCCAGCCCTTCTACACCGTGCAGCTTACAGTGGACGGCCTTACCGCCGCCAGCAAGCGCTTTGAGGAAAAAGGCATGGCAGAGCAGCTGCTGGCCAAATGCCAGGAGGCCGGGAAAACTGTGGTTCAATCCGTAGAACGCAAGGAGAAGTCCGAACGGCCGCCTCTTCTCTACGATCTGACCAGCCTGCAGCGGGATGCAAACCGTGTTCTCGGGTTTACGGCGCAGCAGACCCTGGATTATACCCAGGCGCTGTATGAGAAGAAACTGGTGACCTATCCCAGAACGGACAGTCGTTTTCTTACAGAAGATATGGAAAATATGATTCCTGATCTTGCAAGAAAAATGGCGTCGAGATTTGGATACACCAAGAATATATCGGTTTATCCCAAACAGGTAATCAACAACAGCAAGGTCAGTGATCATCATGCAATTATTCCTACTGTGAACGTAACAGATACAGAATTTGGAAAACTGCCATCTGGGGAACAGAAAGTATTGAGCCTGATCACAGCCAGACTGTTATCTGCTCTTGGCGAGTCAGCAGTAAGAAGTGAGGTTGATGTGGAATTTACCTGTGCAGACACCGTGTTCAAGACAAAGACAAAGAACCTTACCAAAAAGGGATGGAGAGAAATTCAGGATTGGATCATGGGAAGCAGCATGGATTCCGAAAACGATAAGGAAGAAAAAAGTGGGAATGCCAATATGCTGGCGTGTATCGCAATGCTGACAAATGGGAAATCGTATCCGTTACAGAATCCAAAGATGGAGGAAGGAAAGACTACACCAAAGAAACATTTTACGGAGGACAGTTTATTATCTGCAATGGAGAGAGCTGGTGCAGATGAGATGCCGGATGAAGTAGAGAGGAGAGGAATTGGAACATCAGCCACAAGAGCAGCGACCATTGAGAAGCTGGTGCGAATCGGTTTTGTGGAAAGAAAAGGGAATAAGAAAACGAAATATCTTTTACCGACTCATAAAGGAGTGGCACTTATCACGGTTATGCCGGAACAGATCCGGTCACCTTCCATGACAGCGGAATGGGAACAGAAACTTCTGGATGTGGAAAAGGGAACATTTCAGGATGCAGAGTTTATGAGAGAGATTGATGGAATGGTCACAGAGTTGGTTGGTACATACAAGATTGTTGAAGATGCTGAACTGCTCATGCCGCCGTCAACAGAAAAAATAGGAATCTGTCCATCCTGCGGCCAGCATGTGGTGGAGAGGCAGAAAGGATATTCCTGTGAAAACAGGCAGTGTAACTTTGTGCGCTGGAAACAGAACCGATTTTTTGAAGCACTTGGTAAGAAGATGACCAAGCAGACTGCGATCAAACTTCTTTCGGATGGAAAGGTAGCATTGAAGGGATGCAAATCAAAAAAGAACGGGAAAAGCTATGATACAACGGTTGTCATGACGGTTGATGAGACACAGAGGGCAGTGTTCACACTGGATTTCGAGAAGAAATGATAGAGAGATCGAAAAGGATAGAATTGAGAGTGACTGCTGAAGAACTCCGGCAGATCCATGAGCGTATGCAGGAGACTGGTATTTCCAGTCTTACTGCATATATGATCCGAATGGCAATTCACGGATATGTGATTAAGATGGATCTTGCTGACTTAAAAGAGCTGCTTCGGCTTATGCAGATATCGGGAAACAACCTAAATCAGTATGCGAAGAAAGCTAATGAGACAGGAAGTATTTATCATGAGGATATTGAAGAACTGAAAAAAGTTCAGAATGAAATTTTGCTGGAAATGAGGATGGTGCTGGAAAAATTGACAGCGATTATGTGAGGCAGGTGAGGAGATGGAGGCAACAAAGCTGATAGCAATTCATGATAAACAAACCCTGGATGCGCTGGTGACCGAAAAGCTCTGCACGGTATTATGACCTCATGAAAACAATTAAAGATGCTGAGGAAAAGATGGAAACGAATAAGGCAATCAAGACGCATATTATCAATTATTCCAAGACTAAAACAGCACTTGTACTCAGAAAACTGAAGGATAATAATGGAAATTATTTGTGGAATCAGGCAAATGATACAATTCTTGGCAAACAGGTTATTATTTCGGAATATATGCCGGATATCGAAACAGGTACTAAGCCGATTGCATTTGGTGACTTTTCTTATTACTGGATTGTGGGAAGAAAGCCTGTGACGGTAAGAACATTGTTGGAAAAATTTGTACTGTATGATCAGATTGGATATCTTGCATTTGAGTTCCTTGACGGAAAACTTGTAAGAAATGAAGCAATTAAGGTTATCCAGATGGCAGATGCAGGGAAATAATCATAGAATTGTTTGATTTTATTTCTATCATCTTGAATGGGATATATGCCCCTTGTATGGTATTTAGCTGTATTGGGGGTTAATACCCCGTTTAAATTCGCAGTTTTTGTGCGTGAAGGGGCGGCACCGTTGCCCGGCATAAAAGGTGACAGAGATTTAGACCGCCCCTGGGGGCAAATATCACAGAATCAGAGTGAAAATGACAAAAAAGAAAAAATAGTACAAAGGAGTCAGCTGTGTGACCACCTTGTCGGAAGGAGAGATACTATGAATGCAGAAAGCAATGAAGCGCTTCCTGTTAGTGAGAAGTATATGCTCACCATCAAGGAGGCAGCAGCTTATTTTAATATTGGCATTAAAAAGATGAGAAGGATTGCAGAGGATAACCTTGGAACTGTGGCAGTTTATTGTGGAAACAGGTTCTTGATTATCCGTCCGAAGTTTGAGGAATTTATCCTTAATTCATCAGAAATATAATTCCTTTTATCTGCCGAAAGTAGTTGCTATTTCTGGGGAGTAGAGCGAATATACGATGAACCAATTAAACCCTTGAAAACAGCCACTTTCGGCAGAAAGGAAGTGTATTATGGCAAGACCAAATTTAGCAGAAAAGGATATATTGAACCCTTCGGAGGCAATTGACTATTTTGTCCTGAGCCGAAGAAAGTTTTATGATTTATTGAAAAATACGGATGGTGAGGATTTCTTGGCATACTACGGAGAGCGCAAGCTGATTCTCCGTGTTGCATTTGAAAAATATCTGCTGCACCATCCAGAGTTGAGGAGGCGAGGCTAATGGCAAAGGCAGGAAGAGGAGAGACAAGACGGGATTCCAAACGCAGAGTGCTGCGACCGGGAGAGAGCGTAAGAGCAGATGGAAAATATCAGTATAAATATCATATTGATGGAAAACCACATTTTGTATACAGTTGGAAACTGGAACCTACGGACAAACTTCCCAAGGGCAAAAAACCATGTCTTTCTCTCAGGGAGTTAGAAAAGCAGGTAAACACAGATTTAGATTTGCTTGTGAATATCGTAGACGGACAGATGACAGTCTGTGAACTGGTAGACCGATATTTGAAAACAAAGACAGGAGTAAGGCAAAGCACGAAACAGGGATATGTAACAGTGCAGAGATTACTTGCGAAGGAAGCATTTGGCAAAAAGATGATACGAAGTGTGAAAACATCCGATGCAAAGCTGTTTCTTATAAAATTGCAACAGGAAGATGGGAAAAGCTACAGTTCCATTCATACCATCCGGGGAGTGCTGCGACCAGCCTTTCAGATGGCGGTGGATGATGACATTCTGGTAAAGAATCCTTTCGGATTTCAGCTTGCCGGAGTATTGGTAAATGATGCAGTTACAAGAGAGGCAATCACAAAAGACCAGATGAGAAAGTTCCTAAAGTTTGTGCATGACGATGTGGTGTATTGCAAATATTATGAAGTGGTGTACATACTCTTTCATACGGGAATGCGAATATCAGAATTTTGTGGCTTGACGCTGAAGGACATTGATCTTGTGAACAGAACTGTAAATATTGACCACCAGTTGCAGAGAACATCGGATATGCGGTACATCATAGAAACCACAAAAACGGATGCTGGAACAAGAGTATTGCCAATCACAGAGGATGTGGCACAGATGTTTCAGGCAATCATTGAGGATAGAAATGCACCAAAAGTGGAAAAATCCATAGACGGATATAGTGGATTCCTATTTTACGATGATAATGGAATGCCACTTGTTGCAATGCATTGGCAGCACCGCTTCAATCATATGGTTGGCAGATACAATGACATTTACCGGGTGCAGATGCCAAATATCACGCCTCATGGTCGAGTTATAATAAGGACAAGTTAGAAAACTCCAGTAAATACAAGGGGTT
>OGYH01001473.1_pt1 | contig 21780 bp, 22 predicted proteins | sample 1576511 | NCBI WGS metagenome assembly OGYH01 (sample SAMEA3541522, study PRJEB24748) | human gut metagenome | biome: human gut; feature: human-associated habitat; material: faeces | place: China | collected 2012
TTCGCTTCCCTAAAAATCTGAAATTTCTACTTGACTTTTATTAGCAGGTCTTTTCTTTGAACTGGACGTGAGTGCCACGTCCTTTCACTGCCTTTATTATAAAATGCGGAACCGACTGCTGAAAACGCTACAACCCTGACATTTTCTTTGCAAATCGAACAATTTCACCTTTATTTATTCTCTTTTGCATTTATTTTTGTGCATTTACTGGGATTGAGGGTAAACAAATGCGCCGTGCGCGAACACACGGCGCGGATGTATACAGGCGGCAGCGTACTATTCGCATCGGTCCTGGTACTCGCTGGGGGAGATACCGACCGCCTTTTTGAACTGGGTGCTGAAATAGGCGGTATCGGTATAGCCCACCTGAGGGGCCACCTCGTAGACCTTCATGTGATGATCCCGCAAAAGGCGCATGGCCACATGGATACGGTAGGCAGACAAATAGGCGTTGAAGGTGTAGCCTGTTTCCTTGCGGAACAGTCGGCTCAGATAGCCCTCGGACAGGCTGATGGCCGCGGCGCAGGAATTGATGGTGATGCGTTCGGCATAGTTGTGCCGAATGTAGTCCACCGCGTCCTCCACATACTTGCTCTTGGCCCCTTTTTCCAGGTCAAAGCGGAACAGGCCCGGATCATCGGTAGTGCGCCCCGCCCGTTCCGCCAGACGGCGGCGGATTTTTTCCACGGCGGCCTCCAGCTCGCTGTCGTCCTCAAAGGGTTTGAGCAGGTAGTCGGTGACGCCTAACTTAAGGGCACTGTGCGCATATTCAAAATCTCTGTACGCGGTCAGGATCACAAACTCCGCGCTGCAGCCCTCTTCCCGAAGGCGGGCAATCATCGTAATGCCGTCCATCTTGGGCATCCGTACATCAGTGAGCACAAAATCCGGATCGGTTTCCCGGATGACCCGGCAGCCCTCTTCGCCGTCGCCGGCTTCCCCCGCCACCACGCATCCCATCGAGGCCCAGTCCATCGCCAGCGCTAGGCCCTGGCGAACCAGCGGTTCGTCCTCCACAAGCACAACTTTAAGCATGAACTTCCTCCTTCCTGGCAGGTAGCCGTATAGTAACAGTGGTGCCCACATCCGCATAGCTGGTGGCGCGCAGGCCGTACGCCCCACCGTAGTACAGTTTCAGTATGCAGCTGATGTTGTACAACCCCAGATGCCCCTTCAGGATCTTGGGCTCCGGGCTGTTGATCCGCTTCACTATCTCCGGCGGCATACCACAACCGTCGTCGGTGACCGCGATGGTCAGAGTTTCCCCATCGCAATGGGCGTAGATATAGACGGTACCGCTGTCGCGGGCATTCAGGCCGTGCAGGATGGCGTTTTCCAACAGCGGCTGCAAAATCAGCTTTGGCACCACATAATCCAGCAACCGATCGGGTACGTCCAACACATAGGTAAAGCGGCCGGCAAACCGGATCTTCTGGATGTCGATATACCGCTGCAAAAGATCCAGTTCCTGCCGCAGGGTGATGAACTGCTCGCTGGCGATGCTGCACCGCAGAATGCCCGCCAGGCTGCCCGCCAACTGCGCCACCTGGGGCAGCTTGTGGATCTTGGCTAGCCATTTCATGGTGTCCAAGGTATTATACACGAAATGGGGATTCAGCTGAGCCTGCATCTGGCGAATCTGGGCTTCGTTCAAATCTTTCTGGTGCTGCACCTGTTCGGCCACATAGGTTTGCAGCTGGCCGGTCATGGTGTTGAAGTCCTCGGTAAGCTGGCCGATCTCGTCCCGCCTGCCTACCGGCACCCGGGCGGTCAGGTCCCCGGCGTGAACCCGGCGCATCGCCCCGCTGAGCCGGGCGATAGGAGAAAACAGGCTGCGGCTGAGCGCCAGCGACACGAGCACGCAGAGAATCACGCAGAACACCGCCGCCGCCAGCAGGATGGTGCGCATCAGGCCGATAGCCCGGCTGCTGAGCGGCACGGCCCTGCGGACCACCAGCAGGCAGCCGGAAACCGGTTCCTCCCGGAAGAAGAACAGCCCGTCGCCGTCCGGTGTACCGCTGGTCAGCATCGCCTGGCGGATCACCTGTGCTTCCTCGCTTGTGTCAGCGCCGGTGGTGCAGAGCAGCCGCCCCTGCGGCGTAAGCAGGTATGCGGTGGTGCCTTCCTCAAATGTACCGGAAAGCAGCTGCCACATCTGGTCCACGGTAATGCTACACTCTGCATAGCCGATGCGCATTCCGTTGGTGCTGTCGACCGGGCGGGCCAGCCGCAGGCAGATCTCGTCCCGCGCCACCTTTCCATTCTGCGGCTGAGCCATGTATTGGGTGGCCCCCGTCCGGGCGGCCTTGCGCAGAACGCCCCAGTTGACCGGCAGCCGGGCATCCTGCACCCCTTCCAAGGTGGTATATTGCAGATAGCCGCCCACATCGTACAGGCTCAGTCCAACCTGGCTGCGCACCTCGCGGGCGGCTTCATATAAAAGCAGATAGGCATCCTTGCGCAGCGAGTCGTCGTTGCGGTCCACCAGAGCCCGTTGCAGGGTGGGTTCGACGGCAACCTGCGCCAGCGCGGATTCGCAGTTCAGCAGCACACTGCCAAGCCGTGCGACCAGTTCATCGGCCTGTTCCTCCCCCATGGCGGCGGTCTGCCGAATCAGCATATTGTTGAACAGACGGCCCATGGTCAGGCTGCACAGCAGCAGAGGAATCAGCGCCACAACTAGGCTGCCCGCAAACAGTCGGTATTTAAAAGAGAGCGGTTTGCGCAGCTTCATGCGCCGCCACCTCCCCCGCGTTGTATTCCTGCTGCCACAAAGTCACCAGCGCATCCTTATCCCGGGCGGCCCGCGCCAGGTTATAGTCCATTAGGTTGAGGTTTTCCAGTTTGGACTCACCCTGGATGGTGATATCCGTCCGCACCGGGCGGCGTTTGATTGTTTCACACAGAAAGCTCTGGGCGTCCCGGCCAAGCATAAAATCCACGAACTGTTCGGCGTTTTCCCGATGGGGTGCATTTTCGAGAATCGCGATTCCGTCAGCCACCGCGCTAGTGCCGTCCTCCGGATAAAGGTAGGCCACATCCGCCCCGTCGGCAATGGCTTTCTGCACGGTACTTTCCAGCGTGATACCCACCGAATAGGTGCCGTCTGCCACCAGCGAAATGATCTCGCCCGAGCCCTCGGTGCAGCGCCCCGCCAGATTGCGGGCGAACTGGGTGGCGAACTCCTCACCGTAAAGTTGCACCATCGTGGCCAGCGCCGTATAGCAGGAGCCGGAAATCGCCGGACTGGAAAACGCAATGCGACCGGTCAATTTGGCATCGGTCAGATTTTTCCAGGCTGCCGGCGCGTCCCGCTCGCTGACCAGCTTAGGGTTATACACCAATACCAGCGGCAGAACCGAAAATCCGGTCCACCGGTGGTCGGTGCCGCAGAAAGCGGGGTTGGTAATGGCCCCACATTCCGGTGATCGATAGGCAGCAAAACGGTCCAGCTGGTCTTCCAGCGAATCCCCGCCGCCGCCAAACATCACATCCGCCTGGGGCTGCGCGCTTTCCTCGTCCAGCCGGTCCAGCAGTTCGCCGCTTTTGCCTGCTACCACCTGAACCCAGATACCGGTGCGGTCCTCGAACTCCTCGATCAACGGCGCATAAATCTCCTCCGGATGGCTGGTGTATACCGTCAGACAGTCAGCCGGAGCAACGGTGGGTAAGGCGTTCTGCGGCTTTCCCGTGCAGCCGCTGCCCAGCAACACAACAGCCAGCAGCGCCGCCAAACTGCGCTCCCATTTCATACAGAGCCCCCCTCTCGGTAGCGTTCCATATTAAAATCATAGAAAGAATCAGCAACACTGTCAAGATTACGCAATTTTTGCGTCGTTCTTTCGCGCACAACGCAAAAAGCCGGAACTCTCCTCGAGGGAGGCCAGCTTGGTCAGCGAATCCTACGCGATAATAACTATGGAGATATGCCCCCGGGGCACATTCAGAACGGTAGTGGCCGCGCAAAACACCGAAGCAGAGCGAACAAAATCTAGATTTTGGCAGAGCGTTTCATGCGTATCTTCCCCTTTTCATCAGTCTGATCAGAATCCGACGGGTTTGTCACTTGACAGACCCTCATTTTTTACTTGACAGACCCTCATTTTTTACTTGGTTTTAATTGGTGGCGCTTTTGGCCTGAGATTTTTTACTTCCGACATAGCTTCGTTGACCTATCTCCGGACACCTGAGCAAAAAAGTTGCTGTTCACCAGAAAGAGACTCCGACAGGGCAAACACTTTGGCTCTGCAAGGCGCGCCAAGACAGATTTTTTTGGTATAGACCGATGTAATTTCTGAGACTATATGGCTACTTTTACGAGCGCTTGGTCATTCAGATCCTTGTATTATAGAGTAGTATTTATTAAAGCCCATCTCGAAGGGCTGTGCTACACTGTAAGGGATGCTTTGGATTGGTATTCACATCCTACCACAAGATGGTTCCAGGAAAGTTTCAACCACAGACCCTTACAATTTTGTTAATCAGTTAAATACCACTAGACGGTTGATGTGGAACAAGGCTACAAAAGTAAGGTGCACTGTGGATGCAGCATGACAAATTTACCGCTGGAGGGTTTTCATTGGAATGATGGTTTTATCCTAGTACAACAACAATCTGCTCCTGATAATTCAACCTCTACATACCTTCCTAATAAGATGTCTGATCTTGTGACACAGGGGGCGATAGAATTTATTGCTATCTACCCTATGTTTGCCATGCAAGGCATCATCAAATCAGCGCATAAAGAAACAAGACATACTTTACAAAATGATAGCGCATAGCCCGTTTCCAAATGCAGGAAATAGTAAATTATATTTTCTATGGAACGTTCGGGGAACGCTACAGAAATTCATCCAGAACGCTCTCAGTATAGAATATATAATTAAATTTGGTATGGATTACTGAATATTAGCAGAAAGGAAGGACACATTTATGATTGCCCATACAATTGCCGGTATCTCAGCGCTCATTGATGACACAGCCACAAAGCGAATGTATGCAGTGCTAAGGTATCCCGATTACAGTATTTCAGCACTGCAAAATTTCAAACGCAATCTGCAGCAGCGATATGAATCGTTTGAGCAATATTTTTTTCCGCTGGGTGTCGACCCGTTGAAGTGTTAGGATATCTCTGTGATTGAAATTGATCCTCATCAACAGCAGTTAATGTATTATTGCGAATATTTGGTGATTGAACAAGTGGATGCAGAACATCGGCAAATTCTGAATCATCCGGATATCAGTGACACCGAAAAAGCTGATTGTGGGTTTGAGATGAACTATATCATCAATGAGCAGAAAGGAAAAGCATAACTTGCCATCAGTGTCTATGACGATATGCCCATACCCGTGCCAAAACACATCAACAAAGCAGTTTTGCCGGAACTCAACGAACAAAAAGAATCTTGATGCGGGGGGGCAGAATGGACAATCATACGATGTATTACTCCTGTGATCAAGGAACTATCCTACTTTGTCGCTGTCACCTCTGTACGAATGCGCTGATAACCGAAAGCTGCATTTGCAAATTGAATCTTAATTGCAATCAGAAAGTATGCGATAAGTATTGCCGGGTCAGCAGAGAAATATCTTTGCTGCATATCGATCGATTACTGGCGTTGCGTAACAAAAGAATACGTATGTCAAACATCAATGAGGAGGAAGTATGAATAAATTGTATATTACCAAAATATTGAGACAGGTCGCATTAGCGAACGGCGTCAGTGTATCTGAGGTGCGCAAGGAGCTCCAAATCGCAATTGAAGCCGCCATGTCTAATCCCGATCCTACCGTTCAGGCAGAATGGAAGGCGATGAGCCACGATGGCCGGGTTCCGTCCCCAGAAGAGGTGCTTATTTATTTGACGGAAAAGATAAAAAAAGAAGAGAAAGCTGACAGCAAGGTCATAAAATTCCCTTACCGTAATTGACATATTTTTCATCCTTAATTATAGAGTGAAACGGTTTTAAAGCGAACGCCTTTGTGATAAAATGAACCAAAAAATACATTGTTACAGCGACTTTATCAAAGACATACAGGGAAAGGGTGCAAGAGAACCAAGCCGCAGAATGACAACCTTTTTTCTGTTTATAGGCCAGGGAGGTAGATGGTATGGATCAAAAAAACAATTCGAACAGCATAACCGATACAGATGCAGCGCAGGTCGTTTTTCCTTCCCTGAACATCGCCAGCCTTCCTGTTCCGATGATGGTTTTTCGGGATACTGAGCCTTACCAGCTGGTGTATATGAATGACTGCATGCTCCACGAGTTAGGGTACCAAAATCCAAAAGAAATGGAAAGCCATGTCGGGAGTTCACTGCTGTCCGCTATTCATCCAGATGACTGTGCCGCGTTTCGCAAATATGCATCATCCCTTCAGGGACAGATTCAGGAGCAAACGTTCAGGTGCCGCATACGCAAGAATGATTACGGTTATGTGTGGTACGAGCTGATTTTGTGTGCCTCAGGTCAATCAGCAGACATTCCGGAAAAGGCTTGTTTTTGCGAGAATATGACGGAGCTGTTTGATTTGAAAACGGCTCATGCAAACAATGAACGCATGCTTCACAACGCACAGAGTGAATTGGAATCCATGATCGAAAACCTGCCCGGCGGATGGCATATCTGTCGTTTGTTTGACGGCATTTCCCTGCATTACGCCAGTGATGGGTTGTGTCAAATCTGCGGATATACACGGCAGGAGATCAAAGATCGTTTCAACAACCAATATACCATGCTCATCCATGAGGATGACCGCCACATATTTTTAAATGCGATTCAGGAATTAACCGCGTATCCGCATACCACAGAATTAGAGTACCGCATCGTACACAAAAACGGCTCGGTCATTTGGGTTTCGGACAGGCTCAAGTCGAGCCGGAATCGTGAGGGCGTTATGTTCGCCTATGCGGTTGTGACGGAGATTGGGAAGTGGCATACGGCGTGGAAGAAAATGCAATCCCTAGTGGATACTGCCCCTTGCGGCATCGTCATGTTCGAATATAGAAAATCTGATGGGAACGTGACAATCAAGTTTTTCAATGATACAGCTTGCGCTATATCGGGTTATCCAGAAGATGAGTTTGAACAATTAGACATCGAAACCCTTTGTTCAGCAGTGGCGCCGGAGGATTATGCCGAGGTGGAACGCCAGTTTAGACAGATAATCGAAACAGGCACTGAGATGGATTGCGTGTTTCGGGTGACAGGCAAAGCCAGCTTTTGGGTCCACATGACAGCCAGAGTTATTGAACAGCACCATGACACATATCTTGTCAATGTGGCCTTCCTGGATTTTACCGAGAAGAAGCAGCTGGAAGAACAGCTCTCATACCAAAACTGTTGTCTGGAGAAGATCAATCGATCACTGTCTTCTGGTATTATCATTAAGCAGTTGGGCTTGGAAAATGATCCTCAGTATGTATCGGAAAACATCTTCAACATTTTGGGCTACTCCATACAAGAGACTGAGCGCTCTTTCCACTCCTGCTATCAGGATATCATATACGCGGATGATTATCAGCGGATCGTGGATACCATATCGCAGCACAAAAAGCATAAAACACAACATTTTGAGATGGAATTCCGCGTCATTAAAAAAGATGGTTCCGTCCTGTGGGTAAAAGAAGCGGCGGACCGATTGGATGATTTTGCTGTTCAACATGCGTACCTAATCATATTTACGGATATTACCGATTTGAAAAACGCCGAAATGCAGCTTCGGATGCGGGAAGAAGAATATCGCATAGCCGTATCAAAAGGCAAAAACATCATCGTGCGCTATAACATAGGGGAAAAATCGGTCTATATTCCCGGAGAAATTCCCCTTGCATTCGATCTTCCGGAAAAGATTGAAAACATGCCGTACCAATTCATTTCCAAAGGAATCATCAGTCCCACGAGCGTTGCAAACTATTCGAAATTGTTTGAATGTGCGGATCGTGGTGAGAATTATGAAACAGAGATACAAGCTATAGGTTCCAGTGGAAAGGAGTATTGGTTCTACGCGGCGTCTTCGGTTGTTTTTGATGATCGGAAAAAACCGGCGTCAGCGGTGATCCTTTTCTCAGATATAGCGGAACACAAGCAGACAGAAAAAGTAATGAATGGATTAAAAGAATGCGAACAGCTTTTTCAAATTATTGTAGAAAGCTCAAGTAAACTCATATTGAGGTATCATTTCAGATCCGACAGCTTTGACCCATATGGACCAGCAGCGAACACATTGTGTGCCGGTTTATCAAGGCCATATACTGCCGAGAAAATAAGCAGCACCAACTTTTTTGACCAGGAAAACCGGAACGATCTGTACGCGTTTTACATGCAAATCAAAAAAGGCACTCCCAAAGGGACCGTGCGCCTAAAGGCCAAAAACCATGCTGCCAAATGGGTGTGGTATACATGTTCGTTTATTACGGTTTTCGATAGCTACAATTCCCCACAGTATTCAGTCGTATTTTGTGAGGATATTACTGCGCAGCATGAAAATGATCTGACATCGCAGCGATTTAACGATTTTATGAAGCCAGGTTCACGCGGAATAGAAATCAATCTGGAATACAATCTGACTACAGATACCTTTGAGAGCATGGAGGGTGAATGTACGGAATACTTCGCTCAAATGCTGACCGAATCTTATACAGGCGCAGTTTCGCAAATTGCCCAGTGCCTCCCCGGCGACATGCAAAATGAGTTCCTCCATAAGATGTCGCGGAACACGCTGTTGGCCGTGTTTGAAGAAGACGTGAAGGGTGATACTTGCGAGATCTTGGTGGCAACTGAGGAGATGAAAGCCACGTGGATTCAAGTATACTATCAAATGGTCAAGGATCCGTTTATAAACCAGATCAGAATATGGATATCCTGCCGTAACATTGATGCCGCAAAGAAGAATGAGCTGCAGCTGGTGGAAATGGCACAGATCGATTCCGTGACTGGGGTTTATAACCGTGCGGGGTTTCAGGCCAAAGTACAGGAAAAGAACCGTACTGCGGATCGTAGCAGTATGAATTTATTTATTATGCTGGACATCGACGGATTTGGTCGCATCAATGATACGTTTGGGCATGCTTATGGGGACCAACTGCTGAGAGAACTCGCACAAACCCTGAAACTGCTCTTAAACGAAAATAATATCGTCGCACGTATCGGAGGGGATGAGTTTGCCATATACGCATTTGGCCTTACCGATATGAATATGGTGAACGAGCGGATGCGCATCTTAATTGCAGCCGCTTACAGAGATTTGAAAGCTGGGATGAAGCTGTCAATCAGTGCAGGTGTTGCCATTAGCCCCCAAGATGGTAGTGATATGCAGGTGCTTTACGACAAGGCCGACACGGCGCTTTACTATGCAAAAAGGACTGGACGCAACAAATATGTGCTATACTCAGAAAATCTAACTCCTGCGGAAGGGCTCCCAGAGATAACGCCCATAGATGAGAATGTCCAAAAAAACAGCGGCGTTTATATTCGCACGTTTGGGTATTTTGATGTGTTTGTTAACGGTGAAGCGCTACTCATCCCTAATGCGAAAGCGAAGGAACTTTTGGCTTTGTTGGTTGACAGACGCGGAGGATATATTACGCCTTCTGAAATTATCGGCTGCCTGTGGGAAAATGAACCAGCAAACAAAGTCACGCTTGGGCGTTGCCGCAAAGTGGTGATGCTGCTTAGGAATGCCCTCAGAGAGTATGGCCTGGAAGATTTGATGGAGTCTCAAAAGGGCGCTCGCCGGTTAAACCGGAATCTGGTGAGTTGCGATCTGTATAACTTTTTGTCAGGGAAACCGGAGTACGCTCATTTATTCAAGGGGTCGTATATGCTCAATTATAGCTGGGGTGAGTTTGCCATAGCGGAGCTGGAAAATTTCAAGATGTTCCGGCAGAATGGCCCCCAGCCTGTCCGTGGTGCAGACAATCCGGAACCCCGTTCCAAATAGGTTGTTCAGCCATGAGTTGGAAGCGGAATGCCAGAGTGTTCATACAAATGTCCTGTTCTTTTTCTGAAAAGTTACCGGGCTTGCTGGGGGTTCCTTGGTTTCTATGGTAAGATAATAAAAAAACTGACGCAAAACAATCCAAAGGAGGACGCATTGTCGAACAGAAGTTTTATACCTGTAAACATTGTGGGAACATCATGGCCAAAGTCAAGGATTCTAGAGTGCCTGTGGTATGCTGCTAAGAAAACATGACGGAGATCATTCCCGGAACGACGGACGCCGCTGTGGAGAATCATGTACCTGTGTATGAAGTGAACGGAAATTTGGTTATCGTTACGGTCGGCTCAGTGGAGCACCCCATGTTGCCCGAGCACTATATTGAATGGGTTCCCCTCCAGATCAAACAAGTAAATCAGCGCAAAGCGCTGTCTCCCGGAAACGCTCCGAGAGTCTGTTTTGCTCTTTGCGAAGGAGACCGGGTGTAAGCCGTGTATGCGTATTGCAATTTGCACAGCATCTGCATAGGATAGTAGTAAAGAGCATATGGGTGTAAGAAGAAAGTCTTTAAAGGGCATTCCTTCCTGATACGGGGTAGAATAAGGGACCTGTTGCCAAAAAGAGATCCGGGCTGAAAGTTCTAGCTTTCAACCCGGATCTTCAGCAAATATAGGAGCAAAAGAATTGCCTTGACCATCCTTTTTAAGTTTAATGCCATGACGGAAAGAAGGCATTCCTCTGTTACGGATGAAAGCTGAAGCAAGGGATGACCAAATTTTACTGATATTACGTGACTCTGAATTTTGGCCGTTCTCAAAAGAAAGAAAATGTAAAATCCCTATTCCATCGTGGGGCCAACAAGCCGGTACCACGTCATTTCGTTTTCCTCATAAAGTTGGAAATGGCCGATAACCGTGCCTTCGGCGCCAAACTCTGGATAATCGTCTGGATACGAGTGTTCCCCCTCCAGCACAAATCCTATTCCCTGCGCACAGCAGGCGGTAGCATAGGTGATCAAACAGGAAAAATAGATTTTGCCGGGATCAGCATTTCCTCTTGTGTCCACTGCTTGAGAAACCGTAAACCGTCGATGCATTTTTGGCTTTCCAAATATACCTCTCGGGCGAGAGTATTATGTCATAGACTTGATAATAGAATTTTCTGAAAAGTCATGTTTATTCGAATCAGAATCGTATGCATAATTGATAGTTATATAGTAAGCGCTTAATAAGCGGTCGACTTTCAGTGCACGCTCGGATATGAGATAATGACCACAAAACTCGAAAAACAGCAATAGAGTTTTTCGAGAAAAGCAAGAGGTGGTAGCAGAAATGGAAGACGTGTTGCAGATTCGGGATGGATATCGACTACAGCAGTGGACGCAGATCATTCAGCAATGTAAAAGTAGCGGACTGACGAACAAAGCGTTCTGCGCGCAAAACGGGATCTCGGAGAAAACGTACTATTACTGGCTAAAAAAGATGCGCACGGCTCTGGCTGAAAAAGAAGCGCCGCATATCATCCGGCTGGAAGACACGCCAACGGATGAGCCGGAGGATATGATCCATATCCGGTTCCGAAGTGCAAACATGACATTACCGGCTGGTACGAATGTACAAGCAATCGCTGCAGTGCTTCAGTCTTTGCAGCAGCTATGATCAATCTAAGCCAAGTCAAGAACTATTACGTGGCGGCAGGCTTCACGGATCTGCGGCGTGGAATTGATGGGCTGGCCGCCATCGTGACTCAGCAATTCGGACACGAATTGAGTGAAGACAGCCTGTTCATGTTTTGCGGACGGCGGACAGATCGCATCAAGGCTCTGTACTATTCCGGGGACGGATATGTGCTCATATACAAGAGACTGACCAATGGATCTTTCCAGTGGCCGCGAACAGAAACCGAGCTGCGTCTATTGGATGCAAGAAGCTTCCGATGGCTCATGGAAGGGTTAAAAATCGACCAGCCAAAGGCAATTCGAAAGGAAAAAAAGAGAGACCTGTTTTAGCCGTGAAACCATTGATTGCCCTGTATTTTTTTACCGTTTCGTGGTATCATAAGAGACAGAAAAGGCGGTGAGAAAATGGGCAAAAATGAGGTGGCAGTCGATAAAGCAGAACTGGCTTCTTTGAAGGAGAGCGTCCAGAATCTCACTGCCGAAAATGAACGCCTACGTCAGAAACTGGAGCATATGAATGAGTTGCTGTTGAATGCGCAGCGTGCTCGTTTTGGGCAGTCCAGCGAAAAGAAGGCCTACGTGATGCCGGGGGAACAGCAGCTGAGGCTGTTTGATGAGGCGGAAACGGAGCAGGCTCACAAAGCACCGGAGCCCACCGAGGAGACAATCACCGTTGCTGCTCACAAGCGCAAGCCCAAGCGCACTATGGATGAGTTGACGGCCGACCTGCCCGTTGAAGAAATTCTGATCGAACTTCCGAAGGAAAATCTCATCTGTGATAAGTGCGGTGGGACTTTCGTGATGATTGGCAAGAAATTCGTCAACCAGGAAATCCAGGCCATTCCCCGCCGATGCAAGCTGGTGAAGTACTACAGCTGTACCTATGCCTGTAAGAGCTGTGAGGAAAAGACGGGGTATGCCCACATCATACATACGGTGACCCCGCCGGCTCTGATGAAGCACAGTCTGGCGTCAGCCTCTACAGTGGCAGATGTGATGACCCGAAAGTATGTGGACGGCCTGCCTCTTGCCCGGCAGGAAAAAGTCTGGGCACGCGAAGGTATCCAACTGTCCCGGGCCACACTGGCCAACTGGGTGATTCAGACCTCTCAGGCCTGGCTGAAGCCCCTGTACCGACAGATGAAGAAGCATCTGCTGAACTGCTGCGTGATCCATGCGGACGAGACTGTAGTGCAGGTATTGAAAGAAGAAGGAAAGCCTGCCACCTCGGAGTCCAGGATGTGGGTCTATGCCAGCAATAACCGCAGCAGCAAGCCGGTTCGATTCTTTGAGTACCAGCCCAGCCGAAGTGGAAAGCACGCAGCTGCTTTCCTGAAGGTTTTTTCTGGCTGTCTGGTTACAGATGGTTATTCTGGCTATAACCAGGTGGACGGTGTGACCTACTGCGGATGATGGGCTCATATGCGGCGAAAGTGGCGGGAGGCTATGCCCAAAGGGGCTACAAAGGAAAACTCCAAAGCCGCCGTGGGATATGATTACTGTAATAAGCTCTTCGCTCTGGAGAGAAAATTCTCTGAAATGAGTGATGGAGTACGGAAAACAGCGCGTCAGGTGAAGGTGGGGCCTTTGCTTGAGGCTTATTGGTGGTGGCTCGAAAAGCTGGAACCCGTCCCCGGAAGCAAACTTGCGGAGGCAGTGACTTACGCCAAAAACCAAAAGCCTTATCTAAACGCTTTTCTAGACCACGGCGAAGTAGATATTTCCAACAATTTCGCGGAAAACGCCATCCGTCCGTTTGTTGTGGGCCGCAAAGGGTGGCTGTTCTGTGATTCACCCAAGGGGGCCGATTCCAGCGCCATCGTGTATACGCTGGTGGAAACCGCCAAGGCCAACGGTTTGGAGCCATACCGCTATTTGGAACGGTCGCTCACGGAGCTGCCCTACCTCGGAAAAAATCCTAAACAGGAATATCTGGATGTTTTCATGCCTTGGAGTTCTGCAATGCAAAGAGCCTGCACCTTTCCCGCGGCTGAACGCTCTACCGGGGACCTCTAACGAGGCCCCCGGTTTTCTGTTATACGCGGGTGGTTATTAAGCACTTACGTTATATACTAAATAGTATATAATATTAAATAGATTAAATGTCTCTTAATGGGAGGGAGGGCCTTATAAAGCGCAAAACCATTCAACGAGTCTTGACGCTGAAAGCAGTACAGTCCATGCAAAGCCACCCAACCGCAGATGAGGTATATGAGGCCGTCTTGCCAGAGCATCCAAATATCAGCAGAGGGACGGTATATCGCAATTTGAATCAGCTGTCGGAAGACGGAGAGATACATGAGATGGAAGTACCGGGTGGAGCAGATCGTTTTGACCATTGCTGTGACGAACACTAACATGTGCGGTGTTTGAAGTGCGGACGTGCGTTTGATGTGGATATGGACTATATTCCGGATCTGGCAAAGGCAATCAAAGACACCCATGGGTTCCGGTTCAGAGGATACGACTTGATGTTTAGGGGTATCTGTCCCGCCTGTATCCAATCCCAGGACGATTCAGAGTTTTCTTCTGAAAACTGCGATTCGGACAGAACTCCTTAACCTGGGCGTATGCGGGCGCTTTGTACCCGTAAATATAATAAGACAAAGGAGAAGTTACAACAAGAAGCATCACACAGCTGGACCTGCAATATGCACACCGCTTTTATGGGTTCAAAGGAGAAGCACAGTATCTGCACGGCCACACAGGCGTTCTCACCATTGAAGTGGAGGGAAGTGTCAATGACGAAGTCAATATGGTCTTTCTCTGCAATGAAATCCAGAAAACCTCCTGGGAGGTTCTGAAAAACTTCGATCATGCCTTAGTGTTGCGGGAGGATGATCCGCTGTTGCCTGCCATTTTAGCGGTTTGTGAAAAACAGGGGATCCGAAACGGCGCGCCGAACAACATCATGAAGGGGCCTGCTTTTCAAACGGAACTGGCGACTGTCTACCCCGAATGCTGGCTGGTCGTGACAAAGGAAACGATGACAGTAGAGGGTATGATAAAGATTGTTTATGACCTTCTGAAAAACAAGCTGAATATTGTCAAGCTGATATTTACCAGCGGAGTCAATCAGGCATCCGAGGAATACAAACCGCATCTGGAAGTGGATCGTTGCCCGCTGTGCGGTATCGCCTTAAATGAAAATGGTGTATGTCCCAAGTGTGGGCACAAAAAATAAGACTATATCCAGGAGGGCAGGCTAAGCTTGTCCTCCTATGTTGTTGTACCCGGATAGGCGAAGGTTCAAAGGTAACGGCCATATAATATATATTTTCCTGTAGTAATAAATGAACGTAAGAAAATCAGAAAAAAGGCATAAGGCCGTGAGGCCATCAAGCCTTCACGGCAAAAAGAAAGATTCCATGATACAAGAGATTTTCGCCCGATTGGTCTTTTACAATTACACCTCTCTCATAACTAGAGATATCACCGTGCCAGAAGGTAAGCAAGTCAATTTCTCTGCTGCGGTTCTTGTTTGTAGGAAATTTTTTAAGAAAAATTCCATCAGTCCAACTAGTTGGAATCCTAATACAACACTTGTCACTAATTAGGCTAGGGCGACGATACACGCTATACCCAAATCCAATTTCAGCTGTTGCTTTCCAATATAGATTCTAACTCCGAATCGTATTTACATCTCAATTACACAGATGTTCATAAGGAACACCTGTATTTGTCATACCTAAAAAAGCAACAGCTACCGAAAACTCTGTTTCCAGCAGGGTCGGTAGCTGTTACTTTAGTCTCTGTAACGCTTATCTAAGGGACATTGTCTTGACGGGGAGCGGTTCAAATTCACCCCTTGACAGCACCCATCGCCATACCCTTAACAAAGTCTTTTTGAACCAGTAAGGTCAAAATAACCACAGGAACCAACGTTACCATAGATGTAGCTGCCATTGGACCCCAGGCAAGGCCCCGGTCAGTGATAAAACCAGCGATAACAACAGGCAGAGTTTTCGCTTTATTGATGCTGAGAATAACGGCAAATAGGAACTCATTCCAAGTAGCAGTGAATGTTAAAATAGCAGATGCCACCAAACCCGGTTTAGTAATAGGCAAAATCACATGGAAAAACCGATGGACAAAGCTGGACCCATCCAGCATCGCGGATTCCTCCAATTCATAGGGAATCTGCTCAAAAAAGCCCATCATCAGCCAGATAACAAGGGGAAGATTAAAACTGGTATTCATAATGATCATAGCTGTCAGAGTATCAATCAACCGAAGGCTTCGCATCACCAGATAGACTGGAATTGCGGTAGCAATGGCGGGATACATCTTTTGAACCATAAACCACAAGCCGAATAAAGTCCTTGTTTTCTTCCCTAGAGAGCCACGCTGCACCGCATACGCAGCCATGCTTCCAATCAACAGAGTAATAAATGTAGTTATGATAGAAATGATTGTTGAATTAGTTAGATTCTCCAGCAACTGATTTTGCGTGAAAACTTCAATAAAGTGATCGAAAGTGATTTCTCTTGGAATAAACACAGGAGGATACGAACGATGGTCGCTCTCCAGTTTGAACGCACTGAGCAAAAGCCAGTACAAGGGAAAGAGGACGCCCACTAAACTGCAAATAAGCAATCCCAACTTTACATAAGGTCCAGCAAAATTACTAATGATATAGTCAGTGGATGCAATGTCCTTGGCTCCGTGCTTTTTCACCATACGTTCTCCTCCTCTTTCTTTCTCAGCCGCAGGAAAAACAGAGTTATTAAGGCCATCAGAAGAACAAAAACAATAGCCAAAGCTGCGGCATAACCAGCATCATAATATTTAAGGCCTTGTTTATAGATAAAGTTAGGCAACATCTCAGTAGCTGTACCAGGGCCACCATTGGTCATGGTATAAATGGTATCAAAGACTTTGAATGCGTCCGTGAAACGCATCATGATGACAATGACTAAAACAGGCTTAATTAGGGGAAGAACGATTTTCCAGAAAATCTGTTGAGGATTAGCGCCATCCACCAAGGCCGCTTGAATACAATCCTGGGGCAATGCCTTCAGACCAGCAGAGCAGATAACAGTAACCCAAGGGGTCAGTTGCCAGACATTGACCAACAATACAGAAATCTTCGCCATTGTGGGATCTGCCAGCCATTGGATGGAGCCAACACCAAAAAGGCTTAGGAAATAATTCAGAACACCGGTAGAAGCATCCATCATCATCCGCCACAGTGTACCGATAGCGACCGGAGCCATAATCATGGGAATCATAAACAAAGAGGTGACTACTCGAGACCACATCTTATCCGAGCAAATAACCATGGCCACCATCAAGCCAAGAATTACTTCTAACGCCACGGAGATGAACGCAAATACCATAGTATTCCATGTGCTGACATGCAACATGTCGTCAGAAATCATTTTGATGTAATTGCTTAAACCCACAAAAACGGGTTTCTGGTTAGGCATATTCAACTTGGCGCGAAAAAAGCTTAAGTAAACGGAGTACAGAAGTGGAAACAGTGCGGTAACAGCGAGAAAAATTAAGGTCGGTGTCAAAAATGCCCAGCACGCGAATTTTTCGCGTTTCTTCTTTTGTAATCCCATACCAAATCAACCTCCAATGCAGTCTGTTAGAAATCTATCATTGATTTTGCCCGGAGAGTTTTTCTCTCCGGGCAAAAAAGGTCTACAGAGCTTTTGAATCAATCAGTGGTTGTAGTTTTTAACACTTTCCGCTGGCGGTGAATTCTCCAGAGCCGTGTTCAAGGCATCCTCCAATTGCGTCACAGCAGTTTCCAAATCGATTTGGTCGGACAGGTAAGCTCCAACAATGGTATTAATCATCGAATCAGCCTCAACAGAAGCAGGAATGCGCCACCACATATTGGCAGTATCCAAGGCATCGCGAACAGCGGATTGATTTGCCATCTTTTCCTGTTCCCAAAATTCCTTGCGGGGGCTCAAAATGCCGTGATTATCATAAAATTCATTCTGCTTGTCGTAACTGGTATACATTTTGATCCACTCCCAAGCTAGATCTTTATTACTGGAGCCGGAAGGAATAGCCACATCCCATGCAGACAGCAGAGTCAGTCCAGTCTTTTCATGAGGCAGTACATCCAATGCCCATTTGCCAACAATCTTGGACTGTGCAGGGTCATCACCTCTTTGAACAATGCCCAAGGAAGGCCAAGTCTCACAAACGGCGGCTTTCCCATCCAAAAATGCTTGGATTGATTCATCAACACCCCATGCCAAGTTTGCTGGGTCAGATAGAGCCTTCAAGGCATACAGATGCTCCAGCGCAGCCCGTGTTTCATCGGAATTGATGGTTATGTTCCAGTCCTCGTCGGCCCAATTCCCGCCCATAGACCATAGGACATAGTCGAAAACACCTCCCAGTTGACCAGAAACCTGCGAAACGGTTACTCCATAAATGCCTTCCTCCAGATTTTGCGCATCAGCTAAAGCCTTACGATACTCATCCCAAGTATCTGGAATCCCGTTAGGAAGAAGATCGGTACGGTATGCAAAAGTCTGAGGAGTAGAAGCATTAGGAATACCAATAATGGTTCCCTGCCAATCACCACAATTTGCCAAAACGTTATCAATGAATACACTCATGTCATAGTCATCGCGGGCAATGTAATCTGTTAGAGGCTCCAAAAAAGGCGCAAACTCACCGTCCCACTGAGAAGCAACATCGATGACATCATATGATCCGGTATATGAGGTTAGGTCCAGCAACGCCTTCTCATGTAAGGTCAGGTAGGGATAATCAACAACCTCAACCTTAGCGCCAGTGGCCGACTCAAATTCAGGAACCATGGCACGGGCGGCATCAGCATAAACACCAGACATATACAGAACCGTTAAAGTCTTTCCAGTATAGGTCTGGCCTTCGCTGACTGAAGCACCAGCGTCTAAAGTAACGGTATTGGATTCTTCAGAGTCAGTTTCATGAGATGGGCTACATGCAGTCATAGATAACACCATGACTAACGCCAGTAACATTGCAAGAAATCTCTTCATTATTTTCCCTCCATAATTATAACTACTAGGCCCTCCTAGAAAACCTTGAAGACCAAGGTTTTCTAGGTTCGTAAAACATCTGATGCCCCTCCACCTATACGGCAACATTGAAGCGTGTAACCCGACAATGCCTCATTTATAACTAGCCCATAGCCAAAGGAGCAATCATTCGAAATAAAGGTGTGTAAATACTGCGCTTTTCACCTAAAAGAGTGTAGTGCCAGCATTGAGGAGGAGCAGCCAAATCTATTCGCCGGTTAGACGAACATATAGGAACTAGTTCGCACCATATTGCTTTTGTAGGATAATTTATGCACGTCGTACTCTGCAACAGCTTCAGTTGACCTCTATCCGCAAGAGGAATGCTGTAAGTCGAGTAAGTCGGAGAGTTTATTACAACAAACAATAAACTTGTCAATGTTGGAGTGTCAATAAATACATTTCTAAGCAAACACTACAAGAGCTTTAATTATAAAGAATAAAATAAGAACTTGCTTATTGTGCTTCAAATCTGTAAGCATCTAGTTGGTAAATTATAATTATCAACCCATGGCTATATATTATCATAATTTGCACTAAATAGTCAATTGTATTATTTTGAAAAACTGATTCACTGCTTTTATGCACAATGTATAGTAAAATAATTGTGTTTTTTTGTAATCAGCCATATCCGATATTGATTTTTTTCTCTTGGTTAGTTATACTGAATTTATAACTCAAAGGAGATGACTATTTGAAGCATGCACTTAACGCGACTGATATCAAATATGTGAATCAGCGTTTGATTCTAGATGCCATTTTTCAATCTGATACTACCTCTCGAACACAACTTTCCCGAGAATTACATTTGAGTAAGCCTGCTGTTTCCGATAATTTAAAACCGTTGCTGGATTTGGGAATTGTAGATGAACGGGGCGTTGGCTCTCCTGGGCCTTCCGGTGGGAGAAAATCTGTTTTGCTCCGTTTTAATCCTGCGCACCGGTTGATTATTGCTGTGAGCCTCAATTTTTCTGACCCTGTCTTCGCTTTATTAGATTTAAATGGCACTATCTTAAACTCTTTCGACATTACGATTTCTCCCGAAGCACCTATTGAGTCTTGTTGTGATTTGCTATTAGGAGGAATACGGATGTTGCTACAATCTCTTGGGGAAAGACAAGATACTGTTTACTGCATTGCTGTTGCAGCTCCTGGTGTTTTCAATGCAAATGGTGAACTGATTCATTACAGCACTAGTTGCAACGGTCCACCATGGTGGCAGTTAAATCTGAAGCAGGCAATCGCAGATGTTTTTTCCTTTCCAGTAATTGTTTATAATGATGTTAAGGCAGCAACACTTGGTGAATGGATATGTGGCGCTGGAAAACAGGAGGAAAACTTATTCTACCTTCACGCAGGGCTGGGCATCGGATCAGGCATCATTCTGAGCGGAAAACCGTTAATGGGTGAGAATTTCAGTGCAGGTGAAATTTCCTGCAATTTTGAACCACTCAACGGTTGCAATGGTAGGAGACTAGAGGAGGTGGTATGCATTGAATACCTAAAAAAAGAATGCCTGCAAAGAGCAGATTCCGCCTTTACAGAATACAAACAAATTCAATTTGAAGATATCATTCAGGCATATAAGATAGGAAATCCCATGGTTTGCAGACTGATAGATGATATCTGCTATCGACTGGCTGTTCTGTCTTACAATTATATGAGTTTTATTTCGATCAATCATATCGTCTTTGGTGGAGATTATGTGCCCTTTGGCGACTGCTTTGCCCGCCACCTAAAAGCGCTGTTTCAAAAGTCGCTTTGGCCCTTCCCTGATCTTCGAATGTCTTCCCTAGGAAAGTATGCTGGTATTCATGGCTTGGTGTTTTTGGCAAGAGAACAGTATTTTAAAAAAATATGTTCTCAATCATGAATTAGAACATTTAAAATAGAGGTTTACGATGAAAAAACATATTGTATGCATTGGTGATTCCAACACTCATGGCTATTGTGCCGAACCGTCTGATTGTGCTGATGGAGGTATTCGTTTTAATGAGGAAGAACGCTGGACTTGTTTGCTGCAAAAGGGACTGGGAGTAGGTTATCTGGTGACAGAGGAAGGCCATTCCGGGCGTACCACTGTATTTGCTGATCCACTGCATGAAAATATGGATGTATTCTCCTATGTTTCTGCCCTTTTGAAAAGTCACGAATATATCGATCTCCTTATCATTATGCTGGGTACAAATGACAGCAAAGAACGTTTCAATGCCAGTGCGGCCTCCATTGCGGGTGGCATGGAGCGGCTTTGCCGAAAAGCCATGGGTACAGATTGTTGGGCCCCTGGCACAAAACCCAATCTGTTGATTATTTCTCCTCCTCCTGTAGGAAAGGGGGTTGAAACATCTGTTGTGGCTGATGAAATGGGAGTTGGCAGTGTAGAGAAGACGGAAAAGTTGGCAATTTATTATAGACAAAAGGCGGATTTGCTGGGCATCCATTTTCTGGATGCTGCTGGCTGTGAATTCAATCAAGTAGACTTTATGCACCTGACTCAGAAAGGACATCGCCAATTGGCAGACCTAATTCTGGAAAAACTCACACACATTTTGTGAGTCCCCTTATTTCAAGCTCACACAAACTAAGAACCTGTATTTACAAACGATTGAGGGTGTGGACATGAGAAATCATACTGACTGCTTCGGCAGAAGCGGTCAGTATCTCATAGCCCTTGCTGAGGTGGTGGGAATGATTGGACCAGGCAAGCGTACGTTCCACGCTCCAGCGCCAGGGAAGCTTTTCACATTCGAGAGGCTTGAATCAGCACCAGACCGAAGACGCATTTTTCGGTCGTCTGGGATACATCGACATCCAATGGATGGCGGAAAGACTCCGCAACCCTGTGTGTATGTATACGGGTCTTTGCGATACCATCTGCCCGCCCAGCACGCAATTTGCGGTATACAATAAAATCGCCGCGCCAAAGGAGCTGGTGGTCTATTCTGACTTTACCCATGAAGAGCTGCCCCGCGCTTGGGGCGATATCCTGCTCCTGCTCCTAAAAGACGCACAGGAGGCGTGACAAAGACGGAATACCATGGCGCATCTGCGCCGGAACGGCAAGGAGCGAACAAATGAAAATCTCATGTATCGACATCGGAGGGACATACATCAAGTCGGGCGTGCTGG
>OGYH01001480.1_pt1 | contig 21719 bp, 28 predicted proteins | sample 1576511 | NCBI WGS metagenome assembly OGYH01 (sample SAMEA3541522, study PRJEB24748) | human gut metagenome | biome: human gut; feature: human-associated habitat; material: faeces | place: China | collected 2012
GCGGCGCGCGCCCGCAGGCTTCGCGCCGCCCCTTCCAGCCCTTTATCAGTCGCAACCGTGACGACTACGACGATGCCGCTTCCGCACCCTCAGGCACGGACTTTTTTATCGTCCCGCGGCTGGGACCAGGCGCGTCGCACGCCATTCGCGCCGGCTATGCGTCCGGCTATTTCGTCTGCACCATCGGCACGGAGCCATCCGGCACCACGGTCAGGTTCTTCGCGTTGGACAGCGCGTCGATGTACTTCTGCCGGAGCACGTTCTCGGACAGGGACGAGTTGAGGATGTTGTTCGCGTCCGCCTCGCCCTGGGCCTTGATGCGCTTCGTCTCCGCCTCGACCTTCGCGGTCTCCTGCTCGTTGGAAGCCTTGCGCTTCTGCACCTCGGCGGACTGCGCGGCGGCGTACGCGCTGGTGATCTCCTTCGGATAGCGCACGTCCTGCACGCTGACCTGCTCGACGGTCAGGCCCATGCCCTTCCACTTTTCGGACAGGGCCTTCTGCACGCCGCGGGTGAACGAGCCGCGGTCGGTCAGCATGGTGATGGTGTCGTACTTTCCGGCGATCTCACGCGTCACGGAACGCAGGTCATTGGAGATGTACTTGGACACGAAGTTCTCCTGCGAGCCGTAATCACGGTACAGGCTCACGGCCGCGTCGGGGCGCAGCGAGTAGTTGACTTGGATGTCGATGTTCGCGCTCGCGCCGGACTTGTCGTTGATGGACACCTGCTTGCCGACCTCGCTGCCGCCGGTCGTCTCATAGTCGGTGTCGCCGTAGAAGTTGATGAGATTGTTGCGTGTGTCGTATTTGACGGCGCTCTGCCATGGGGCCTTCGCGTGGAAGCCCGCCTCCGACTGGGAGCCGGACACGGAGCCGCCGAGATTGCGGATGACCGCGACCTCGCCCACGTCCAGGGAATACACGCACGCCGTGGCGGCGATGGCCACGGCGATGGCCACACCGGGCAACAGAACGGCGACGGAGCGCCCATGCCGCATCTTGGCTGTCTGGACCGTCAGAACGACGGTGGCGATCAGAACAATGAGCGCGATGACGAGTTGGATCATGATTCAAGCCTCCTTCAGGCTGTTTTCTCTTGGAGGGCGTTATGCGTCGCGCAGGCGCGACAAAGCCATGCGTTGGCCCCTCGTGGGGTACGCGCGGTAGTTATAGCGCCTGACGGTCTCCATAATCAGCTCCATGCGTCTCGAAGTTTCGGGCTTCGGCCACCCCCGTCCTAAAGGGCGGGGCACGTTTTATCCCAGGTCGCACCCGTCCCCGCCGGTGTGCCAGACGAGCCACGACTCATGCTCCCCTATCGGTTTTCCATAGATTCCACAATCGGTCATATCTCCTCCAATTGGATTTCGTCGACGGCATGGCCGCGGCCGTCGAGCAGGACGACCGACCGCACGCCGAAGAATTTTTCCGCGTCGCCAATCCAGTCGGCGAAGCCCGTGGCGCGGCATCCGTGCCAGCGGCGCAGACGCCAGGCTGGTTCGGCCGAACCGGCGAACGCCGCCCCGTACCGGGCGTACACCCAGTCGAACGCGGCCATTATGCCAAGTTCCTCGCCCACGACGGCGGGCGCCACGGCCAGACGCACGCCGTCGTGGGCGGACACCAGGAACGTGTTCTCGTTGTCCGGCCAGCCGGTCAGCTCCTCCAATGCGTCGACGCTCACCGTTCCTCCTCCTTGGCGATTTCGGCCTCGACCTGTCCGCGGATCTCGTCCAACACCTGACTGTCGGGGCCGACGAACAGCCGCTCCAGCCGCATGGCCTCGCGCAGCGCCCGCCTGTAGTACTCGACGCGGGATTTGAGTCCCCAGTGGTAGGACTTGGATTCGAGCGCCTCCCGCAGATAGTCGTCGGGCACGCGGGTCATGGAGTATTCGAGCGGCGCCCCGTCGTCGCCGGCCGTGCGGCACGCGTTCGCGGCCCGCTCCCCGACGGCGAGACGGGGGTACTCGCAGAGGAAGCGGATGCGCTCATGGCCCGCCATCGTGGCGAGCATGCGGTCGGCCTCCTTCCCGTCCGTGACGAGCGCCCCGGCCGCGAGGCGGATCTCGAACGGCTCGTCCGATGAGGTCCACCGTTCGCGGCACACGTCGTCGGCGCGACCGCCTTTGATAACGGCTTCGATGACGTCGTGATCCGTCTCGTTCAGGAACAGGTGCGGGTCGGCGTACGGCGCGGCGAGAATGCGCACCTTCGGATCCCAGCATTTCGCCAGCCGGTCGGCGTACTCCCTGCCGCCATCCACGTCCTCCATGAGCACGCGGGCGGCGTCGGCGCGCACCCTGCCCGACCTGCCGGCCACCAGAAGCATCAGCGTGTCCGCGCCGAGCGGGGCGGCATGCCGGTCCTCCAAACGGTGGACGCGCAGGTTCAGCCGCGCGTCGGCCAGCCCATCCGACTCCTCCAACAAGTACAGCGCGTCGCGCAGTTCGATGCCGGCCGGCGTCAGTGCCACCTCGTCACCGTCGAGTCCGGCCAATCCGGTCGCCTCCAGTTTGCGCAGCAGGCTTGTGCTGCGCCACCAGCTGCGCATGGACTCGTGGTCGCCGTGCTGGAGGAGGTAGTGCAGGAAGTCGGCGAACTCGTCGGCCGTCCAGTTGTGGGTCAGCTCATTGATCTCTTTGATTTCCATGCTCCGGCCCATGCGTCCCGGCGTCTACGCCCTCCATTCCATCTCGCCCACGGACCGGCCGTCGAGCGTCAGCCAGAAGCTTCTTTCCCGGCCGGACAGGATGCCACGCATGTCCTTGGCGTCATTGGCCTGCCGGTTCCACATCGACACCACCAGCTGCGTCAGATTCGCCGCAGCCCATGCGGTGGCCTTGGGGTCGATGGAGTGGAGGTACGGGGCGTAATCCACCTTCTCCAGAAGCCGGAGCCCCAGCCGCAGACCGCACTCCGGGCAGCGGATGGCGATGGTACGACGTCCGAACAAATCCGTCCAAGGCCGTCCGACGGCGGGCTTCGCGCCGCACTGCGGGCATCGGGTGGCCCTCCTCCAGCCCATCGGGGCAACCTCCCCGAGGTATCCGACGATGGCGCGCACCTCGCGTCCGCGCCGTTCCGCCTCGTCCTCGAACCCGGCGCCGTAGCGGTCGCCCGCCTCGGCGTCCCACCGCGTGCCGTCCGCCTTCGTCATGGAGACGTGGATGGTGGGGCCATGCCAGCGCGCGTGATGACGTCCGCGCCCGATGATGACGGTCGGACCGCCCGGCACCACGCATTCCAGTCCGCCGTCCGGCAGGCCGCGGACCCAATCGAACAGGTCAACGGGGCGCGTGACCCTGTCGCCTGCCATACGTTCGAAGCGCTCGTCCTCGCAGGCGAAGCGGGGCTTCCCTGCCGCGTACGAAAGCAGGTCGGCCATATGCCAGCGGCCGTCCTCATAATGCCAAAGGTACGGGAACGTCGTCTTGTACACCCCCAGACGCCATTCCCCGTCGCCGAGCACGGCATGGTATAGGTCGCCGCCGGAACCTTGTGCCAGATGGTCGAAGACCGCCTGGCCGCCTGAGCCTCCGTCGAGCCGTTCCAGCACGGCGTCCTCGTGGGCCTCCATGCGTTCGCCGTTCCTCCACACGAACGCGCCGTAATCGTTATAGGCCATCACGACCTCCCTTCCTTCATATGACATGCGAGATACGCCCATGCGGGCACGGGCGCGCATACGGCGGCCGCCGCGCAGACGGCCGAGACGGCCTCCCGCGCCCATGGGGCCGGCGCCGACATGGGCATGAGCCAGACGGCCGCCAGCATGCCTGCCAGCCACAGCGCGGCGAATACCGTCATAAGAGGCGCCATGAACGGCTCCGCCGAGCGTTCCGGCCTCGCCTTGCGTGGCTTTCCGGCGCCCTTGCGGTGCCGGCCGTATAAGGTCGTGCTCCGCCCGTCCGTTCTGCTCGAGGCCATGCGTCCCACCTGGGCGGGGTCGATGACCGTGGTCTGTTCGATGTCGCTCATCCGTCTCCTCCTTACTCCTCGTCGCGCAGACAATGCCGGTAGTCGACCTCAAGCCGCTTGGCCCGACATTCGATGTAGTCCACGCGTCCTAGCCTTTCCGAAGCCGTTCCCCGACCTTGCGGGCGTCGGTGACGGTATGCCAATCGTCCAGTACGTCGCCGTGTTCCAGACATGCTTTTGCCAGCCGGTCCAAGTCGCCTTCGTCCAATCCGAAACGGCGCAGGAACGGTTCGGCGTATTCCGACGCCTTGAACTCCTCGGGCGTGTCCCACCATCGCAACGGCAGGCCCTCCCACGCGGGGTCGAGATCCTTCAGCCCCTCGCGGTCGAGGTAGTCGCGGGCGCATTCGGCCTCGCCTATGGTCATGTCATCTGGCATCCAGACGGCATGCCAAAGCGTGTCATATGCCCAATTCCCGACTTCCCCAAACAACAGGTCGGGCAGATACGTGTTCCCGCCCAACGTCATGCCCATGTACCCCAGTGCGTCGATGCACACGGGGCATAGGCTGACGCCCCTCTCGTAGTCGCGGTCGCATTCCTCGCATCCGTCCCAGCCGGTGTGCCAGACCACGTAGGGCGCATGCTCCTCCAGAGCGTGCCCGCAGATGTAGCATTTGGTGTCGGTCATGCCAACTCCCCCTTCAATCGATGTTTCAGGTCCTCGTCCCCGAGATGGTCGGCCAACGCGGCCAACGCCTCCGGGAGGGTCGGATATTGCGTATCGTCCACCGGCTCGTAATACCCGCCGACCAGGGCGAGCGGCGTGTACTCGCATCGTCCGTCGAACAGTCGGGACTCGCGGACGAATCCGTAGAACCGGTCGCCCACTTGGACGTGCAGGTTCGACTCTGTGTCCGATATGGGCACGTAGTAGGGAACGCCGATGCCGTCCGGCAGTGAGTATCGTCCGCTCAATGGGAGCCTCCGATCAACCGTTCCGCAAGTCCGGGCACCTGCGTCCAATCGTCGAACGCCAGCCCCAAGCCGGACTGTTCGGCACGTTCGCATTGCGCCGTGTTGTAGGCGTGCCGCCTGACGAGCACCGGGAGCCCCAAGTCCATGAGCCGGTCGAGCATGGCCGGGTCGTCCTCGATGTACAGGTCGGCGCCGAGGCTCTCCTTGTCGGGCAGATGGCACCAGCCGACGCCGTTGGGTTCGGACAGCAGCCCCATGCTCCAGCGGCCGGAGCGGGCGCGTTCGGAAATGGCCCGGCCCAATTCCATGCCGGTCGGGTCCATGCGGTCGAGGCATTGGTTGGCGTAGTCGAATTCGAGGCTCATGTCGATGCCGAGTCCGAGCATCCAGCGGGCCGTGTCGTCGCCGTCGTCGCGGCGGCTGGTGACGAACGCCACATGCCATGCCGGATGGTCGAACGTCAGCGTATCGACGGCGCGCCTCGCGTGCGGGTATGGGCGTTCGCGCAGGTACAGGCCGAGCATGACGGCCCGCGAATGAAATTCGGGGAACACGTCGCCGTTGCCCTCCCCGAACCAGCCGTCGCAGCCGAAGTCGTAGGTTGTCGGGTCGCCGCCCCTGACGGGCCGGCCCATCTGGGCCAGGCAGTCGGCGAATGCGGTGGTGTAGTCCGCGAACGTGTTGTCCAGATCGATGGCGATGAGCCTGTCCGTCATATCTCCGCCCCCATATGCTTGGCGATGGCCTTTACGTCGCCGATGTCCCGGTCGATGGACCAGGCCTTGTCCGCGATGGTGTTCCTGCCGCTCATGTCGCCGCTATCGAAGGCGCCCGGTATCCCCGACGCCTCGTCAAGCCTGTCCCTAGCCTCCTCCATCGGCCTTACGGCCTTTCGGAAGTCGATGTCGTTGTGTTCCATCTCCGGCTCCTTTCCGTTCGCCTGTCATGCGTCCCACGCTCGGGAAGTCCTCATGGCATGCACGGCATGGAGAGGATGATCTGCGTCGTGTCGTCAACCCATGTATGGGACTCCTTCGGAGCCTCGCGGACCACCCATTTTCGGCCCTTCGCCTCGTAGACGCCCCTCCAGCGGACCTCCCGCGAGTCCCCGGACACCCGGACGACCTCGATGGCGCCGTCGGCGACGGTCGCCTCCATCCGGCCGTCCGAGGTCCTCCGCTCCCAGGTGCCCGCCAGTCCATCCGGCAGCTGGTCGGAATCGGTGGTGGTATCGGGCTTTTCGGTCGCCAGTTCGACCAATGCGAGCGCCATGCCCGCCAATGCGGCCACGACGAAAATCCACTTGACGATTTCCATGCCCTTATTCCTCTTTCAGGCGTTTTTCGATGGCCTCGCGCAGTTCGCGCCCGGTCGGGCCCAGGGACCAGGTGACGCAATCCATCGCGATCCCGCGGCCCCGCGCGTACTCCGTGTCCGCATCCCCCGACTCCCAGATGGCGTGGGTGAAGCCGTATATCCAGTCTTCCACGTCCGCTTCGGGCAGTTCGAGGCACCGGCGCATGACCGCGCCGTAGCCGTCATACATCCCGCGCTCGCGTTCGTCGCCCAGCATGTAGGCGTTTTGACATCCTCCCCATGGCTAAAGCCGGGGGATTCCCTTCACAGAACGGACTCCAAAGGAACTTCCGGCCTGCGGAAATGAGGGGGTTGACGCTTCATCGGTTCGCCATCGCGGCTCCTCCACGTCCGAGGCGGTGCCCCCGCCCGTTTGGCTTAAAGCACGACTGAGAATGTTTTCAGCCGCGTTGACGTCCGCGTTCGCCTCGTACCCGCACTTGACGCAGTGGAAGACCGCTTGGCTCTCACGGTTCTCCTTGGCGACATGCCCGCACTTGTGGCAGGTCTGGCTGGTATAGGCGGCGGGGACGATGACAAGACGGCCGCCGTTGGCGTCCATCTTGTCCTTGAGCCGCGTCATCAGACGGCTCCAATTGTTGCCCAGTATCGATCGGTTGAGTCCGGCCTTGGCTTTGGCTCCGTTGTGGAGATATTGCCCCGGCTTAGCCGGATCAGGCCTCGGCTTCGGGCGCCTCGTCATGGCCTTGACGTTCAGGTCCTCCATGGCGACAAGAACATTCTCTTGGGCGAGCCTTGTCGTGGTCTTCTCGATCCAGTCGTTCCTACGCCGGACGATACGGCCTTGCAGAGCGTTGAACTCGGTTAGAGTCCTTTGACGCCGCTTGGAGGCGAACTTGGCGATTTTGCCGCCCCTCGCCTCGTTGACGCGGTCCTGCCGGGCCATTCGGCGCTGGAGGTATTTCAACCGCTTTAGTTCGGCTTTCGATGGCTTCGGCATGTCCATGAAGGTTCCGTCGGACGAGGCCAGGGCATGCGCGCACCCACGGTCCAAACCGACCATACCGTTGCCCACTCTTGGCAATGGCAAAGGCATGTTGGTGAACACAAGGCTCTTATGGGTCCAGTCCACATGAATGCTGGTATACGACCGTATTGACTGGCCCACCCGCACATGGATGGCGATGCGCCAGTGCGCCTTCTCGCCGGGCTTGACCCACCTTGTCGGGTTCATGCCGGTGATGACGACCACGCCGCTTCTGCGGCCGGTCTTATGGAACACGGCATTATAGGAATTGCCGCTGGGATGGTACCAACAGACGAAGCCCAGGCCGCGATGGCGTGACTTGAAGCCGGGGACGCGGCCTCCGGCCGTCTTTTTGCGTTTGAGTCCGGTGAACCACTCGGTACCCTCGACCCTATTGGTGGTCGCCAGTATCGACGATGGCACGGCGGTCATCCACGAGCATTGAAGTCGGGCCTCCCTGTCCGAGAGCAGCCCGGGCACATCCGGGCCGCCCAAGGGCTCCTTGATCCAGTCGATGATGTCACCGGCCTCGTTTTTGACGGGTATGCTGCGCGTCCTCTGCTCGCGCCGCTGGTTGAATCTGGTACGCCACCCATCACACAGCCATACCATGACGCGCTCGGGGTTCCTGGTCCAACAGGGATTGCCGCAGTGGTCCACGCCGAGAAAGACGCTCGCGCCACTGTGCCTGACACCATTAATGCGGACCTTCTGGCTCATCGTGGACCACCTCCTTCCACCAAGGTCCTATGCGTCCCGGGCCAACCCCCAGCGCTGAAGCGCGGGGCACGTCTTCATCTTTCGGTCGGCAGCCGCGTCACGGAGCAGCCTCAGCCGGTCGCAAAGCTCCAGTCCGTTCATTGCTCGTCCCTCGGCATGGTGTGCGCGGCGTCCAGATATTCGATGCCGTCGTGCAACCAGTAATAGCCTTTGATGGTCACAGGGTCGTTCAGCTCCACGAACCAGTCGGCCTGTTGCCCCAAGTCCATGGCGTCCACGACGTTCCACAGGGTGTCCATGAATTTGCCCCATTCCTCCGGCGTGGTGTCATCGCGGTCAATCAGGCCGAAGTAGCGTTCACGCAGTCTCTCGCCGGGGAGCACGTCACCGGAGAATCGCGCGTCTGCCAGCGTCAACCAGCAGTCCACGCATATCGCTGCCAGCCTCGTCACGGGAATCTCGTACACGTGGGTTTCGTCCAGCGGATACCACGGTCGGTCTCGCACGAAACGTATGGTGTCGGCATTCATGGCGTTCATCTCCCCTGAGCCTCGGCGCACTGGGCGATGAGGTCGTCCACGCCGTCGCCGTAATCGCCCTCGCCCTCGAAGTCGTGGTGGATGGACTCCAGCGGGTCATGCTCCCTGATGTCGTCGGCGTCCGCGTCACGGAGCGGTTTTAGCCGGTCGTAGAGCTTCAGCCCGTTCATCACTCATCCCTCGGCATGGTGTGTGCGGCGTCCAGATATTCGATGCCGTCGTGGACCCAGTAACGGGCGCGGATGGTGGCGGGGTCGTGGATTTCTCCAAACCAGTCGGCCTGCTCCTCCGGCCCCATGGCGTAGACGGCCTCCCACAGGTCGTCCATGAACGCGTCCCAAGCGGCCTCGGGCGGGTCGTCGTCCTGTTCGAGCAAACCGAAGTAACGGTTCCGCAGTGGTTCGGGGAGCAGGTATCCGGCGAACCGGACGTCGTCCAGCATGGACCAGTCCTGCACGGCGACGTTGCCGAGCCCGGCGACTGGGATTTCGAGGATCCGGCTGTCGGTGCTCGGCCACTTGCGGTCCCTGAAAAATTCCACAGTGTCCATGGTGGTCACTCCTCCGGTGCACTGGGCGATGAGGTCGCCCACGCCGTCGCCGTAATCATCCTCGCCCTCGAAGTCGTGGTGGACGCTCTCCAGCGGATCGTACTCCCTGATGCCGTCGGCATTGGCGTACAGCATGCCCAGCGCCACGGCGGGATACCTGTCCTGCATGTTGAGCACGGCTACCTGTCCGTTCGTGAACTCCACCAGCACGGTGTCGTCCGGGCACATGTCGGTGGCGACGCGGGCGTCCGATACCTCCGGGCGTTGGCTGAACGCGAAGGCCAGATCGTACAAATCGATGTTCTCCATGATCGGCTCCTATTCCGTTTGGTTCCTTGCCGGAGCCATGCGTCCCGGAACGGGCTCAGCCGAACCAGCGTCGATGCCTTTGATAGACGTGCCAATCGTCCCAATCGGGACCGCAATCACGGCATGCGCGGGCCAGCGCGGCCTTGACGCGGGTGGAGCCGAAGTCGTCGTCCACTCCGTCCTGATGCCAAAGCGGAATATGCCGTCGACTCTTGAGCGAATGTGTATACGCGGCGATTTCGACGCGGTCGCATGGAAGCGGCCCGTACGGCCGCAGATGGGTGACGAAGCCCGCGCGCCTGGCGTCCTCCTCGACAAGCCGGCGCGGGCGGTCCCTGTAGGTGCGGGACATGGGGTCAGCCCCTTATTCTTCCCTCCGCGGCCAGTGCCAGCAGCGAGTGTGCGATGGACAGCAGGGCGCAGGTGTCGGGGTCGTCCGGAGTGTAGCCGGGGTCGGGCAGCAGGTCCTCCGCCGCCTCGATCTGTCTGTCGATGTATTCGTCCATGCCCATTATCATGCGTCCCGGTCCACGGCGGCGGCGATACGCCCGCCCAGCCCGCCGTGTCCGACCGCACGCGTCCCCGGATACCAGAACGCCCAGTCGCCGCCACGCCTGTGGAGCTCGTGGAGTATCGGCGCGTAGCCCGGCACGCCGGACATGAGCAGCAGCGTCCGGCGCGGGAGCCAGGGGTTCGCGCCGAGCCATGCCATGATGTCCGAGACCACGTGCGAGGCGTTCGACGCCCGATAGCGGCGTGGCGGCAGGTAGAGGTCGTCGCCCATAAGGTCGTAGCAGTCCACGTCCACATACCGCCCCTTGAACAGCCCCGGCCGTTGCCGTCCCGGACCGTCAGACGGGTGAAGCCTTCCCTATGGAACGGGCGCGCGCCGTCCCTGAGCGCGGCGTCGACGCCGAAGACGTCGGAAAGCACCTGGGCGGGCGTCTCCGGGACCGGCGGATGATGGGTTGCAATCCAGGCCTCCAGCGCGATGCCAAGGACGAAGGCCGCCACACAGACCCCCACCGCGACCGGCATTGACACCGACGTGCCCGGAGACGAGGCACACCCGGCGACACCCACGGGGACGAGCAGTGCCATCAGAACGCCCAGCCCCCGTGGGTGCGTGTCGAACCGCCGCTTCCGGGCGCTCCAGTCGGTCAGCGGGACCAGCAGTCCGGCCCGCGTCAGCGTCCGGGTCGCCTCGTTCATATCCAGCGGCTCCACCATTCGAAGTCTGAGCGTTCCGTTTTCCTCCGTCATTTCGATTCCTTTCTTTTCGGCGTCCATGTTCCATTGGCGTGCGTTCCCGGCACCGCGAGGGACAGCCTTCTCGCCGGCGTCACGCATTCCAGCCGGATGCGCCCCATATAGGCGTACGCGGCGACCGACCGGCCGCCCCTTCCGTCGAGCATGGCGGCGCACTCGTCCGCGCCGAACGTGTCCCACGCGCCGGACAGGACGAGCCATTCGGCCATCAGCCCGTCGGACGGATGGAGCCGTCCCGTGGCCCCCGGCCAGGTATGGCGGTCGATTCCGGCCGGACGGGGGCGCGGGACGCCCAGACGTCCGGCCGGCACGCCGTACAGGAGCGCCATGCTCTCGACCATCCGCCGATTCGGACATGACTCGTCGCGTTCGTAGCGCCCCAGCAGGGAGACGGACAGGCCGAGCGCCCGCGCGGCCTGTCTCTGCGTCAGTCCGGCGCCCCGGCGGGCCTTGGCGTACAGGTTCATAATGCGATCCATGCGAGGATATTCCGCCCCTTGTTGGCGGGGAGGAATCGCATGGCCTCCTTTTTGAAGTTATGCGTCGCGATGGTTGGAATGCATAGAGCAAGATATAGCCAAGAGAAAGAGCGCCACAGCGAGACGGCGCGAGGGCATGGCGAACGATATGCCAGTCCGCGCCCTCGTCATGCCTTTGGCGCTCTCGCCGGAACGGCACGCCATATACCCCCGGCTCGCCGACCTGTACAACCGTGTCTGGAATTCGACGGCGTCCTGGTGCGACGCCCACCACACCGTCAATAGAGAATCGCAGGAATCATGCCCACGTCCAAGCCGCGACGCTTGTTGTCGCGATAGTTGACGGCAGCATGCGTCCCATGTGCACGCCCGCTCCGACGAGCAGGACGATGTCGGCGACGGGCATGGCCCTGCAGGCCCGCTCGGCCGCCCTCTCCTTCTCTGGCAGATACTGGCCAACGATATAGGTGTGCCATTCGCACGGGCCACGGTAGGCGCGATAGTTCTTACGATCCAACCAGGAGCGCCTGAGCCCGGACAGATGGTGGCGCTCTCAGAACCGGCCCTGCGGACCCGGGAAGAGCTGGACCGGCGCCAGCGGCGGCTCGCTCCATTGACATCCTCCCCACGGCTAAAGCCGGGGGATTCCCTTCGCAGACCGGACTCCAAAGGAACTTCCGGCCTGAGTTGAGGGGGTTGACGCTTCATCGGGCCGCCAATGCGGCTCCTCCACGTCCTAGGCGATGCCCCCGCCCGTTTTCCTTACTAAAGCGCGGTCCAGTATGTTCATGGCCGCGTTGACGTCCGCGTTCGCCTCATACCCGCATTCGACGCATTTGAAGGCCGCTTGGCTATCGCGGTTCTCCTTGGCGATGTGACCGCACCGATGGCAGGTCTGGCTGGTATAGGCGGCGGGGACGATGACAAGGTTTCCGCCGTTGGCGTCCATCTTGTCGTCGAGCCGTTTCATCAGACGGCTCCAATTGTTGCTCAGTATCGATCGGTTGAGTCCGGCCTTGGCGCGGGCTCCATTATGGAGATATTGCCCCGGCTTTGCCGGATCTGGCTTTGGCTTCGGCCTTCTCGTCATGGCCTGGACGTCCAGGTCCTCCATGGCGACAAAGCCGTTCTCCCGGGCGAGCCTTGTGGTGGTCTTCTCGATCCAGTCGTTCCGACGGCGGACGATGCGGCCCTGTAGGACGTTGAACTCGTCCAAAGTCCTTTGGCGTCGTTTGGAGGCGAACTTGGCGGTTCTGCCGCCCCTCGCCTCGTTGACGCGGTCCTGGCGTGTCATTTTGCGCTGCAGATACTTCAGCCGCTTCGATTCGACCTTCGACGGCTTGGGCATGTCCATGAAGGTTCCGTCGGACGAGGCCAGCGTATGCACGCAGCCGCGGTCGATGCCGACTTCGCTGTTTCCTGTCCTTGGCAGCGGCAGGGGCATGTTGACGAACACCAAAGTCCGATGGGTCCAATCCACATGGATGCTGGTATAAGGCCGTATCGGCTGGCTCACGCGCACATGGATGATGATACGCCAATGAGACTTTTCGCCCGGCTTGACCCACCGTTTCGGGTTCATGCCGGTGATGACGACCACGCCAGACTTCCGGCCAGTCCTCTGGAACACGGCATTATAGGAGTCGCCACCGGGATGGTACCAGCTGACGAAGCCCAGGCCGCGATGACGCGACTTGAAGCCGGGAACACGGCCTCCGGCCGTCTTCTTGCGTTTGAGCCCGGCGGACCATTCAGTACCCTCGAGCCTATTGGAGGTGGCCAGTATCGACGACGGCACAGCGGCCATCCACGAGCATTGAAGCCTGGCCTCCCTGTCCGAAAGTAATTCAGACACGTCGGGACCACCCAAGGGCTCCTTGATCCAATCGACGATCTCGCCGTTCTCGTCTTTGATGGGCACGTTATGTTGACGTTGCTCGCGCCGCTGGTTGAATCTGGTACGCCATCCGTCGCACAGCCACACCATGATGCGCTCGGGATTCCTGGTCCAACAGGGATTGCCGCAGTGGTCCACACCGAGGAAGACGCTCGCACCGGCGTGCTTGACGCCGTCGATGCGGACCTTCTGACTCATCGTGGACCACCTCCTTTCACTTAAGCCCTATGCGTCCTGAGCCAACCCCCAGTACTGAAGTGCGGGGCACGTTTTTATCTTTCGGTTGATGCACTCCCACACCCAGTCGCCATGGCCGGCGGCGAACTCGAGGCGCTCCAGGTCGCCCGGTGCGGGGCGGTGGTGCCTAAGTCCGCGGATGTACTCGCCGCCGCGACAGCCGCCTATCGCGTTCGAGTCATGCGGCGTATTTCGCCCTCATGCGGGCAAGCTCGGTCTTGTTGGGTTTTCCCACGTCGGAATAGCGGGACTCGAACCCGCGGCCTCGCGGCCCCCAGCCGCGCGCGCTGCCAACTGCGCCACATTCCGTTCGCACGCCGGCCGGGACTCGAACCCGGATCGACGGTTGTGACATTCTCCCCCGCCTTATGAGAGGCGGAGGCTTCCTGCTCAAGAACCCTTTCGGCGGGTTCAGTATCGACAGGCTATCCCCACATGCCCTGTGGTTCGCACGGTTTACGAGTCGTGCCGCTCGATAAGCCTTCTGCCCTCGTCGCGGATGTTCAGGGCGGCGTTCACGTCACGATCATGCCGGACGCCGCAGGATGGGCATGCCCATTCGCGGACGGACAGGTTTTTGACCTGCGGGTTCCGGTAGCCGCACTCATGGCAGAGCTGGCTGGATGGAAACCATCCGTCCACCCGCACCAATGGTTTGCCTTGGCGGGCGAGCTTGTATTCCAATAGAGTGCAGAACATGCCGTATCCGTTGTCCATAAGACTTTTCGCCAAACCGCTTTTCGCTTTGCGTCCGTTACGCAGATATACGCCCGGATTGTCCGGGTTGGGTTTCGGTTTCGGTTTCCTTGCCATGCCTTTCAGGTTCAGCGACTCCACGGCGACCGCATCGTACGTGTCGGCCAAAGCGTTCGCCTTCTTATGCTGGTAGTCATGGCGTTGGTTCGATATCTTCTCGTATATCCTGGCGACCCGTTCGCATTGCTTGCGCCAGTTCGCGGAGCCCTTGACCATATGAGAGAGTTTGCGCTGCTCCCTGGAGAGCCTGGCCTCCATGTTTCGGTAGAAGCCGGGATAGTCGGCACGCTCCCCGTCACTGGACACGTACAGTCCATGCGAGGCGTAGTCCAGTCCGACGATGTTCGCGGGTTTCGTTCTCTCGGGCGTTTGGGTGTCGCGCTCGAACAGGACGGTCGCCGTGTATCGTCCGGAGGGACAATGCTCCACGGTCACAGACTTGAGCCTCCAACTTTCGGGAATCCTCTTGTGCTGCCGTACGGCAAGCCAACCGAGTTTCGGTAGTCTCAGTCGTCTCGCCTTATCGTCCAAGCGGATGTTGCCGTGGGACAGGTTGGTCGTATACGTCCTCCGGCCGTGATGTTTCGACTTGTATTTCGGATATCCCGCATTCTTGTCTTTGAAATGCCGTTTATAGGCTTGCTCCAAATCGCGTTGCGCGTTGCACAAAGCGTAGGAGTCCACCTCCCGCAGGAACGGGTACGCATCCTTGAATATGGCCGGAGTGGGATGACATGACTCCCATGTGGTCTGCCAGTGCGCGATTCTGGTTTCCAGCATGAGATTGTAGACGAGTCTCGCGCATCCTATCGTCCGGTCGATCAGACGGGGCTGTTCGCCGGTGGGATAGGCGCGAAACTTGACCGCGATGTGATCCCTCATGGGACGCCGCCTTTCTGAAAGCATATGACCGGTTGATGGTGAGAGCTATGCGTCCCCGCCAATTCATCCCCGCCTATGGAGGCGGGAGACCCCTTGGCGGATTGGGTTGGAGACCGCCGTGCTTGCCATTGCACCACCGACGCAAAGGGAGGCGTCCATGACGCCGCGCGCCTGCCGCCCGGTCCTCCGGACGGCAGGCATCGCGGACGCCTCCCGAGAGCCCCGAGCCGGATTCGAACCGGCGACCTGCCGCTTACGAGGCGGCTGCGCTACCACTGGGCCATCGGGGCCTTGACGGTCCCTCCCATCGCTTTTTCCAATGCATGATGAGAGCCTGTCCGCACGGGTGCCTTGTCAGGCGCGCCACGGGAGGAACCGTCTGGTGGAGCCGGCGGGATTCGGACCCGCGACCTTCCCGTTGCGAACGGGATGCGCTGCCTCTGCGCCACGGCCCCATGCCGGTCCCCGCCTATGCGGGAACCGGCTGGAAAAGGAGTCATTCGGGTGGCGGCATTACGCCGCTGGTGCCCCCGGCCGGATTCGAACCGGCGACGCCCACCTTAGGAGGGTGGCGCTCTATCCCCTGAGCTACGGGGGCAGGCGGCGGCCGGCTTATGCTTGGTTCTCGCACCGGCCGCCTTGATTCCATACCCTTGATTCGCGCCCCGGGCAGGAAGGCCGCTCGGCGTTCCGCGCCGGCCTTCGCCCTCCTCCCGGGGACGCGTTTCACGCCTCCGTGCATGCGCCACGGCGGCGGGAATGCTCCAACACTTTTCGGTTTTCCATGGGACTTGACATCCTCCCCGCGGCTAAAGCCGGGGGATTCCCTTCACAGCCCGGACTCCAAAGGAACTTCCGGCCTGAGTCGAGGGGGTTGACGCTTCACCGGACCGCTCTTGCGGATCCTCCACGTCCGAGGCGGTGCCCCCGCCCGTTTCACTTAAAGCGCGGTCCAGTATGTTTATGGCCGCGTTTGTGTCCGCGTTCGCCATATACCCGCATTCGACGCATTTGAAGACCGCTTGGCTCTCACGGTTCCTCTTGGCGACGTGACCGCACTTATGGCAGGTCTGGCTGGTATAGGCGGCGGGGACGATGACAAGTTTTCCGCCGTTGGCGCCCATCTTGTCCTGAAGCCGCTTCGATATGCGGCCCCAACAGTTATTTAGAATCGACCGGTCGAGCCCGGCCTTGGCCTTCGCGCCATTGTGGAGGTATTGGCCCGGCTTCGCCGGATCTGGCTTCGGCTTCGGCTTTCTCGTCATGGCTTGGATGTCCAAGTCCTCCATGGCGACGAGGACGTTCTCCTGGGCAAGCCTTGTGGTGGTCTTCTCGATCCAGTCGTTCCGACGCCGGACGATGCGGCCCTGCAGGGCGTTGAACTCGGTTAGAGTCCTTTGACGCCGCTTGGAGGCGAATTTGGCGGTTCTGCCACCCCTCGCCTCGTTGACGCGGTCCTGCCGGGCCATCCGGCGCTGGAGGTATTTCAACCGCTTCAGCTCGGCCTTCGACGGCTTCGGCATGTCCATGAAGGTTCCGTCGGACGAGGTCAAGGTATGCACGCAGCCACGGTCGAGGCCGATGGCCCCATCTCCGCTTCTCGGTAGCGGCGATGGCGTGTTGACAAACACGAGGCTCCGATGTGTCCAGTCCACATGGATGCTCGTATATGGCCGTATCGGCCGGCTTGTTCGCACGTGGATGATGATGCGCCATCTGGCCTTGTCGCCGGGTTTGCACCATCGGGACGGGTTCATGCCTGTGATGACCACGACGCCGGACTTCCGGCCGGTTTTATGGAATACGGCGTTATGGCAGCCTTTGCTTGGCGTATACCAGCAGACGAAGCCCAGGCCGCGACGCCGTGACTTGAATCCGGGAACTCGGCCACCCGAGGTCTTCTTTCTTTTCAACCCGGCGAACCACTCGGCGTTTTCGATTCTGTTGGTGGACGCCAATATAGCGGAGGGAATACCCGTCATCCAAAGACATGAGGTCCTAGCCTGGCTATCGGACATCAGAGGCGATACATTGGGTCCACCCAAGGGCTCCTCGGCCCAGTCGATAACCTCGCCGGTCACGTTATCCTTGACGGGCGAGAAACGTGGGCGTTGCTCGCGGCGCTGGTTGAACCTCGAGCGCCATCCGTCGCACAGCCACACCATGATTTGTTCGGGATTGCGGGTCCAGCATGGATTGCCGCAACGGTCAATGCCAAGGAAGACGCTCGCGCCATCATGCCTGACGCCATCGATGCGGACCTTCTGGCTCATTCGCGCGATCACCTCCCTTATATTCCGTCTATGCGTCCCAAAAGCCGACCTTCACACCCCTGCCCTGAAGGGCGGGGCACGTTTTTATTTCAGGTCGAAAAGAAAAAGGCGCCGCGCGCAGGACGGGTCACGGCGGCCTAGAGAATTGAGAAACCGCTATCCGTCCTTCGCGTCGCCGGCTCCGCCGGGTGAAGAAAAGAAGCCCAGCGCGTGGCCGCGTTGACGCGCGGCGCCAATCAAGGTCATGCGTCCCGGACCGGCAACTCCAGCACGTTCCCCTCCGCGTCGAGCAACGAGGCGCGGCGTCCGTAGACGGCGAGGCGTCCCTCGTATTCCCGCCCGCCGGCCGAGAAGCGCACCCTCGCGCCATTCCGCTCGAGGACGGCGATGCCGAAGCGCCGCTCCATGTCCGCCAGCACGCGGGCCAGCGGCAGCTCCATCTCATCGTGCAGTTTGCGCTGGCCGCTGGCGTCCAGTTCGGCGGCCAGCCTTTCCAGCAGCGCGGCCAGCACCCCGGCATCGGGGGCGGCTTCGCAGTGGAACGCCGCCGCCACGCCGTACTCGGCAGCCAGAGACTTTACCGCATAGCTGCTAGCGGAAGGATTGAGCAGGTACGCGGCCAGCTTGCCGTCAAAATGCAGGGCTTTGCCAATATGCCCCTGCTCCAGTGCCAGGCGGTAGAGGGGCTTCGCGTCAAAGGCCCAAATTTCGGCATCGCTGTCCAGCAGGGCGGCCAGGCGGTCGGTGTCTGGCAGGTAGACTTCCTGTCCCTGTACGGCGTACCAGCCGCCGTCGGCGTTTTGGGCCACAAACAGGCGGCCTTCCACCAGCAGCGGCAGGGGAGCCGGCTCTACTTCTTCCGGCGGAGCAGCGTCCACGGGGGCGGCAGCGGCGCCGCCCTCCTCCAGACCCCAGCGGTCCACCATCTTATGCATTTCCAGCGTGGCCAGCAGCTGGGCGGCTGCGGCGGTGTCACCGGGCTGGCGGATATAGGCGGCGGGGTCCGTCTCGATGGGCGCGTCCTTGCGGATGGTGCCCAGCATGTAGGACAGGTCCGCCTTATCGCGGTTGGCAGAAAGCTTGGCCCGCTGGCCGGGCTTGATGGCCTTGTCCTCGAGGTTCGCGTAAATATTTTCCAGCGTGCCGAACTTCGCCACCAGGGCCAGGGCGGTCTTTTCGCCGATGCCCGGCACACCGGGAATATTATCGGACGAATCGCCCATCAGGCTCTTGACGTCGATGAGCTGCTGCGGTTCCACACCATACTTTTCGCGGATGGCGGCGGGGTCCATGGAAATCGTCTCTTTGTTGGTGGCCAGCAGAACGGTGGTGTTGTCGTCTACCAACTGCAGGCTGTCCCGGTCGCCGGTGGCCAGCAGGGTGGTGCCGCCGGCGGCCTCGCAGGCGGCGGCCAGGGTGCCCAAAATATCGTCGGCCTCCCAGCCCTCACTGCTTACCTGCACAAAGCCCAGGTCGGTCAGCAATTCTTTCAGTACGGGCATCTGCTGGGCCAGCTCCTCCGGCATGCCGTGGCGGGTGGCTTTGTAGCCGTCGTAGGCCTTGTGGCGGAACGTCGGTGCGCGCAAATCCCAGGCGATGGCCACAGCATCGGGCTTGTGGGCGACCAGCAGGTTGAGCAGTATATTCTGGAAGCCGTAAATGGCGTTGGTATAGCGACCGTCCTTGGTCGTCAACAGCTTGATGCCGAAAAACGCGCGGTTGACCAGACTGTTGCCGTCCAGTACCATCAGTTTCATAGCGTTGCTCCTTTTTAAATCGGATGTAAACAATCTATCTTTTAGTATACCACAAATGCGGGATTTATGGTAGAATAGAATCTGAAATTCAAATAGTAAAAGCGGCCGCGCAAAAGCCCCCTTGGAGGGAGCCAAAGGCGGCGCTACAAGAGAGGAACTATGCAGTTACGCAATTTGCAGATCCCTGCGGGGGCGGTGTTTGCCCCGATGGCGGGCCTGACAGACGCTGCCTGCCGCCACCTGATGGCCGACCACGGTGCAGCCTGGACCGTCAGCGAGATGGCCAGCGCTAAGGCCCTGAACTTTAACGACCAAAAGTCCTTTGCTCTGCTCAAAGATGCCCACCCCCACGGGCTGTACGCTATCCAGCTGTTCGGCTGTGAGCCGGAAGCCCTGGAAAAGGCCATTTTGCTGGTGCGGGAAAAGGGCATCCGGTTTGATATTTTGGACATCAACATGGGCTGCCCCGCACCCAAAATCACCAACAGCGGTGCGGGCAGTAAGCTGCTGCTGGACCCACCCCTCTGCGGACGGATGGTCGCTGCGGCCCGCCGCGCCCTGGGCGAGGATACGCCCCTGACGGTGAAGATGCGCATCGGCTGGGACGCCGAACACCTGACCGGCGTGGAGGTGGCGAAACAGTGCGAGGACAACGGCGCGGACCTGATCGCCGTGCATGGCCGCACGCGGGAGCAGATGTACGTGCCACCCATTGATGCCGGTGCAATTGCCGCCATCAAGCAGGCGGTGTCCATCCCGGTACTGGCCAACGGCGATATTACCACTGCCGAGGGGGCGCTTACCTTATTAAAAGAGACCGGCTGCGACGGCGTGATGATCGGCCGCGGCGCACTGGGCGACCCGTGGCTGTTTGAGCAGATCCGCGCGGCCCTGCTGGGCGAGGAAGCCCCCGCTGAGCCGACGCTGAACCAGCGGATGAACGCCCTGCGGGCGCAAATTTACGAAATGTGCGAGGAAAAAGGCGAGTGGCTCGCCATGCCTCAGGCCCGCAGCCAGGCCATGCACTATATGAAGGGCCTGCGGGGTGCAGCCTCCCTGCGGCGCTACTGCTCCATGCTGGAGCATTTCACCGATGTGGACAAGCTCATCGATGCGGTGTATCGGCTGCAGGAGTGATCAAAACCTTCCTCTCGTCAGCTCATCCAGATTCTGCGTATAGCACGGCAGCATGTGGGTGATGAAATACTCCGCTTCGGGGCAGTCCATTCCGTGCAGGGCGGCCAGCTGCTGCTCCCGCGCGGCTTCAAACTCCCGGTTGCCGCTCTGGCACTCTTCCAAACACTTGATTAAGGCCGAGAGCCGGTCCGCTGCCTTTAAAATTTTCCGCTCGGCGTCATTTAGCACGCGGCCGGTCAAAAATTCCTCGGTCTCGCTGCGCAGGGCTTCGGGCTGCAGGCTGGCCATCAGCCGGGCACTTTCCTGCTCTACCGCCTTGTAGGCGCTGCGCAGGGCTTCATTTTTGTACTTTACTGGGGTGGGCATGTCGCCGGTCAAAATTTCCGGCGCATCGTGGTACAGCGCCGCCGTGGCTACCATTTCGGGCCGCAGGTCGGCTCCGGTGCCCAAGCACTTTTGGCCAATTAAGCAAAGCGCGTGGGCCAGCAGGGCGGTGTCTACCGTATGCTCGCTCAGGCTTTCGGCGCGGCCGCTGCGCATCAGGCTCCAGCGGGTGATGTACTTCATACGGCCCAGTAGGGCACTGAAGGGATAAGTTTTCATCTTGCACGATCCTCTCTGTGGTGTTACTATCAGTATACCATGATTTTACCAAAAACAAAGTCCCATGGTTCGGACTTTCAGCGGGGTTTGTTATGAAATTGCAGCTTCCCGGCAAAAAAACAAGATACTGGCAGGTGTTCTGGCTCTGCCTGCTGGCGGCGGCCGCCCTGTTTGCGCCCCACTGCCTGGTGGATGCCGTCGCAGGCGGCGGGTACTTCCATTACGCGGGCGATTTCAATGACCAGCAGATCAACTTTTACCAGTACGCCAACAGCTTCATCAAGCAGGGGGGCAGCTTCAGTTGGGCTACCGATCTGGGCAGCGGGTTTGTCAATTCCTACTCGTTCTACCTGCTGGGCAGCCCGTTTTTCTGGCTGACGCTGCTGGTGCCCGCACGGTTCATGCCGTGGATGCTGGTGCCGCTGCTCTGCCTGAAAATCGCCCTGGCCGGGGGCGGCGGCTACCTTTGGGCGCGCCGCTGGGTGCGGGACGAGGATTGGAGCATGCTGGCCGGCTGCCTGTATGCCTTCTCCGGCTTTACGGTGTACAACATCTTCTTCAACCACTTTTTGGACGTTGTGGCGCTGTTTCCATACATGCTGGCGGCGCTGGATGATGCGGTCATCGATGGCAGAAAAGGTCGCTTCCCGTTCTGGGTGGCGGTGAATCTGCTCAACAACTACTTTTTCTTTGCCGGGCAGGCGGTCTTTCTCATTATCTACTTTTTCTGCATGCTGGCGGGGCATGCTTACAAAATCGGCCCCCGCAAGTTTGCATTGCTGGCAGGGGAGACCCTGCTGGGCTGTGCCATGGGCTGCGTGCTGCTGCTTCCTGCCGGGCTGTCACTGCTGCAAAATCCACGCACCATCGACCCATTCAACGGCATGGGCTACCTGGTCTATGGCAAGGCCCAGCAGTACGGGGCTATTTTTTACAGCGCCTTTTTGATGCCCGACGCCCCCTACTTTAAGGATATGTTCAGCGAAGGCATCCTCAAACATACCAGCATGACGGCCTACCTGCCGGTGGTGGGCATTGCGGGCGGGTTGGCGTTCTGCCGCGGGCGG
>OGYH01001482.1_pt1 | contig 21688 bp, 16 predicted proteins | sample 1576511 | NCBI WGS metagenome assembly OGYH01 (sample SAMEA3541522, study PRJEB24748) | human gut metagenome | biome: human gut; feature: human-associated habitat; material: faeces | place: China | collected 2012
GGGCCCAGCGGGCGGACTGCATTCTGGACATGCCCTGGGGCAACTATGTGGGCTACAAAGGGGTGGAGACCTGCTATCTGCAGGACCACGGAGATCGGAGTTTTCCCGAGACCTGGGAGTTTATGATCGGCCTGTTCCCCATGCACACCCACACCACCGGAGTCATCGAGGTGGCGGGAGATCTGCAGACAGCCCGGGGCTGCTGGCTGTCCCCGGGTCAGGAGACCTTTGCCGAGGACGGCAAGGCAGATGCCACCTGGGCCTGGAGCAAGATCGGCGCCGACTTTATCCAGGAAGACGGGGTCTGGAAGGTATGGAGAATGCGGGTATACCCGGTGTTCCAGGCCCCCTATCACACCTGCTGGACCGACGTGCCCCCTTACGAGGGCTTTGTAGCTGAGACCCACTGTGACAAGCCCTCCCGGGGTGCGGTGAACTATTTCCCGGATTACATCTATCCGGAGAACGAGCCCCTGCCCCCGGAGCCCTACGAGACCTATGACGACGTGGGCTACATCTGGTAAAGGAGGTCAAGGCAAATGATGAAAACCATGGAAGAACTGGCCTTTGAGCTGGACCGGGTGGGGGCCGCCCAACAGTGTGAACAGCTGATGAGCATCTATGTCTCCCTCCATATGGAGATGCGCCACAAGGAATATATGAAACTCTGGGCCCATCGGAGCGACTGCAAGCTGGAGATGCCCTGGGGGGCCTATGAAGGTTTTAAAGGGGTGGAACGGTGCTACCTGAAGGACCACGGGGACCGCTCCATGCCGGAAATCCAGGAGCTGCTGAAGGGCTTGCTTTGCGTCCACTGCATCGGCACCTCCGTCATTGAGGTGGCCCGGGACGGCAAAACCGCCCGGGGCGTCTGGATCAGCCCAGGCTTTGAGACCGCCAACGAGGGCCCCGAGGGGCCCCAGGGCATGTGGGCCTGGAGCAAATACGGCGTGGATTTTCTGCTGGAGGAGGACGGCTGGAAGATCTGGAAAATGAAGGTTTATCCCCTCTTCCAGGCCCCCTACGACACCTGCTGGACCGATGTGCCCCCCTACGACGGCTTCATGCTGGACACCAGCTGTGACCATCCCCTGGAGCGGCCCATCTGGAACTACGATCCCAAGGGCCGCTATCCCGACGACCAGCCCGCGCCCCCGGAGCCCTACGGCACCTATGACGACGTGGGCTACACCTGGTAAAAAAGGAGGTTTTTGAGATGACGCAAGCGAATTTGGAGGGGCTGACCCGGGAGGTGGAGCGCCAGACCGCCATTGTGGAGTGCAAAAACCTCCTGGGCAAGGTCATGTATTACAGCGTTGCCTGGCTCAACCGCAAGCTGGTGGAGCTCTGGAGCCGCCGGGATGACTGCCTGCTGGAAATGCCCTGGGGCATCTACGACGGCCGCAAGGGAGTGGAGCGCTGCTATCTCCAGGACTTTGGAGACCGCCACGACCCGGGCAAGCTGGAACAGCTCAACCTGGAGTTTTAAAGCTTTTGCCCTTACAGGGCGACAAACTAGCGCCCGTAATAACCCAGGGCGATGCCCTGGGCTAGGAGCTTCTGCCCTTTCAGGGCGTATGGGGCAATACAGGGCGTATGGGGCGAAACAGGGCGTATGGGGCAAAACTTGCGAAAGTTCTGTTCATTGTTCATTATTCATTGTACATTATAAATTATACATTATAAATTAGACGATCGTGGATTACAAAAATATGAAATTCAGGATGTGTAACGGCTGCGACCGTGGTCTGAGCGCTAAGGGCGTAGGAAGACAGGACAGACAGCTCAACACATACGACTGGCTTGCCGATGTACCCGGCAATGCTGAAAGTACTGACCTCGTGGAGGTACAGTTCAAGAATACCCGTAAGGGATATTACCACAATGTGAATAACCTCGACCTGAAGAAGGGCGATGTAGTGGCGGTAGAGGCTAACCCGGGTCACGACATCGGTGTGGTTACGCTGACCGGAAGACTGGTAAAGCTCCAGATTAAGAAGGCAAACCTCAAGTCGCAGGATGATATCAAGCGTATCTACCGTATTGCCAAACAGGTGGATCTTGACAAATGCAAGGAGGCTAAGAGCCGTGAACACGGCACCATGATCCAGAGCCGCCAGATTGCCAAAGATCTCGGACTGAAGATGAAAATAGGTGATGTAGAATATCAGGGAGACGGCAACAAGGCTATCTTCTATTACATCGCTGACGAACGTGTAGACTTCCGCCAGCTCATCAAGGTTCTTGCCGATACCTTCCATGTGCGCATTGAGATGAAACAGATCGGTGCGCGACAGGAAGCAGGCCGCATCGGTGGAACGGGTCCTTGCGGCAGAGAACTCTGCTGCGCTACCTGGATGAAGAACTTCATCAGCGTTAGCACCAATGCAGCACGCTACCAGGATATATCTCTGAATCCTCAGAAACTTGCCGGTATGTGCGCCAAACTGAAGTGCTGTCTCAACTACGAGGTAGACAGCTATGTAGAGGCTAGCAGAAAGTTGCCTCCTAAGGATGCCGTACTGCAGACTGCCGACGGTGATTTCCATCAGTTCAAGGTGGATATCCTGGCAGGTCTTATCACCTACTCTTCTGACAAGAACCTTGCTTCCAACCTCGAAACCATCAGCATCGAGCGCGCCAAGGCTATCATCGAAATGAACCGTCAGGGCGAGAAGCCATTGAGTCTGCTGGAAGACGGTAAGGCAAAACCTGCAGCCAAGCCAACCGACCTGCTTGCCGAAGCTGATTTGAGCCGCTTTGACAAGGCTAAGAAAAAGAAGAAGAAGAACAATAAGAACAAGGGACCTCGCCAGCAGGAGGGAGACAACAAGCCTCAGAAGAACGAGAACCGCGCGCAGAATGGCGACAACAAACCTCAGAAGAATGAAGGCAAGCCAAACAACCAGCGCCGCGACAACCGTAATCAGGGCAATCATCCTAAGGGTGACAACCGCCAGCCAAGAAACGACAGACGGCCTAACAAGGGCAACAAGCCGCAGAATGGCAACAAACCACAGGGTGGAAACAAGCCGCAAGGCAACAATGCCCCTCAGAATGGCAACAAGCCACAGGGCAATAATGCCCCACAAGAATAAAGTATAGGAGCTAGAAAAAGATGAAAAAGACTGTTTATTTCATCGTTTTGACAGCGATCGTTCACATTCTCTCTGCCTGCAGCGGTTCGACCGTATACGATGAGTATGCCCATACACCGATTGCAGGATGGGAGAAGAACGACACCCTATCATTCGAAGTATCACCTCTACTCGAAGCCGGGCATTACAGGCAAAGCTTAGGACTTCGCATTACAGGTGCCTATCCGTTCATGGGACTTACGCTCATCGTAGAACAGACGGTTTATCACCGAAACAGAAAGATACCTGGCGAATGCAAGATAGATACGGTAAACTGCCAGCTGATTGACAAAAACGGCGCGAGTAAAGGACAGGGTATCAGCTACTATCAGTATAACTTCCCTATCAACATCTATCAGATGCATCAGGGAGATTCCATACACGTAGCTATCAGGCATGATATGAAAAGAGAAATCCTGCCCGGTGTGAGTGACATCGGCATCAAGATTTCCAAGATACAATAAAAAAAGAGTGAACAGATTCATCAACAATCTGTTCACTCTCTTTTTTTAACTTCTCACTAAGTTCCTTCCCGCATCAATTCTCAAGAAGATGAAAAGAAGGATGGTGAATCCCCATAACGAACTGCCACCATAACTGAAGAACGGCAGCGGAATACCGATAACCGGTGTTAAACCCAGCACCATTCCCACATTAATAAATAGGTGGAAGAGGAATACCGACAGGACACAATAGCCGTAGATACGCCCGAATTTATAAGGTTGCCGCTCAGCCAGATGCATCAACCGCAATATCAAAGCCAGGAAAAGCAGCAGCACGCCTGCCGAACCGAGGAAACCTTCCTCCTCGCCTACCGTACAGAAGATAAAGTCTGTATCCTGCTCAGGCACGAACTTCAGTTTGGTCTGCGTTCCATTGAGGAAACCTTTTCCCTGAAGTCCGCCGGAACCAATGGCAATCTCACTCTGATGCACGTTATATCCCGCACCAGCCAAATCTTCATCCAGTCCCAGCAGTACGTTGATACGCACTCTCTGATGAGGTTCCATCACATGATTCAGCACATAATCGGCAGAATAGAAGAAAGCGATACTTCCCAACGAAAAGATGGAGATGAGGAAGTAATTCCGGAACCGGGTTCTCAGTCCCTGATAAACCAGAAATCCGATCATCATGGCACACAGGAAGAGCTGAATCCACACAATGTCGAACGGAATGACATAGGTAGAAAAGAGCACGAAGAGCAGCGTAATGCCTACCGAATAGGAAAGGATCATCAGTGCCTGTTTCCTATCGCCCGTATAGGAGTTCACCATGCCAGCCGTAAAAATCTGCACCAGCAGAAGCACGACAAACTTACCCACAGAAGTATAGGTATCCCACATCATCACGTTCTCATACTTCACACCCACTACGAAGTAAGCCACCATCGACACGCCGGTAAAGAGAATGGCCCCCGGCATTCCTTCGCGGTAAAGCATGAGGAAGAATGAAAGATAAACCAAGGCAGAACCCGTTTCGCGCTGACCTACGATACAGAGCATCGGCAGAACGATAATGCCTACGGCTGCCATGAAATGCTTCAGGTTCTGCATACTGAAACCATAGCTTGACATAAACTTGGCTACCGCCAGAGCCGTAGCAAACTTACCAAACTCAGCCGGTTGCAGTCGGAGCGGTCCCAACACCAGCCAGGAGTGGGAACCCTTGATGCTATGCGGATTGAATATCGTAGCAAAGAGCAAGAGTATCAGGATGCCATAGATGACATACGAGAAGGTATCGTAAAACCGGTCATCAAGCAGCAGGATTACCAATCCCAGTGCTATGGATGTGCCAATCCATATAATCTGCATACCCGAGCGGGCACCCAGACTGAATATCTCGTTGTCACCATAGTTATAGCTGGCTCCACAGACGCTCACCCATCCGAAGATGAGGAGTGCCAGATAAATACCTATCGTCCACCAGTCAAGTGAAGCAAGCACACTAGGTTGTTTATTATCGATCATAATCTATAAACTATCAACTATAAACTATTAACTGAAAACTATCTACTGCTTAATCCGTAGGCGATTCTACGGGCCTGCATCTCTGCAGCCCTGCGCTCAGAATCAGGAGATAACTTACCCTTGAGATACTGTTCCATCATCAGACCGCCGATAGGCACACCATAGTCAGCACCCCAACCACCATTCTCTACATACACGGCAATGGCAATCTTCGGGTTGTTCATCGGAGCAAAGCCCATGAATACAGAGTGGTCATGGCCACGGTTCTGTGCCGTACCCGTCTTGCCGCAAGCTTCGAAATCGTAGCGGCCGAGCAGCTTACAGGTTCCCTTCAGCGCCGAACTTCTCATACCGGCTACCACATAGTTGTAAGCCCGTCGGGAAGCCTTGGTATAATGGCGTCGGGTATAGAGCGTATCAAGCGGTTCGCCCTTCACCTTTCTCACTACATGAGGCACATAATAGTATCCCCTGTTGGCAATGGTAGCACCCAGGTTGGCTATCTGCAACGGCGTAAGGTTAACCTCACCCTGACCGATAGAAATACTGATTACCGTCAGTCCGTTCCATGAACCATTGTAAGCCTTATCATAGAACTGTGCATTCGGAATCAGACCGCGTTTCTCGCCAGGCAAGTCGATGCCCAACTTATATCCGAATCCCATGCTCACCATATAATTTTTCCATACGGTCATCGCATTCTGTACGCTGCCATACTTCTTGCGGTTACCTATCATATAGTAAAGACCCCAACAGAAGTAACCGTTACAAGAGGTACTGATGGCATCAACCAGCGCAATAGGCGACGGGTGACCATGACAGCCCACATGCAGACCCTTATAAGAGAAACCATGATTACATGGGAATGCTGTTCCCGGTGTGATGATACCTTCTGTAAGATAGGTCAGCGCCTGGCTGGTCTTAAAGGTAGAACCCGGAGGATACTGACCCTGAATACTACGGTTCAGGAGCGGTTTCCAAGGATTACGCGAGAGCCACTTGTGCATCTTACCGCGGTTTCTACCCACCAGACGTCTTGGATCGTAAGAAGGAGAAGAAACCATAGCCAGCACATCGCCCGTTCTAGGGTCGATGGCAACGATACTGCCGATTTTACCCTGGAGCAGACGTTCGCCCAAGGCTTGCAACTTGACATCCAATCCCAGCGTCAAGTCCTTTCCAGCCACAGGTTTCTGGTCGAGTTTACCATTCTGATAGCTACCCTGTATTCTTCCGTGGGCATCTCTCAGCATGATCTTCACACCCTTCTCACCACGCAGCTGCTTCTCATAAAACTTCTCGATACCCAGTTTTCCGATATAGTCGCCAGCCTGATAGTAGTCATCATCTTCAATATCGCTTTGCGAAACCTCACCCACATCACCCAGCACATGGGCAGCATAAGGATAGGTATATTCTCTGACGGTACGTTTCTGGACATAGAAACCGGGGAATCGGAACATCTTCTCCTGGAACACACTGAAATCCCGGTCGCTCAGCTGTCCCATAAAAAGCTGCTGGGTATAGCGCGAATAGCCCGGGTTTTTAGAGCGGTCCTTGATATCGTTCATTCGCTTGATAAAAAACTCTTTCGTAATACCCAGCGAATTACAGAAATCCATCGTATCAAGCCTGCCGCTCTCCTCGTTCATGACCACCATCAGATCGTAAGACGGCTGATTATACACCAGCAGCTTACCATTACGGTCGTAAATGGCACCACGGGCGGGAAACTCAATATGCTTCAAGAAGGCATTACTGTCGGCATTCTTCTTGTAGTCGTCGCTCATAATCTGAAGCGTAAACAGACGAATCATGTAAATGACCACAATAGCTATGGCCACTCCACCGATAACGAATCTACGTTTTTCAAGATTGTAATCCAACATACCTTATTATATATAGCAAACTAAAAATCGTGTTCTTTTCTCTCTCATCACTTATCCGGAATCTTACTTTCTGAAACTTTCTGTCGCCATCACCAATATATAAGTGATAACCGTACTTCCGCCTATACATTCCAACCAGTGAACCCAATTAAAGAAATTGAATGTTTCGAGTGTAAAGAACAATAGATTATAAACGAGAATGATGAAGAATACGTACCAGCAATATGCACCAACGCCGATAGAACGCATGGACGGTTCCAGATCGTCGGCGCTGTCACGCGGTACGAAAAGTTCAAACAAATAAGGTTGTAGCAGTCCTACGGCAGTCATCGAAGCTGCTGCAACACCTGGCGTATTGGCAAATACGTCCACACAAAGCCCCATCATAAAGCACCACAATAACACCGCCCATTTAGGATGGTTGCGGCGGAAATGCAGTACCATAATGATATACAGCAAGGGGGTGGCACAATTGAATAGATGAATATGATTAAACACCAATCCCTGTACCAGCACGAGCACCACAAAGGTAGCTAGTCTTTTCACTAAATCTATACTCATTGCTTTTTATATCCTCTTACTATACGTCATTATTGATTATTGTCTCCATTTGTTTCGATGCTATCCTGTGCTGCACGCATAATCTCCAACCGCTCTTTCATGGCGGCATCATCAATTACACATACATCACGCAGACGGGCAAAATCGGTAGAGAGGCGAAGTTGTACGCGATACGACAGGCCATCGGCGGAGTTGAACACGTGCAATATCCTGCCTACTCTCACTCCAGGAGGGAATACAGCAGAATAGCCACTCGTTACCACATAGTCACCCAATTTAAAGTGAGCATGACGTGGCACCTCTTCCAGATAGGCAAGGTCAGACACACCACCCTTCCAGCGCAGATAGCCAAAATAGCCTCTATTCTGAATCATACAACTGATATTCGACTTCGTGTTCAATACCGGAATCACGATAGCATAATGTTCTGCCACCAGATACACGATACCCACAACACCCGTACCGCTGATTACACCCATATCCTTGTGGATGCCATCCGCGCTACCCTTGTCAATTGTCATCAGGTTGCCGGGTTTATCGACACTATTCGCCACTACCTTAGCCGGAATCAGACGATAGTTTCTCAGCAATGCAAACTGGTCACGATGGTAGATGCTGCTATCCTTGGTCACGCACACGAGACTGTCGGAAAGTTTCTGCACCTCCTGTTCGAGATACGCATTGCGCTGTGTCAGTTCCTGGTTCACCTTGGTAAGTGAGAAGAATGTTTCTACATTCGCATCCCATTCATACAACTTACCCGTTACGGCATTAGCCGAGGAGAACCAGGCACTGCCCTGATAGCTGTTATACTGAAACAACAGCACCATACTCACCACCTCAAGAATCAGGAAGACAAACCAATGGTTGTATTTCGCTAAAAACTCTAAAAGGTTGCGCATACTTTATTCTTACTATTAGAATAAGTTCTGATTATCTCATCAAGAATGAGAAACGGTCTACATTCTTCAACGCAATACCAGCACCCTTGGCAACACTGTGCAATGGATCTTCTGCGATGTGGAATGGGATATTGATCTTATCCTGCAAACGCTTGTCGAGACCGCGGAGCAAAGCACCACCACCAGAGAGCCAGATACCATTCTTCACGATATCGGCATAGAGCTCAGGAGGTGTATTCTCCAATGCTGAGAGCACAGCGTTCTCAATCTTTGCCACGGTCTTATCCAGACAGTGAGCAATCTCCTGGTAGCATACAGGTACCTCCATAGGCAACGCTGTAATACGGTTAGGACCATGTACGATGAAATCTTCTGGAGCCTCATCACCCAGATCGGTCAGAGCTGAACCCACATGAATCTTGATACGCTCAGCCATACGCTCAGAAACCTTCACGTTGTGCTGACGGCTCATATATTCCTGGATATCGGCAGTAAGGTCGTCACCGGCTGTACGGATTGAGTTGTTCGATACGATACCACCCAATGAGATGACAGCGATTTCGGTAGAACCACCACCTATATCAACAATCATATTACCCTCTGGAGCCTCAACATCGATACCGATACCGATAGCGGCTGCCATTGGCTCAAAAATCAAATATACATCACGTCCGTCGGCATGCTCGGCAGAGTCGCGCACAGCACGAAGCTCAACCTCGGTAGAACCAGAAGGTACACCGATAACCATACGGAGTGAAGGAGAGAAGAGACGGCTACCAGTATGAACCATCTTAATCAATCCACGCATCATCTGCTCACAGGCAGTAAAGTCGGCAATCACGCCATCACGCAATGGTCTGATAGTACGGATATTATCATGAGTCTTCTCGTACATCATCTTAGCCTTCTCGCCCACAGCAATCATCTTGTCGGTGCGGCGGTCAAGGGCTACAACAGAAGGTTCATCCACTACAATCTTATCATCACTGATAATGATGGTATTGGCTGTACCCAAGTCCATTGCGATTTCCTGAATAAATGAAAAAAATCCCATTTCGTTTCTAAATTATTTTAAGCTTAAAATTTTCTTTTTATTTAAGGAGTTAAGGAGTTAAAGGAGCATAGAAGCCACGGCAACAGTCTGTCATATACCGGGGAGGAATCCCCGCAGACACTTGTCCTGACTTCTTCCACTTCTTAACTCCTTAACTACTTTATTTTTCCGAGAGTTTACTTAGCAAACCATGCATGGATTGCAGTATCGTAGTGAGAGCTTACACCGAATGCACGCTCTGCAAACATCTTGCGGTCTTCGATATCAGTCTCAGCACCCTTCTTCTTCAGGATATCGAGCAATACGCCGTATTCTGCCTTGCTAGGAACGATCACCACGTCCTTGAAGTTTTTGGCACCTGCACGAATCAAAGAGATACCGCCAATATCGATTTTCTCGATGATATCAGCATCGCTAGCACCGCTAGCTACAGTCTGCTCAAAAGGATACAAGTCTACGATGACGAGATCGATAGAAGGGATTTCGTATTCCTTCATCTGTTCCTGGTCACCCTCGTTGTCACGGCGAGCCAAGATACCTCCAAAGATTTTAGGATGAAGAGTCTTTACGCGACCACCCAAGATAGATGGATAGGTAGTGACATCCTCAACTTTCTCGCATTCATAACCCAAAGATTCGATAAACTTCTGGGTACCACCAGTACTCAGGAATTTTACACCCTCTTCATTCAACTTGGCGAGCAATTCGTCCAAGCCATCCTTGTGGAAGACAGACACCAATGCTGTCTTGATTTTCTTTGTTTCAGCCATTGAACTTATAAATTATAATTTATGATGGTGCAAAGGTACGAAGATTATTTTGATTACACAACATTTCCTCTCATAAAATAGCATTATTTAAAGGATATTTAAAAGATAATTGAGAGAAATCAAGAAATAAGCAATCTGAGCGAATTCTAATCCTATCATTTCTTCGCGTACTGAACTTTCGCCAGTAAGCCCCACACGCCCTGAAAGGAGCCTGGGTCTTCAGAGCGTGCTGCTGCAAGGAACCTGGGCCTTCAGCCCGTACTCAAACCGCCTTCTTCTGTCATTCTGTCCGGAAATATCTCTTATTTCTATCTTTTATCTACCCAAAACAAGACAAATTGTCAGCAAACCGCTGATTTTCAACGAATAGGCATAAGTTTCGCTAAAGGATGGGAGGAACACACCGGGAGGTTTCCAAAGAGAAGTTTCCGGCGCTCATCCAAATAACACAAATAAGAATATATAATATAAGAAAGGAGATATTAATATGACATTCGACAAATTTACAATCAAGGCGCAGGAGGCGGTACAGGAAGCCGTAAACATTGCGCAGCGAAATGGTCAGCAAACCATCGAACCGGTGCATCTGCTTAGCGGTATCCTTGAAAAGGCTACCGATGTGACCAACTACATCTTCCAGAAGTTGGGCATGAACGGACAGCAAATCGCCATGCTCTTGCGTCAGGAGATGCAACATCTGCCTCGTGTGCAGGGCGGCGGTCAGCCGTACCTCAGCAACGAGACTAACCAGATACTGATGAATGCCGAGGATACCGCCAAGAAAATGGGCGACGAGTTCGTTAGCGTAGAGCCTATCCTGTTGGCTATCGTACAGGGCAACTCTACTGCTGCACGTATTCTGAAGGATGCTGGTGCAAATGCTAAAGATATGCTCGCTGCCATCCAGGCATTGAGACAGGGACAGAACGTAAAATCACAAAGCGCTGATGACAACTATCAGAGTTTGGAGAAATATGCGAAAAACCTTGTAGAACAGGCAAGAAGTGGCAAGCTGGACCCAGTTATCGGACGTGATGAGGAAATAAGAAGAGTGCTCCAGATTCTGTCACGAAGAACCAAGAACAACCCTATTCTGATAGGTGAGCCTGGTACAGGTAAGACTGCCATCGTAGAAGGTCTTGCCGAGCGTATCGTACGTGGCGATGTACCGGAGAATCTGAAGAACAAGCAACTCTATTCTCTCGATATGGGTGCGCTGGTAGCCGGTGCCAAATATAAGGGTGAGTTCGAGGAGCGTCTGAAGAGCGTCATTAAAGAGGTAACCAACGCCAACGGCCAGATTATCCTCTTCATCGATGAGATTCACACGCTGGTAGGTGCTGGCGGTGGCGAAGGTGCCATGGATGCAGCCAACATTCTGAAGCCAGCCCTGGCTCGTGGTGAGCTGAGAGCCATCGGTGCTACTACCCTCAACGAGTATCAGAAGTACTTCGAGAAGGATAAGGCGCTGGAACGCCGTTTCCAGACCGTCATGGTCAATGAGCCTGACGAGGTAGACGCCATCAGTATCCTCCGTGGTATCAAGGAGCGCTACGAGAACCATCATAAGGTACGTATTCAGGATGATGCCTGCATCGCAGCCGTCAAGTTATCAGAGAGATACATCTCTGACAGATTCCTCCCTGACAAGGCTATCGACCTGATGGATGAGGCAGCAGCCAAACTGAGAATGGAGCGTGACTCTGTACCAGAAGAACTGGATGAGATTACCCGCCACTTGAAGCAGTTGGAGATTGAGCGTGAGGCCATCAAGCGCGAGAATGACCAGCCTAAGATTCAGCAGTTGGATAAGGAAATTGCAGAATTGAAAGATCAGGAGCATGACTTCCGTGCTAAATGGGAAGGCGAAAAAGCGCTCGTCAACAAGATTCAGCAGGATAAGCAGGAGATAGAAAACCTGAAGTTTGAGGCTGAACGCATGGAGCGCGAAGGCAATTACGAACGCGTAGCTGAAATACGCTATTCTAAACTGAAGGCGCTCGAGGATGACATCAAGAAGATTCAGGAGCAGCTGAAGAGTACACAGGGTGGCGCAGCGATGGTCAGAGAGGAAGTTACAGCTGACGATATCGCTGAGGTTGTAAGCCGCTGGACCGGAATACCAGTAAGCCGTATGATGCAGAGCGAGCGTGAGAAACTGCTCCATCTGGAGGAAGAACTCCACAAGAGAGTCATCGGACAGGACGAGGCTATCACCGCTGTAAGTGATGCCGTTCGCCGCAGCCGTGCCGGTTTGCAGGATCCTAAGCGTCCTATCGCCAGCTTCATCTTCCTCGGCACTACCGGTGTAGGTAAGACGGAACTTGCCAAGGCTTTAGCAGAATATCTCTTCAACGACGAGTCGATGATGACGAGAATTGATATGAGTGAGTATCAGGAAAAGTTCAGTGTCACCCGTTTGATTGGAGCGCCTCCGGGGTATGTTGGATACGATGAGGGTGGTCAGTTGACCGAGGCTGTACGCCGCAAACCATACAGCGTGGTTCTCTTCGATGAGATAGAGAAGGCTCACCCAGATGTCTTCAACACCCTGTTGCAGGTATTGGACGATGGCCGTCTGACTGACAACAAGGGTCGTGTAGTCAACTTCAAGAACACCATCATCATCATGACTTCCAACGCAAGCCGTGAGATGTTGCGCAAGACCTTCCGTCCTGAGTTCCTGAACCGTATTGATGATATCATTACCTTCAAGCCGTTGACCCAGGAGCAGATTGCCGAGGTTGTAGAACTTCAGATGAAGCGAGTAAAGAAGATGTTGGAGCCTCAGGGCTTTGAACTTCGCTGGACTCCTGCAGCTATCCAGTATCTGGCAAAGGTAGGATACGACCCTGAGTTTGGTGCCCGTCCTGTAAAGCGCGCTATCCAGGATTATGTCTTGAACGACTTGAGTAAGAAAATTCTTGCAGAAGAGGTTAGCAGAGAGAAGCCAATTACCATCGATCATACAGATGCAGATGGATTGGTCTTCAAAAACCAATAATTCCAGCAGATAACCAATCCGCGGAAAAAACGGATTGAAACATAAAATAAAGAGGGTGACAGATTCAGATATCTGCCACCCTTTTTTATTTATTATACACTGTTTTCCATCAACACGCTCCACCTTGACCGCCAATCTGCCATCAGATGATGTTACTTCATAATTGTTGGCTTGCGCACAAACCGCGCCGAGCAACAAAATACCAGCAATACAATTTTTTTGCTTCATTTTCATTTTATTGTTAGGTTGAAATTATTATCTGTCTATGACGCAACAGCAGTATAGCCGACGTTCCTGCTTCTGTTACTGTAGCGTACAACAAAAATCGTTTCTGAATGAGAAGAAAACAAAAAGCCCCGACATCACGTCGAGGCCTTTGAAGTTTTTGAATGTTTCAGCAGTTTGTGTTTTTTATGTAGTTATGATTTGTTCGTTTTTGAAAATCAATTCTTTTTCTGGGTGCAAAATTAAGACAAATATTGATATAAATCAAATAAATCTCGATTTTTTATGCAAAAAACCACGTAAACGTTTACAATTTTTGCGCACCAAAAAGACCATTTGTGCGCTGCTGTGGCTAAAATACAACTGTGCATTTTGTGTCTTTTGACTATTTTCTGCCACATTAATAAAAAAGTTAAAATATTGATGCTATATTTTGTTTTCTCTGTATTTTACACTATCTTTGCACTATCTTTTCACATTATTATATAGATAAAGAAAATAGATGAAAGAATTTGTAATATCAGAAGTCAAGGCGGAAACCGCTGTACTCGTGGGTCTGATTACCAAGACACAGGACGAAGCCAAGACAAAAGAATATCTCGACGAGTTGGAATTTCTTGCCGATACTGCGGGGGCTGTCACCGTAAAGCGATTCACGCAGAAGGTGGTTTCTCCTAACCAGACCACCTATGTGGGTAAGGGTAAACTCGAAGAAATCAAAGAATATATCAAAAACGAAGAAGAGGAAGATAGAGAAGTAGGTATGGTCATCTTTGATGATGAACTTTCTGCCAAACAGATCCGTAACATCGAACAGGAACTGCAGGTGAAGATTCTGGACCGCACCTCTCTCATCCTCGATATCTTCGCCATGCGTGCGCAAACCGCTGCGGCTAAAACCCAGGTAGAGTTGGCGCAATACCGCTATATGCTCCCTCGTCTGCAAAGACTCTGGACTCACCTGGAACGACAGGGCGGTGGTTCAGGATCGGGTGGCGGTAAGGGATCTGTTGGTCTGCGTGGACCGGGTGAGACCCAGCTCGAGATGGACCGCCGTATCATCCTCGGCAGAATGAGTCTCCTCAAAGAACGACTGGCAGAAATCGACAAGCAGAAGACTACACAGCGAAAAAACAGAGGCAGAATGGTGCGCGTGGCACTGGTGGGCTATACCAACGTTGGTAAATCTACCATCATGAATCTGCTCAGCAAGAGCGAGGTGTTTGCCGAGAACAAACTCTTTGCCACCCTCGACACCACCGTTCGCAAGGTAGTGGTAGACAACCTGCCGTTTCTCCTTGCCGATACCGTAGGATTCATCCGCAAATTGCCAACCGACCTGGTCGACTCATTCAAGAGTACCCTTGACGAGACACGCGAGGCCGACCTCCTTCTGCACGTAGTAGACATCTCACATCCCGACTTCGAAGAGCAGATCCAGGTAGTAGAGAATACGCTCAAGGAACTGGATTGCGCCGATAAGCCATCGATGATTATCTTCAACAAGATAGACAACTACTCATGGGTAGAAAAAGAGGAAGACGACCTCACACCGATGGAGAAAGAGAACATCCCGCTGGAAGACCTGAAGAAGACCTGGATGGCAAAACTCAATGAGGACTGCCTCTTCATCTCGGCAAAGAACAAGGAGAACATCGACGAATTCCGCGAGATACTCTACAAGAAAGTAAGAGAGTTGCACGTACAGAAGTATCCATACAACGACTTCCTGTACCAGGATTATGAGTAAGAACATAAATATCAATAACAAGTAAGTTATGAATGATTACAGACCTTTAACCACCGAGGAAATCGAGGTGCTTAAACATAACGACTGCTGGGCCGAAGACTGGACCTCAGTCAATGTATCAGAAGATTTCAAGCCCAACTTCATGCACCGCGTGATGCTCTATGGCGAAATAAACATCGGATCCTTCAACAAGAACGTGGAGGTGAGCCAGGGCTTCGTAAAGCATTCGGGCATCAACAATGCCACCTTGCGCAATGTAACCATAGGCGACGACTGTCTGATAGAAAACGTAGGCAATTTCATCAACAACTATACCATTGGCGATGATTGCTACATCTCAAACATCTCGACCATGGAAACCACCGAGGGAGCTACTTACGGCGAAGGAAATCTTGTGAGCGTACTCAACGAGGTGGGCGAAGGCAACGTAATCCTCTTCAGCGATCTGAACAGCCAGCTGGCAGCCTTCATGGTGAAACATTTCCCTGACAAGGAAATGAAGGAGAAAATCCGCCAACTCATCAAGACCGACATCGACAACAAGATGCCGGATCGGGGTCAGATTGGCAATAATGTGAAGATCATCAATACCAAGGAGATTACCAACTGCGTAATCAATGATTACTGCGAAGTGAACGGTGCTTCCCGTCTGAGCGACTGTACGCTATTGGGTTCTGTTCATGGCAACGTATATATCGGCACAGGCGTTATTACAGAAAACAGCATCATCGCTGAAGGCGCCAGCGTCATCAACAGCGTAAAGATACAGGATTGCTTCGTAGGCGAAGCCTGCCAGCTGTCTAACGGCTTTACCGCATCAGCCTCCGTATTCTTCGCCAACTCCTATATGAGCAATGGCGAGGCTTGTGCAGCCTTCTGCGGTCCATTCACAGCATCGCATCACAAGAGCAGCCTGCTCATCGGCGGAATGTTCTCGTTCTACAATGCCGGTTCGGCCACCAACTTCAGCAACCATGCCTACAAGATGGGACCTATGCACTGGGGCATTCTGGAGCGCGGTTCCAAGACAGCCAGCGGTGCTTATCTTCTGATGCCAGCCACTCTGGGGTCCTTCTCAGTATGCTTCGGCAAGCTGATGCACCACCCTAACACCCGCAACCTGCCTTTCGCCTACCTCATTGCCGATGGCGACAAGATGTTCCTCATCCCGGGCAGAAACATCACTACCGTAGGTCTGTACCGCGACATCAAGAAATGGCCTAAGCGTGATCTCCGTGCTATGGAGAACCGCAAGAGCATCGTCAACTTCGACTGGCTTTCGCCTTATTCTGTTGGCGAGATTCTGAAGGGTAAGAAGATTCTTGAAAACCTGCGCGAGGTAACGGGCGATAACGTTTCGCAGTATCTCTATCACGAATATATCATACCGGCTTCATCGCTCCACAAGGGCATCAAATATTATGATATCGCCCTCCGCATCTACATGGGTGCCGTATTGAAGCGTGTACTGAAGCGCGACCCAGCCATCACCCCTCCAGCCAGCCATGTCGGCGTGGGCGATTGGGATGATCTTTCGGGACTCCTACTCCCGGTTTCTGAAGAAGAAGGCATCGTTAGGGATGTGAAGGAAGGAACTATCGAAAATATAGAACAGTTGCTCGACCGGTTTGAAGAAATCAATGCCAACTATCGCGACTACCAGTGGGCATGGACCTACCAGATGATCTGCGATTACTACGGAATCAGTGACATCACACTCGAAGATGCCAACCGCATACACGAAGATTATATCAAGGCACGCCGCTCATGGATAGCAGAAATCCGAAAGGATGCTGAGAAAGAATTTGCCATGGGCGATGTGGAGGAAGAGGTTTTCCGCAACTTCGTCGACAGCCTCGACCAGGAAATAGAATACGAGAATTAATTAGACTTGAATATTTCAACAGTTTAAAATAACAAAAAACATTATGGCAAAAACTCCAGATTTTAAGTATGCTCCAATGTTCCAGATTGGAGAGGACAAGACAGAGTATCGCCTTATCTCTAAGGAAGGCGTAAGCACAGCAGAGTTCGAGGGTAAGACTATCCTCAAGGTTTCTAAGGAAGCTCTTACTTTGCTGGCACAGCAGGGTTTCCACGACGTAGAGTTCAAGCTCCGTCGTGAGCACAACCTCCAGGTGGCTAAGATTCTCAGCGACCCAGAGGCTTCTGAGAACGACAAGTATGTAGCACTCCAGTTCCTCCGCAATGCAGAGACTGCCGTGAAGGGCATCCTCCCATTCTGCCAGGATACAGGTACTGCCATCATCCACGGTGAGAAGGGTCAGCGCGTATGGACCGACTTCGAGGATGAAGAGGCTTTGAGCCTGGGTGTATACAACACCTTTACACAGGACAACCTCCGTTATTCTCAGAACGCTCCTCTCAACATGTATGATGAGGTGAACACCCGTTGCAACCTTCCTGCTCAGATTGATATCGAGGCTACAGAGGGCGACGAGTACCGCTTCGTGATGGTAGCTAAGGGTGGTGGCTCTGCCAACAAGACCTACTTCTACCCAATGACCAAGGCTACTATCCAGAACGAGGGCACATTGCTCCCATTCCTCGTAGAGAAGATGAAGAGTCTGGGTACAGCAGCATGTCCTCCTTACCACATCGCCTTCGTTATCGGTGGTACTTCAGCTGAGAAGAACCTCCTCACCGTGAAGTTGGCTTCTATCAAGTACTACGATGAGTTGCCTACAACAGGTGATGAGACGGGTCGTGCTTTCCGTGACATCGACTTGGAGAACAAGCTCCTCGAAGAGGCTCACAAGATTGGCTTGGGTGCACAGTTCGGCGGTAAGTATCTCGCTCACGATATCCGCGTGATCCGTTTGCCACGTCATGGTGCAAGCTGCCCTATCGGTATGGGTGTAAGCTGCTCTGCCGACCGTAACATCAAGGCTAAGATCAACAAGGACGGTATCTGGTTGGAGAAGATGGATGAAAACCCAACAGAGTTGATTCCAGAAGAGCTCCGTAACCCAGGTGAGGGTACCAAGGGTATCGAGATTGACCTCGACAAGGGTATCGACGCAGTTCGTGCTGAGTTGAGCAAGTATCCAGTAAGCACCCGTGTTAACTTGAAGGGTACCATCATCGTGGCTCGTGATATCGCTCACGCTAAGCTCAAGGCTCGTCTGGATGCAGGCGAGGAGATGCCAGAGTACTTCAAGAACCACCCTATCCTCTATGCAGGACCAGCCAAGACTCCAGAGGGTTATCCATGTGGCTCTATGGGACCTACCACAGCCAACCGTATGGACCCATACGTAGATGAGTTCCAGGATCATGGCGCTAGCCTTGTAATGATTGCCAAGGGTAACCGTGGCGATGTTGTTACAGAGGCTTGCAAGAAGCACGGTGGTTTCTATCTCGGTACTATCGGTGGTGTAGCTGCTGTTCTCTCTCAGAGTTCTATCAAGAGCATCGAGTGCGTAGAGTACCCAGAGCTCGGTATGGAGGCTATCTGGAAGATTACCGTAGAGGACTTCCCTGCATTCATCCTCGTAGATGATAAGGGCAACGACTTCTTCAAGCAGTTGAAGCCTTGGACTCCTTGCAAGGAATGCCAGAAGTAAATGATACAGAAATCATGATATGAAGAAAGCTCAGGGCAGTTAGCCCTGAGCTTTCTTTTTATACTTACATCGGATAACCTGTTCTGTTTCCGAAACAGGAACATCCGTTTAAAGCAGCAGTTTATATGTCTTGCTTTGCATACCGGTTTCTACCCGCAACAGATAAACGCCTTGGCTGATACCCTGTAAAGAGAGACTGACTGTTTTTCCATCCGTACCAGATGCCTGTCTGAGCAGGTTTCCTCCCGCATGATACAGTTTAATCTTTCTCACGTCCTTGCCCGAAACCAAGAGTTGATGTCCCTCGCGACAGATATCGGTTTCAGTATCAGAGATGGTAGCATTTTCTATTCCTGTAGCTGTATCCTGATAGAGGATAAAGATATCGCCCTTTCGCTTGAGATAATAAGAAGGTTCCTGCGGATTCTTCAGTTCCACATCCTTTCCTCCTATCTCGCCCATCACCCTGAACAGATAGGTATGACCGTCGGTCCAAGACAGATTACCCTTGCGCAGCCAGTAGCTATAAAGCGGCACGTCGAAAGCTGATGAGACGCTTACCTCATCGCTGATTCCATTTACCACTATTTCTTCCTTTGTATCTACATCTTCAGAGATAAGGGAAACATGCCCCTCGTAACTGCGGTTTTCTGTCGTACGCAGCGAAACACCCATCTTGAAGAGAGATACCTTCGATACATCGACGCTTCCGCTTTCTATCTTCTCGTGCGAATCATCAGTTAGAAAAACTTCAGCTTTTGCCATCAGCGGTTTCTCCTCTCCCTTTACCACCTCTATATAGGCTGCATCCTGATCGTGGATACCGTTAAGCGGACAATCCTGGGTTTCGGCTTCATCCGAAGTAATCTCCAGTTTCACCTGATAATATCCCGGAGCAAGCTGGGCAGGAACCGAAAGGAGAATCGGGATTTCGGTCTCGCTGAAACCATCTATTTCGGTCAGCTGGTCCACACGTGTACTCAGCACAACCTCCTGGTTCTCATCCAGCAGTTTCACTCTCAGGTAACAGTCGCGCGGCACACCATTAAGGTTCTTGATAGTGAAGAAGGCAAGTACCTTGCTGCCCTGTTCAGCTTTGCCTTCAAGTCTTGGCTGCCCCATCAGTTGGAAGCGGGCATCTTCCGAACAGATTTCAGAGATGCGGCCGGCACCGTCTTTCAGTTCCACCCCGATAACAGGTGCCTTCTTCATCGGCAGAAAATCATCCCATGAACCATCATCCTTCCGGGCTGCACATATAGCGATGATACGGTAATAGCCGTTTTCAAGACCGGCAAGACTGAGGCTGATTTTCTGAGCCTGATTGATAAGATAATCTGTTCCCATCCACCCCTCTTGCTCTCCGCCATAAAGTTTCTCCGTAAAGCCTCCCAGCTGATGATCATCAGAATAAACCACCTGCTTGAGATTCCCTGCTTCATCATAAACGGCAACACCGATGTCACCCCTGAAAGGCTTGCCTCTGTTGACGAAGGAATTCATCTCGACAGTTACCGGCTGTGAAGGGTCGAATAACTTTCCCGACGCCTCTTTCAGGCTGAGAGAACCACCCTCGTTGAACATCAGCTGCGGCGAAGTTTCCAGCAGTCCGCGCTCTATTTCGGGATATTTCCCGTTGTTGGGATGAGCTAAGATGGCGGTAATGGCACGGTTAAAGGCAAGCGGTTTGCCCTGAAACTCACTTCCGGTCTGCGAAACATTGAGATTGGTGAGCGAATAATAGGCATCGCCCTGTCCCTCCCAACCGAAGTTCATGTGGAAGAGGCCGTTTTCATCGAAACCATCAGTTACCCAGGCATGACCGGAAGCCGAACCGGCTGGTCTGCCTTCCAGATAAACCAGACATCCGTTAAGCAGTTCCTGTCTCAGGATTTCTGCAAACCTCCCCGGTCCTTCTACAGCTTTCGTAACGTAGGCTGCCGAATAATCGAAATGCTTCTGCAGCGCCTGATAGGCGAAGACTCCCTGGGTTCCACTTGCGCTGGGCGTATATTGCATGAAAGAAGCCACACCCACATCGTTCATCAGTAAGGCTACGGCATCTATCTCTGCAGGAGTAGCCTGAACCGGATAGCGGTAGTCGGGCAACATGTTGGCCCAGTCGTAGTGCGACTGAGTGAAATCCGCACTCTTCTTGTCCTGATAGTAGGTTACCACATATTCGTTTTTTCCCTGTCCCTGAGCCGGCCACTGATGATAATACATCATCTGAGCCACAGCCGTAGCCACACAGCCGCTGTAATCATATCCCGTTTTAGCATTAAACGGATACGACTGTCCCCATTTGCTTTTCAGCATCGGCGCTACGGTTTTAGAGTAAAGTCCTGTGCGTGTATGGCTTTGCACCTTCACCTTTCCTTCTTTCAGCACCTCGAAAGTCTGTCGGTATCCCGAAAGCAGCAGTTTTACGCAGGGATTGGCATTGAGCGTATCGAGACTGCCTTCTTTGCTGTATCCCAGCACTTCTCCCATCTGGTCATCACCAGATACGATAACGAATCCCTGTCCCCTCGCATCATTATATATATAATAAGGTGAACCGGTCTTGTTTTTCCTGCCCTTCTCCTTTGCTTTCATACCGGTATCTTGCGGCAGAGTGACATATCTCTTAGCTATCTCCGCCGCCTTCTGCCAATTGATTTCCTCGGCACGAACAGTTTGCGAACTGGCTATCAGCAGGGCTATGAATCCCACCAACAGGAACCCGTTTTTCAGTCCCTTCCATTTTTTTCTTTCTTCTTTCTTTTTCATTTCTTCAGGTCTTTTATTTGATATTGAGTTAATTACGCCACCTTCTGGAAATATCTGATTAGCT
>OGYH01001493.1_pt1 | contig 21543 bp, 15 predicted proteins | sample 1576511 | NCBI WGS metagenome assembly OGYH01 (sample SAMEA3541522, study PRJEB24748) | human gut metagenome | biome: human gut; feature: human-associated habitat; material: faeces | place: China | collected 2012
GGTGTTGGACGTGTTCTTGATAATGCAGTTCATAGTATCCAGGGTGAGATTGGCGGACTTTATGATTCGGCACATGGAGCGGGTGTTGGATTGCTCACAATAGGTTGGATGAAATATGTATACAAAAAAGATATTCCAAGATTTGTCAGATATTTTACCAATGTATGGGGAGTTGAAAATGACACATTTGATCCAGAGAGAACGATTTTAGCAGGGATTCAAAAAGTAGAAAACTTTATGAATGAAATAGGAATTCCAAAATACCTGGAGGATTTGGGGTATCAGGAAAAAGATTTGGATTTAATTGTAGAAAGAATACCGAGGGATATAGGGGATTTATGTGGCAATTTTTCGAAATTAAACGATGAAGATATAAAAGCTGTGATTAGATTATGCAGCAAGGGTGGAGCATAGGATAATAATTGAGAAAGAGAGGAAGAATATGTTAGTATCTATGAAAGAAATACTGGAGCATGCAAACGAAGAAAATTATGCAGTTCCGGCACCGGTGACACAGACAGAATTAAATGCCAGAACTGCAATTAAGTGTGCGGAAGAAATGAATTCGCCAATTATTCTATTAATTCCTTTAATCTTCGATTATGATGTGGATTTATTTGGTCGTTATTTGAAATCTCTTGCAGAAAAAGCTACAGTACCTGTAGCGGTTAATCATGACCATGGCAGTGACTTTGAATCAGCCGTTTCATGTATAAGAGCAGGCGTTTCTTCTATTATGACAGATCGCTCACAATTACCATATGAAGAAAATGTCGCACAGGTTAAGGAACTGGTAAAAGTTGCACATGCGGTTGGAGTATCTGTGGAAGCGGAACTTGGACATGTGGGTATGGCAAATAATTACAGTGAAGACCGGGATGCAGCTCTTACAGAGCCAGAATTGGCAAAAAAGTTTATTGATGAGACAGGAATTGATTGTTTGGCAGTTGCAATTGGAACAGCACATGGCGCATATAATAAAGGGCAAGAGCCATATCTCGATTTTGACAGGCTTGTAGAAATCAAAAAGGCAACAAATAATTTTCCGTTAGTTCTACATGGGGGATCGGGTACGAGTGATGAGGGGCTTGCCAAAGTTGCAAAGCTTGGAATTAATAAAGTCAACATTGGCTGTGACCTTTTTACATCTGCGATTTCAGCAATTAAAAATGCAGATACCGAGGGAAATGGAGCTTATGCATTGACTAATCTGATTGAAAAAGGATATGGAGACAGAGTGAAGCATTTTATCCGAGTGCTGGATTCTGAAAACAGAGCTTGGAAAACAGAAAAGCAATATGTAAAACCAAAAAAAATAGAACTGACAAAAAATACAGTTCTTTAGTATATTCTGGTAGGAAGAGGTAACTATATGTCGGATATTGTTTTTGCTCGTGTAGATGACAGATTAATACATGGACAGGTTGTGTTTCGGTGGATGGATTATGTTGGTGCAGCCGAATTAGTGATTGTGGATGATGAATTGTGTAAAGATACGTTTATTTATCGGGTGTTTCGTTCAATGTTAGCGCCGGGTATAGACTTGCAGATTATAAGTGTGCAAAACGCAATACAGTTGCTTCGGAATAAAACAGATTATACAGAAAACAGGAAGATGCTACTTGCAAAATCGCCAATTGTCTACCGAGAATTAGTAGAAAATAAAGTGGAATTAAAGCAGGTTAATATTGGATGTATGGGTCATATGAAAGGGAGGAAAAATTATTATAAGGATTTATATGCATCGACAGAAGAAATAGATGCAATTCATTATTTGATTCAGGAAAATGTCAACGTGAGTTATCAGGTATTGGTGAGCAATGTGAAAGAAAAGCTATGTGATATAAACGAAAAGACAAATATGTAAATATATTTTCTAAAGAAAGGGCGTATGCTAAAGCAGATGAATCAACTGGCGGGGCAGAGTCCCTTTCTTTACGTACAAGCGCACAAGTGATATAATCCTGTGTCAAACTCCCGTTTAGGGCGGCAAAAAAGTAAAGGCAAGCAGGTTTTCTGAATATATTCGTTAGAAAGCCTGCTTTTTTGTACTTTTCTTGCAATTAATACGGTATTTGTATATAATAGATAATAATGACTTTTGGACGGAGAGAAGTTTTGTGCATTTTATTAGAAGAGGACGGGATTATGTATGAATTATGGGAAAAATTGGAAGAATTGAAAAAGTATCGCTGGATAGAATTATCGCATCCACTGAACAATCACAGCCCTTATTGGGCGGGGATACCGGAAGGCGCGGTAGAACTTGGGAAAACGGCCTATGACTGGGGAAATGAACTGGAATGTCTGATCCAGACCTTCAAGTTTCCGGGGCAGTTTGGAACGCATATTGATTTTCCAGGACATTTTGTGAAGGGGGAGCCGCTCAGCGAGCAGTATACGGTGCGGAATATGGCATATCCTCTCGTGGTGATCGATGTGTCCGAGAAGGTGAAGGAAGATGTGCACTATGCAGTTACCGTGGAGGATATCAAGGCGTATGAAGAGAAGTTTGGAGATATTCCAGATGGGGCGTTTGTAGCACTGCGCACAGGATGGAGCGAGCGTTGGCCGGATATGGATGCAATCTCCAATGTAGATGAGAATGGCGGGGAACATTTCCCGGGCTGGTCTATGGAAGCGCTGCAGTATATCTATGAAGTCAGAAATGCGGCGGCCAACGGGCATGAGACGCTGGATACGGATGCCTCCGCTCTGGCAGAGAAGGCCGGGGATCTGGCATGCGAAAGATACCTCCTGGGAAAAGGGAAATTGCAGGTCGAGGTCATGTGCAATCTGGATCAGGTACCTCCGGCAGGCGCCATCGTATTTGCGGCGTTTCTTCCAATCGAAGGAGCCACAGGACTCCCGGTCCGCATGTGGGCAATTGCGAAGTAGCATCGCTTAACCTGGGAAAGGAACGGATTAGAATTGAATAAAGGATTTGAGAAAGAATTAGAGGCAATCTTGCGAAATATCCCCAGCGGCGTATGCGTCTATCGGCTGGAGGACGAGAGAATATTCCCGGTATATCACAATCCCGCTTTTTATGAGATACTAGGCTATTCGAAAGAACATATTTCCCGAGTTGAGAAAAAGATGCCTTTTTCAGGCGTTCATCAAGAGGACATGCCTGAACTGGAGAAGAAATTTAAAGAAATGAAAGAAGAAGGCCGCGAGCTTCACCATACCTTCCGGCTATATAGCGACAGGGAAGCGAAGTACCGCTATATCCATATCGATGGCACGATGAAGCGAGAAGACGATGGTACACGGCTGCTCTACGCGGTCTACAGCGACGTCAGCCAGCAGGTATGGCTGGAGAACGAACTGACAAGCGCCAACGAAAAGATGCAGGATATTGTGGATGCAATTCCCGGCGGCGTGGCAATCTACAAAGTATCGGATATTTTTGAGACAGTCTACTTTTCAGATGGAGTGCCGCAGCTTTCTGGGTATACGGTGGAAGAATATCAGAAGCTGATCAAACAGGATGCCGCCGGACTGACTTACAAAGAGGATACTCAGAAGGTCGTGGAAAAGGCTATGGAGGTGATCCGTACCCATGGAATTGCCGAGATAGAATTCCGCAAGCAGCATCGGGAAGGCTATATCGTATGGGTGCGGGCCCAGATGAAATATATCGGAGAGCAGGACGGCTGCCCTCTGATTCACTGCGTGTTCCATAATATTTCCAATCAGAAGGAAACGGAACTGGAATTAAGCCATCTGGTAAATTCCATACCCGGAGGAATTGCCAGCTACAGGGTTGAAGGCGAGAAGTTTATCCCCACCTTCTTTTCTGATGGCGTGATGATGCTGTCTGGGCACAGCAGGGAAGAGTATAAGAAAATGATCCGCAACAATGTCCTGGACATTATCTATGAACCAGACCGGGAGAGGGTATTTGCAGCAGCAAAGGCTGCGGTGATCAGCGGGGACGTCCTGGATGTGTCCTACCGGATGCGTCATAAGGACGGCAGCCTGATCTGGATTCATCTGAACGGGAGGCGCATGGGGCCGGTATCGGAAAATGCCAGGTTCTACGCGGTATTTACGGGAATGTCCGCCGAAACCCGGCTCTTTCAAAGCATTGCCAATGAGACGGCAGATGGCATCTATGTAATAGACAAGGAGAATTATGACCTTCTCTATGTCAATGAGTCCAAAGAATTGTTCAAGGACTGTAAAGACAGCGTTGGAAGAAAATGCTATCAAGCGCTCCAGGGAAGAAGCGAGCCTTGCAGCTTCTGCTCGTTAAAGACGCAGAAGCCGGACGGGGAAGAGCATGAGATGTGGGTGGAAGAGAAAGGGGAGTACTATAAGACCCGCTTCAAGGAAACGGAATGGAATGGGATTCCGGCTTACATCAAGTTTGTCCGGGATGTTACGCAGGAAGTGGAAATGCGTAAGGAGAAGGAGAGGCTGGAGCAGTATTTTCAGACGCTGGTCAGACACTTGCCGGGGGGCGTGGCAGTCGTACGCTATGAAAAGGACGGCGCGATGATTCCGGAGTTTATATCAGATGGATTTGCCGCTATGACAGAGATGGATATGGATGATGCGTGGGAGTTATACAGCAGCGATGCTATGGCGGGAGTTCACCCGGAAGACAGGGAAAGAGTGCGCAAGGCAATGGAAAAGTACATCGCTGGCTGTGATAGCAGCTATGAGATCGTGTACCGTATTAAAAAAGGCAAGGATGGATATCTGTGGGTAAAAAATACACTTTCCCTTATCCAAAACCAGGGTGGCGACCATAGGGTCTATGCCGTCTATCACGATATGACAGAGGAGATAGAGGCACAAGAGCGGATGCGCAGCCAGTATAAAGACCTGATTATCCGGCATTACCGCGCTCCAGGTCCTAACGCGCTTGTGCTGGGGCACTGCAATATAACAAGGAACCGGATACTGGAGATCATTGACTATACGGACTCCAGCCTTCTGGAGGTGTTTGGCGAGGAGAGGGAGAAGTTCTTTACAGGACTTAGCAGCCTGATTGTAGAAGAGAAAGACCGCAGGAAGTTCCTGGAAACGTATTTGAATGAGCCAAGCCTGGCCGCATTTGAGAGAAAGGATACGGAGCAAGTTCTGCAATGCTTTGTCAAGCTGCCCAAAGAGGAGCAGGGGCGCTATGTCCAGTTTAAGATGAACCTGCTGGAAACTCCGGATACGGGAGATGTTACCGGAGTCCTTACGGTTACGGATATCACCGAGCAGACGATTTCCGACCGGATCATGCATCGTCTCTCCGTTACGGATTATGATTTTGTGGTGGACGTGGACCTGCATCATGATACATATAATATCCTGTCAAGCAGCGGCAAGGTCTGCTGCGCGCCGCCTGCACAGGGCAGCCATACGCAGTGGGTCAGCCAGATGGTTCAGACCCGGATCGTCCCCAAAGACAGGCAGCAGTATCAGGCATGCCTGGAGCCTGGCTATATTATGGATAGGCTAAAGAAGGAACACTCCTACACTTTTGGCTTTTCTATCATGGATGAGAATGGAAATATATGGGCAAAGAACCTTACCGTCTCCGCAATCGATTTAAGGCTTGGCAGGGTGTGCCTGTCAAGAACGGATATTACGGAGTCGATCCAGGAGCAGCAGGGTCTGCTGCATATGATCGCCTATACATTTGAACTGGCAGGATTTATCAATATCAGAAGCGAGCAGTTTATCATGTATACGCGGCAGACGGTGCTGGAAAATCTGTCTCCATATATTTTAGAGCAGTATAGCAAATCGGTAGATGGCTTTGCCAAGTTCTATGGGGTAGAGAATAAGGAGGAAGCAAGGCAGCAGTTTGAACTGAAGAACATGATCCGCCGTCTGGAAGAAAAGCCGGAAGGATATGACTTTGTCCTTCCCTATCAAGAAGAAGATCAGATCTGCTATAAGCAGATTAACGTATTATGGGGAGACCAGAACCATAGCACGATCTGCCTGGTGCGGGCAGATGTGACGGATATGCTGGCATCCGAGCGGGAGGCCAAGCATGAGCTTGAGAATGCCCTAAACATGGCGCAGGAAGCCAGCAAGGCAAAGAGCGAGTTCCTGTCTGCCATGAGCCACGACATTCGTACGCCTATGAACGCGATTGTAGGCATGACCACGCTGGCCAATGCCAATATCCATGACATGGAGAGGGTAAAAGACTGTCTGAAGAAGATCGGGACATCTTCCAGGCATCTTTTAAGCCTTGTCAACGATATTCTGGATATGAGCAAGATTGAAAATTCCAAGATCACCATCAACCATATGGCAATCCATATGCCGGGGCTGATCGGACAGCTGGCGGCCATCATCGAGCCTCAGGCGAAAGATGCCGGAATTAAATTCGAGATTCAGTCACGCATCAGCCATAAGAATTTTTATGGGGATTCGCTGCGTATCAGCCAGATCCTGATTAATATCCTCAGCAACGCGGTAAAATTCACGCCAAGTGGGGGGACCGTCGGATTTGCCGTTGAAGAGTCGCCTGCAAAACAAGGAGCACAATGGACCTGCTATCGTTTTACAGTGACGGATACGGGCATTGGGATGACGCAAGAGTTCCAGCAGAGCCTGTTCGAGCCCTTTATGCGAAGCCATGCGGCAGAGAAGGTAGAAGGGACGGGGCTTGGCCTTAGTATTACCAAGGGGCTGGTAGATCTGATGGGAGGCCGGCTGACGGTTGAAAGCCAGGTGTCGAAAGGCTCTGTATTCCAGGTGGAACTGGAATGCGAGATCATGCCGGAGGAATGGCAGAATTCCCTGGAGTCAGAGACTCTGGGCCCAAAGAGGGAAAAGGAATTGGCGGGCAGGCGGTTCCTGGTGGTTGAGGATAATGATATCAATGCGGAGATCCTCTGCGAGCTGCTGGGAATGTTTGGCGCAGAGTCCGTGTTGAGGATGGACGGCAGGCAGGCGGTGCAGGCATTCGAGGAAGCGCCTCCGGGAGAATACGATGCCATATTGATGGATATACAGATGCCGGTGATGAACGGTTATGAGGCATCTGCGCGTATCCGGCAGACAGACAGGCCCGATGCGCGGACAATCCCGATCGTGGCTATGACTGCCAATGCTTTTGCCGAAGACGTACAGGCATCTTTGGAAGCAGGAATGACGGCGCATGTGGCCAAGCCTATAGATATAGACATATTACGGATGACATTGCACAAAGTATTGGATAGAGAGGAATAGGACAGATGGAACAGCAAGTTACGGCGAAGGCGACGCTTCAGGCGTTCTGCCAAGCCTGGTTTGAAGAGCGGAATCTTAATGGCGCTTTAGGGTATCTGACAGAGGATGTGGAATTCATAGGGACAGGAGATGAGGAGGAAGCCAGCGGAATTGAGGAAATGTCATTATATATCCGGCAGGATATCAATGAGATGCCGGAACCTTTTCTGTTCGAGATATTATACATGCGCGAACAGATACTGGCGGACAATGTCCATAATCTGTCTGCGAAATTCCGCTTAAGAAATACCATGTACCAGTGGCATCTGCGCGCGTTTTGCGTTTTGGGAAGAACTTGCGGGCAATGGAAGATCAGGAGCATTCATTTTGCAGAGCCCAGCAGGGCCCAGCGGAATGGAGAACATTATCCGGAGACGCTGGTTATCGAGCAGGCAGCAAAATTGAGGGACGAACTGCTGGAAGAATCTATGCCCGGAGGAATGATCGGCTGCTATCTGGAGCCGCGGCTGCCGCTTTACTTCATCAACAAGAGGATGCTGGACTATCTGGGATATGTCAGCGAAGAGGAGTTCCAGGCTCAAATCCAGGGTTCCCTCCTAAACTGCATTTATCCGGAAGACCGGCAGAATATGCAGGCGGATGTGTTCCGGCAGATAGAAGAAAAGGGAGAGTATGCGGCGGAATACCGGATGCGGAAGAAGGATGGCACTTATATCTGGGTACATGATGCAGGAAGGAGAATGCAGACCGAGGATGACAGAGAGGTCCTCATATCAGTATGCATAGATATTACCCGGCAGAGGCAGTCGCAGGAAGAAGTGCTGAACATCTATAATAATATCCCAGGCGCAGTTTTTAGGTGCAAGTTTGACAATGTGTTTTCCGTGATTGACGCAAATGATGGGCTGTTTGAGTTCATAGGCTATACAAGAGAAGAGTTTGCAGCTATGGGGAACCATATGGCGTCAGTGATCTATCCGGAGGATCTGGAGATTATGGCTGACAAACTCAAGGATCAGTTAAAGCATGGGAATACGATACACAATGAGAATCGGCTGGTTTGCAAGGACGGGAGGGTGCGATGGATCTCCATCAAGGCCCAGCTCTTTGACGAGCCTGACGGGGAGCAGTATTTCTACTGCGTTTTCGTGGATATTACGGAAGAGAAGCATCTGCATGAGAGAGTCAGGGAACTGTACGAAAAGGAATTGGCCTATTTTGCGGAAATGCTTTCTTCTGGGGAGAGCATCCAGGGAAGGATAAATATTACGCAGAACCGTCTGGAAAGTTATGTGTCTTCCTCGGAAACGGCGATTGTCAGGGTCGGAGAAAATTATGACCAGGTTGTAGAACAGCTGGCAATGTCTGCCATAGATGAGGAGTCCGCAAAAGAAATACGTGCCACCTTGAAGCGTGAGAAGGTATTACAGGACTATGCCTTGGGCAGATGCGATTATCACTTCGAATTCCTGCGCAGGCGTAATGACGGCATGGCATTCTGGGGAAGCACGAATATGAGGACTTCCCAGAATCCGGAAACCGGCGATGTAATCATTTTCTTCTATACCTCCGATCTTACAGAGCAGAAAATGCAGGAACTGCTGCTTAAAAAACTTGCGACACTAGATTATGACGTTATCTCAGACATCGATATCGTGCGGGATACGCATCGGCTGATTTCCTTCGACTGCAGTCGCGCGGATACGATTCCCATGCAAGGGCGGTTTCAGCAGTCGATCCGCAGGATCGCGGAAAAATTTATGGACGAGGAAGCCAGAAAGGAATATCTTGGGAAGCTGGACTTCCAATATATGAAGGAACAGCTGGAACATCAGGATTCCTATACGTTCCTGGTGGAATTTAAAGATCAGCTTGGCATGAAGCGGATGAAGCATTTCCAGGTATTTTATATCAGCCGGGCTACCGGAAGGGTCTGCATGGCCCGCAGGGATGTAAGCGATGTCATCCACAAAGAGCAGCGGCAGAAGGAGGAACTGGCTTCCGCACTGGTGGCGGCGGAACAGGCCAATGCCGCCAAGTCGGACTTCCTTTCACGGATGAGCCACGAAATCCGCACGCCGATGAATGCGATCATTGGCATGAGTACGATTGCAGCCCAGTCTATCGGAGATGATGAACAGGTGGCTGACTGCATATCCAAGATCGGGATATCCTCCAGGTTTCTGCTATCACTGATCAATGATATCCTGGATATGAGCCGGATTGAGAGCGGGAAGATGCTGCTGAAGAATGAGAAGATTCCAACGGAGGAGTTTCTGAATGGAATCAATTCCATCTGCTATGGGCAGGCAGCAGCCAAAGGCGTGGAGTATGAATGCATCGTAGATCCGGTGCTGGATGATTATTATATAGGGGACGCTATGAAACTGCAGCAAGTGCTGATCAATATCCTGAGTAACGCGATTAAATTCACCAATGAAGGCGGAAAGGTAACCTTCTCGGCATCCCAGAGAAAACGGAGCAAAAGCAGCGCGCATCTGCGATTTATCGTGAATGATACGGGAATCGGCATGAGCGAGGAATTTATTTCCCGTATATATGAGCCATTTTCCCAGGAATCCACAGGAGCCACGACGATGTATGGAGGCACTGGCCTGGGGCTGGCAATTTCGAAAAGCATCGTAGACATGATGGATGGGAGGATCGCCGTACGTTCCATCAAAGGCCTGGGCAGCGAGTTCACCATTGATGTGAAGCTGGGAATTACAGAGGAAGAGAAGCTGCGCCACAATCAGACAAAGACGAACCTCAATTTCTCGCATTTGAAGACTCTGGTAGTAGATGATGATGTGGCCGTGTGCGAAAGTGCCATGGCTACGCTAAAAGAGATGGGAATCAAGGCCGAGTGGGTGGACAGCGGCCGCAAGGCTATTGAGCGGGTAAAGGAACTTTGGCAAGGGAAGAAGTATTTTGACATGATTCTGATAGACTGGAAGATGCCGGAGATGGACGGAATCGAGACTGCCCGACGTATCCGTAAAATAGTGGGCCCGGATGTGACGATTATCATTATGACGGCCTATGACTGGATTGCGATTGAGCACGAAGCCAAGCTTGCGGGAGTAAATCTGCTGATGAGCAAGCCGATGTTCAAGTCCTCCCTGATCTCGGCGTTTACCAGGGTATTGAACGAGAAGGAAGAAGAGAAGCAGGTGGCGGCTGACGTTTATGACTTTACCGGCAAACGGGTGTTGCTTGCGGAAGACAACCAGATTAACACGGAGGTTGCGGTAATGCTATTGGAGAGTAAGGGCTTTACTGTAGAAACCTCAGAGAACGGATTGCGCGCGCTGGAGAAATTCAGCAAGTCCGAGGCAGGCTATTACGATGCCATCCTGATGGATATACGCATGCCATTGATGGATGGACTGGCAGCCACTACCAATATCAGGCATCTGAGCAATGAGGATGCCCGGAAAATCCCAATCATAGCGATGACGGCCAATGCGTTCGACGACGACATCGAGAAGAGCAAGGCAGCAGGGATGAATGCCCATTTGGCAAAGCCAATTGAGCCAGAACGGCTGTATCAGGTTATGTATGATTTTATATTTGGAGGTGGACTGGCAGAATGAGAACGTTCAAGGAGATATTTGAAGAATACGGGGCAGATTATCAGAAAACGATTGCCCGTTTCATGGGGAATGAGAAAATGTATATGAAGTTTCTTGGAATGCTGTTCCAGGATCCGAGTATGGAAAAACTGGGACAGGCGCTGAAGGACAAGGATTACGGGGAGGCATTTACGGCGGCCCATACGTTAAAAGGGGTTACCGCGAATATGGGGCTAACGCCTCTATTTGATCGTGTATGCGCGATCGTAGAGCCTTTGCGCCTGGGAGAGGCAAGAGAAGACTATCCGGATATGTACCGGGAGATAGAAGACGAATTCCAAAGGGTAGAGGGACTCAGGGACGAATTGTCAGAAGTGATTTGATTTAAAAAAGGTTCCAGTTATGGAAAATTTTGTTGAAACATAAATGAAGCATATCTCACAGGGGATCGTGTTCTGAAAAGCACGGAATTCTGTGAAATATGCTTCTTGTAGATAGTATCCTAAAAATCGGGTTTGTCTGACGCTCCCTTATGCTTATGCTGGTACATTTGCTGGTCAGCCATAGAGATCAGGCTTCGGATGGTGATTTCCGGCAGATCTTCCGGCTTTTGGGCAAAACCGCTTGAAATGGACAGAGGGATATTTCTGGACGCGTTGCATGCCTGGATAGACGTTTCAAGATTTACGCGATAGGTGTCAGGCGTCAGCGTACAATTTTTCAGAATGACGATAAACTCATCTCCGCCAACGCGGTAGCAATCGCCAATATCCCCGTAAGCATTCCAGATGCATTCAGCAGCGTCCCGGATCAGGGAGTCTCCCTCCCGGTGTCCCCAGGTATCGTTTACAATCTTTAACTTATCAATATCCAGCATGATAACGGCGGTGTTCTGATTCAGCAGTATGATATCGTCCAGGGTTTCCAGTTTCTCCTCATAGGCAGTCCGGTTTCCCAGGCCTGTAAGGATATCCTTATATGCCAGTTCCTGATATACTGCGGATTTGGCCGATTCTTCCGATATGCCGAGGAAGCGCCGAAACATAAGGAGCATTAGAATAATGATAAAGATAGTAAATCCCAGCGTAAAAAAGCGGGAGTTATCATTTCCCTTTGTTTTATAAAAAGATACAAGGGACAGGCAGGAAATTCCTACGAATAATCCCAAACCGATCAATGTCCACTTAGCATAAAGCGAGCGGCTATGATACAGTTCGACACACATGTATACAGCGCCGTAAGCGATATTCAGCAGCAGGATAGCATGGGTGAGAAGCAGCATCCGCATAAAATTGGCTGCGCCGAATATGTACAGCAGATTCTGTGCGATAAAATTCAGCACGCAGAGCCATTGCAACTTGCCAAAAGAGTTTTGGCTGCCACTAAATGTGCGGATAAAAGCAAGCAGCGGCAGCGGAAGCAGAAGGAAGGCTTCAAAAGAAACCACCATGACTAACAGGCTGTTGCCGAAGAAAAACTGTGGAAGGCCGGAATCAGTGAATACCCAAATTGCTGAATCAAGAATGAAAAGTGCCAGGTATAGCAGCATGTAAAAGTCGGGCCGGTTCTGGGATTTCTGCCGGCAAAGGATGAGGAACCCTATAAGCATCGCAATGCCGAGGCCTCCGATCATGATGAAGAATAAAAATGGTCGGATGTTTTCTATAAAAAGAGTATTAACTGCTTCTTTGGGCGTCTGAAGCCAGACGGGAGACAGTTTGCTATATGGACTTAAAGAGTCGCTTTTTATTGATATCCGGACCTCCTTGCCACAGTACTCTGGCAAAATATCCACAAAGCATCGGATCTTAGAGGGCATGAAGCGAGGATTCTCCTTGTCCTTCTGGTATTGGTAAACTAGCTGGCCATCTATATAAACTTTAATATATTGGTAACTATTGTCAAAGGACATGACGTATCCGGTGTTATAGCCTTCAGGTATAATATTATAAAAGTCGGCTTTCGAGCCGGTAACATTATATGGAAGCGGGGAAGCCGGTACTTTATCCGTTCCTTCATAATAATACCAGCCGTCAAAAGAAGCATCCAGGGATTTGGCAGGAAAATGGATTCTATCCTTTATATCAGGAAAGCCGGTGATGATGATCGAAGATGCCAAAAGCAGGATGCTAAGGATTATTGCTGCCCACGATATATATTTGCCTTGCATTTTTTTACTGTGCTCAGCATTAGGTTTTCTCACAGATATACCTCCAGTCGGCAAGAGTTAAGTAAACATTATTGTAGCATAGAGGCTTATTGACTACAATGGAGAATGTTAAAATTTTTACAGGAAGGAATATTACCTATGCGGCTGCCGCGCAGATAAAAAAAGAGATTCGTACTCCGGAATTAACTACTTTGGGGGAAAGCGCGAAAGGATGGATCCGGCAGATGAAATTTTAATGAAGATATAACCTTACAGAGGTTTTAGATGTATGAAACGGAGGACCCTTGAGTCAGATTTTATGACTTTGGGGTCCTCCGTTTCGTTTAGGTAAGATTTTTAATCACGATTGGAAGAAAACGTTCCTTCGTTATATTCTGCAATTTGATTGTTCCTTCAATCTGAAGCCAGTATGAAACACAGCCCTGGAACAAAGCCTGCATAAGCCATGCGGCTTCCTCAGCCGAATAACTAATTTTAAACTGTCCGACATCTATTCTTTTCCTCAGAAATGGCGTAAGACAGCGCACCCCTGAATATTCATTATACTCATAATTACTCATCCATATATTGTTAAAGCGGTCATTGATATCTCTGCACAGGATATATCCGGCTTCATCAAGAATCGAAGATTTATAAATATAATATTCTGACAGAATCTCAACAGGGTCTGCACTTAAGTCACTGTCATCTAATATCTGATGTCCCTTTGTTCCCAGAGTCTTGGCATACTCCAGCAGAAAACTGTCCTTGTTTTTATAAAAGAAACAACTTACAGGGGTGAAAATAAGAACTTTAAAGTTTTGTTATAATATATATAGTCGGTATGAAATTGAATTGGTATTTAGATGTGAGATCGACATTATCAAGATGAGTATGGAAAAATATGATAAAAGTTGAGTATGAACTATGAACAATATTTCAATTATCTTAGACAGGATGATTATATATTTAGAGGTAGTGTAGAAAAGAATGCTTTTTCTGCGAAAATAACTTAATTATTAATGAAAATACAGTTTAGGGTGTTAATGTCATATTATAAAAGTAGTAGACGCAAAAAAATAGTTTTTTATACATAGATATCGTAGTTTAGGTAAGAGATGTTGCAATATTCTGTCGATAGATTACAATTTAATTATCAAATTAATTTGAACGATAATTATAAAAAATCAGGAGAGGAGGGGTGCAACAAGAAGAATATAAACCCGAAGTATAGAATTGGTAAAAGAAACAAGATGTTCTGTTTAAGAATGAGAAGATGCAAAAACAAAAGTTATTGTATGGGTTATGGTAAATGAAAGAAGGTAATAACATGAAAAAAGTTTTACAATTTATCAGAACGAAAGTTTGGGTCAAGGTCCTGGTTTTATGTGCATCATTTGTTTTTCCTGTTCTATGCATTATGTATCTAGGTGGAAGTAAATTGGTTGTTTTCAATTTTATATGGGTTGCATTTTATAGTTCAGTGCTTACATGTGTGATATTTGAAACAAAGACAATAAAAATTTTTATATGCAGTTTGAATGCAGTTTTTGTAATTGGCATGATACTTCTTTTTTTAATGGGAGGAACTGAGATTATCCTTGGTGCAATTTGGAATGGAGTATTACCGTTTTTACCTAATCCGTGGTACTAAATACAAAAGAGAGGATTTTTAGCATAAAAAATTAAGAATAAGAATTTGATGTCTGTATTGTTAGTTTTGTCTTTAGTTTTTCTACTTAATATAACTGCGCTTGCGAGTGACACAGAACAAAATCTTGAAGAACAATCTTCGGTTACAATGCAATATGGGGATATCCTTTCTGTAGAAAACAAGGATATAATTCTTAAAGAATTGGGAAAGAGTGAAACGGAATTGACAACAGAAGAAATCGCATTGTTTGGTTCTGGCGCAGTGTGGAATGAGAGTTTTGGAGATAAACAATATTCTGCAAGAAAGACGTTATCTATGACGGCATCATTTTCTGCTAGTACTAGTTTGCCGTATACAACTGTTAAATATACAAATAGAAGTAGTTCTCCAGCTACAGTAATTGCATATAAGGGAACTGTTGGAAGCACGCAAATAAAAGTTATGACTGTGTTATCACTATTAAGGGGAAATATGGATTCCGCGTAGTTGTGAAATTTAATGACCTTACAGAAAAAGAATGTCAGCATTCCGGGTTTGTTTAAAAATCAGAAGCAGAAAAGGAAAGAGACAACGTAATTGTACAGCTTAATAGCAAAAAGTATGTCGTATACAAAGACGTGAAGCTGGAAGAATTATTGAACTACTGGTTAAAACATGTATGTGTAACAAGCCAAGATTGCAAAATCGAATTTGAACACGTCTTTGGAATTTGCGCTTTCAAAAAATTTGATTACTTATAATCCGGCAGCAGAACTTCAGTTGCCCAAGAATGCGGAAACTTCACCTTATCATGAGATAAGAATCGACTTAAGTAAGACATATACATTGGATCAGGTAAAAGTTCTATTAAAAGCAGCAAAAGGAACAAAAATATATATGTACATCTTGTTTATGGTATTGATGGGTTTAAGAAAGAGTGAAATAAGTGGTTTAAAATACTCAGATATTGACTATGAGAATCATACTATAAAAATAAGCCGACAATTCCTATTTCTGATTATGTGTTCCATGGCATATTAGAAGAACGCAAAATATGAAAAGAACAGGAGCAGACGGCAACATGGAGTGTGGGCTTTCCAGGATAAGGATTACATTTGCTGTTCCAGTTATGGAAGACCAAGGAGTATTTCCTACCTATATGAGCCTTATAAAGAGTTGATTGAGAGTATAAAGCTTCCTTATATCAGACCTCATGACTTGAGGCATACCTACACCACCCTGTTGATGAAAAACAATATCAATCAACGTGCAATAGCGGCTTCGTTGGGGCATGCCAGTTCAATAATCACAGTAGATGTATATACGGATAAGCAGGCAATCATAGAGGGTGCAGTTGAAGAAATGGAAGTATTTATTGATGGAGTACATCCATATACAGAAGAAGACATCAGACTTTTGAATGAAAAATATGGAAAAGATCTTAGGAAAATTTCAGCATAGTTTAAAAGTAAGACTATTGTGGATATCTCGCAATAGTCTTATTTTTTGTGAAAATATGATGTAGAGGCGTTTAAAAATAGGAAATTGATATAAGCAACAGCAGCATTTTGCAGTCTATTATTTGATTGGAAAATAAAAGCAATATAATTCTAAGTTTCATATTGACTGTACGAAAAATAACCGTTATACTTGGGTGGGAACATATGTTCTCGAAACGTGTGAAAATGAATTTTAGTGTGTTTTTATATATGTCAATGATGACAGGTGTTGTAAAGGAATTTGATGTGTGTCCAAGTTTATATAAGCCATGAATGTTTTAATATAGGATAAATTATGGTATACTATATCATCAATTTGTATTAAAAATTGCGTTGTGTTACGAACAGGAAAAATCCATTTTGGGTTAACAATAGAAATAATAAGGAGGTTTTTGGCAGTGGGAAAGTTTGAATTAGTATCAGAATACACCCCGACCGGTGACCAGCCACAGGCGATTAAAAAGCTGGTACAGGGATTTAAAGAGGGGAATCAATGCCAGACTTTACTGGGGGTGACGGGGTCTGGCAAGACCTTCACGATGGCGAATGTGATACAGGAATTGCAGAAGCCTACCCTTATTATTGCACACAATAAAACCCTGGCCGCTCAGCTCTATGGAGAGTTCAAGGAATTCTTCCCCAATAATGCAGTTGAGTATTTTGTCAGTTACTACGACTACTATCAGCCGGAAGCCTACGTGCCTTCCTCCGATACCTATATAGCAAAGGACTCTTCCATCAATGACGAGATAGACAAGCTGCGCCACTCCGCCACGGCGGCGCTGTCTGAGCGCAGGGACGTGATCATCGTGGCCAGCGTGTCCTGCATCTATGGCCTGGGCTCCCCTATCGATTACCAGAACATGGTCATCTCCCTTCGCCCCGGCATGGAGAAGGATCGGGACGAGGTTATCCGCAAGTTGATTGAGATTCAGTACGAGCGCAATGAGATGGACTTTAAGAGAGGAACCTTCCGTGTGCGGGGCGATGTACTGGAAATCATCCCTGCGCTTACGGAAGGAATGGCCTACCGGATCGAGTTCTTTGGGGACGAGGTGGACCGGATCACGGAAGTGGACGTGCTGACAGGGGAGATTAAGAACGAGCTGAACCATGTCGCCATCTTCCCGGCATCCCATTACGTGGTGTCAAAAGAGAGCATGGAGCGTGCGATCCGTGGTATTGAGGAGGAATTGGAGGATCAGATCCACTACTTTAAGAGCGAGGGGAAGCTTCTGGAGGCCCAGAGAATCTCCGAGCGTACCAATTTTGACATTGAGATGATGCGGGAGACTGGCTTCTGTTCGGGGATCGAGAACTATTCCCGGCATCTGACCGGCCTGGAGCCAGGACAGCCGCCGCATACTCTGATCGATTATTTCCCGGATGACTTTATTATGATGATTGACGAGTCCCATAAGACGGTGCCCCAGATAGGCGGCATGTACCATGGGGACCAGTCCAGAAAGTCCACGCTGGTGGAATATGGATTCCGTCTGCCATCTGCCAAGGATAACCGGCCGTTAAGTTTTGAGGAGTTCGAGAGCAAGATTGATCAGGTCATGTTCGTATCCGCGACTCCGGGTCCTTATGAAGAACAGCACGAACTGCTGCGGGCGGAACAAGTCATCCGTCCAACTGGCCTGCTTGATCCGGAGGTAGAGGTTCGTCCGGTGGAAGGCCAGATTGATGACCTTGTTGGAGAAGTGAACAAGGAAATTGCGAAGAAGAATAAGATATTGATTACCACTTTGACAAAGCGGATGGCGGAAGATCTGACAGATTATATGAGGGAACTGGGCATCCGTGTCAGATACCTTCACTCGGATATTGATACTCTTGAGCGTACCGAGATTGTACGGGATATGCGCCTGGACGTGTTCGATGTGCTGGTGGGAATCAATCTTTTAAGAGAGGGACTGGATATACCGGAGATCACTCTGGTGGCAATCCTGGATGCGGACAAGGAAGGATTCCTGCGTTCCGAGACGTCTCTGATACAGACCATCGGCCGTGCCGCGCGTAACGCAGAGGGCCATGTCATCATGTATGCAGATAAGATTACGGACTCCATGCGTCTTGCTCTTGATGAGACTGAACGGCGCAGAAAGGTACAGATGGAATATAATGAAGCTCATGGGATCACGCCGCAGACCATCCAGAAGAGCGTCCGTGACCTGATCGCCGTATCTAAGAAGGTGGCGGCGGAAGAACTGCGCCTGGAGAAAGATCCGGAATCCATGAGCGAGAAGGAACTGGAGAAACTGACAAAAGAACTGACGAAACAGATGAAGAAGGCAGCCGCAGAATTGAACTTCGAGGCAGCCGCAGAATTGCGTGATAAATTAGTAGAACTGAAGAAACTATTGAAAGGATAAAGCAATGACCGAAAAGAATTCAAACAGACAGTTTATTAAGATCAGGGGAGCCAACGAGCACAACCTGAAGAATATTGATCTGGATATCCCCAGAAATGAATTGGTGGTATTGACGGGCCTAAGCGGTTCAGGCAAGTCCTCCCTGGCCTTCGATACGATCTATGCGGAGGGGCAGAGAAGGTACATGGAGTCCCTGTCCTCCTATGCCAGACAGTTCCTGGGACAGATGGAGAAGCCGGACGTGGAGAGCATAGAGGGACTTTCTCCGGCCATCTCGATTGACCAGAAGTCCACCAACCGGAATCCCCGTTCTACGGTAGGGACGGTGACGGAGATCTATGACTATTTCCGGCTGCTCTACGCAAGGATCGGAATTCCTCACTGTCCGCAGTGCGGGAAAGAGATTAAGAAGCAGACGGTAGACCAGATGGTGGATCAGATCATGGAACTTCCTGAGAAGACCAAGATCCAGCTCCTTGCCCCGGTAGTGCGGGGAAGGAAGGGAACCCATGCAAAACTATTTGAACGGGCTAAGAAAAGCGGGTATGTCCGCGTGCGGGTGGATGGGAACTTGTACGAATTATCCGAAGAGATCGCGCTGGATAAGAATATCAAGCATAACATAGAGATCATCGTAGACCGTCTGGTAGTAAAGGAGGGCATTGAGCAGAGGCTGACGGATTCCATCGAGGATGTGCTGGCCTTGGCAGAAGGGCTATTGATCGTGGATGTCATTGGCGGGGAGCCGATTAACTTCAGCCAGAACTTTGCCTGCCCAGACTGCGGGATCAGCATTGATGAGATCGAGCCGAGAAGCTTCTCTTTTAACAATCCCTTTGGCGCCTGCCCGGAATGTTTCGGTCTGGGCTATAAGATGGAGTTTGACGAGGATCTGATCATTCCGGATAAGAATCTGAGCATCAGCGAGGGGGCTATTACCGTCATGGGATGGCAGTCCTGTACGGATAAGAAGAGTTTTACCTATGCTATCCTGGATGCGCTTAGCAAAGAGTATAAGTTTTCTCTGGACACGCCTTTTAAAAAGTATCCGAAGAAAATTCATGACATTATCATCAACGGAACCGGAGGCAAGGAGATCAAGGTGCATTACCGGGGCCAGCGGGGAGAAGGCGTCTATGACGTGGCCTTTGAAGGCTTGATCCGCAACGTGGAGCGCAGATACCGGGAGACGTCTTCCGAGACGTCAAAGGCAGAATACGAAGAGTTCATGCGTATCACGCCCTGCCATGAGTGCGGCGGCCAGAGGCTGAAGCCAGGAGCGCTGGCAGTTACGGTGGGCGGAAAGAACATTGCGGAGGTTACGGCGCTTTCGATCGAGCGTCTTCAGAAGTTCCTCAGCCGCCTGAAGCTGAATAAGCATCAGATGATGATTGGAGGGCAGATACTGAAGGAGATTAACGCGAGAATCCAATTCCTGATGGATGTGGGCCTGAACTACCTGACGCTGTCACGGGCAACGGGAAGCCTGTCGGGCGGAGAAGCGCAGAGGATCCGCCTGGCTACCCAGATAGGCTCCGGCCTGGTGGGAGTGGCATATATTCTGGATGAGCCAAGCATCGGCCTGCACCAGAGGGATAATGACAAGCTGCTGGGAACCTTAAAGCATCTGCGGGATCTGGGCAATACGGTGGTGGTCGTAGAACATGACGAGGACACCATGCGCGAAGCCGATTATATTGTGGATATCGGGCCAGGTGCCGGAGAACACGGGGGAGAAGTCGTCGCCCAAGGGAATGCAGAAGAGATTATGGCGAATAAGAATTCCATAACTGGCGCATACCTAAGTGGGAGAATTCAGATACCTGTGCCCAAGGAGCGGGCAAAACCTACCGGATGGCTGAAGGTGATCGGAGCCAGGCAGAACAATCTGAAGAATATAGATGTGCAGTTCCCGCTGGGAGTGATGACTTGCGTGACAGGCGTTTCCGGCTCCGGGAAAAGTTCACTGGTCAACGAAATCCTGTACAAGCGTCTGGCAAAAGAACTGAACAGGGCCAGGACCATTCCTGGCAAGCACAAGGATATCATAGGAATCGAGCAGCTGGATAAGGTCATCGACATCGACCAGTCTCCGATCGGACGTACGCCCCGTTCGAACCCGGCCACGTATACCGGGGTATTTGACCTGATCCGGGATCTGTTCGCCGCTACGGCCGATGCCAAGGCGAAAGGCTACAAGAAGGGGCGTTTCAGTTTCAATGTCAAGGGCGGCAGGTGCGAAGCCTGCAGCGGAGACGGCATCCTGAAGATCGAGATGCATTTTCTGCCGGATGTCTATGTCCCCTGCGAAGTCTGCAAAGGCAAGCGCTATAACAGGGAGACGCTGGAGGTCAAGTATAAAGGAAAAAGCATCTATGACGTGCTAAATATGACGGTGGAGGAAGCGCTCCATTTCTTTGAGAATGTACCCAGCATTCGCAGGAAGATGGAGACGCTCAACGACGTGGGGCTGTCATACATCCGCCTGGGGCAGCCGTCCACAACCCTGTCAGGAGGGGAGGCGCAGCGGATCAAGCTGGCAACAGAGCTGAGCAAGAGAAGCACGGGAAAGACCATATACATCCTTTCCATTGAAAAGTACCTGTCCGTCTGTCTTTTCAATCAGTCTTAAGATGGTACGTCCTGTTGTGGATTTACCACATCCGGACTCTCCAACCAGACCCATCGTGGTTCCTCTCTTTAATGTGAAAGAAACGTCATCAACTGCTTTTACAGCTCCAACCTGCTTACCGAACATTCCACCCTTGATCGGGAAATATTTCTTAAGATGGGATACCTCCAGAATGTTATCGGACTGCTTATTTTTATTCTCTGCTGTCTTATTCTCACTCATGAGCATTTCCCCCCTCTCCCGGATGAACAGTTGCCAGCCATCCTGCTTCCGGACGGTCAGCATAACGATAACAGCTTACCTCATGTGTCGGACTTAACTTCACAACCCCTGGATAGCTTCCCTGACATTTATCACAGCTCAGCTCACAGCGGTCACGGAAGTAGCAGTAATCCGGCATGTCAATTGGGTTCGGAACCTTACCCGGAATACTGTAAAGCTTGTCAACCTTCTTGCCTACAACCGGTTTGGAGCGCATAAGTC
>OGYH01001494.1_pt1 | contig 21534 bp, 15 predicted proteins | sample 1576511 | NCBI WGS metagenome assembly OGYH01 (sample SAMEA3541522, study PRJEB24748) | human gut metagenome | biome: human gut; feature: human-associated habitat; material: faeces | place: China | collected 2012
ATAGTTTAGAACAGATTTAGAAAACCATTAATGGTTATAAGTCTGTTCTTTTTTTTTATTTTCTTTATAACAGCAAATAGCTGATTAGATATATTTTTAAGGAGCATTCCTGTTAAGTAAGAAAAACGAAGTTTGACAAAAAAGAATACCTTCCAATATAATCAGTGTAGTTGGTGACAACAACAAACACAAAAAATACTGGAGGTATCCTAAAATGAATTTTACACAAAATGAGAAGATTAGTCAAGTAACAAACGAAACTTTAGTGGTAGGAATTGATATTTCGAGTGAAAACCACTATGTAAGAGCCTTTGATTGGCGAGGAATTGAATTATCCAAAACATTTAAGTTTGAAAGCACAAGCTATGGTTTTAAGCGGTTAATGGAATGGTTAGACGAAACCTGTAAGTCCAACAGCAAAACAAAAGTTATCATGGGTGCAGAACCCACAGGTCACTATTGGTTCACTTTAGCTGAATATCTAAAAGAAAACAATATAAAGTTTGTATTTGTTAATCCGATGCACGTAAAGCGTACAAAGGAGCTTGACGATAATCATCCAAGCAAGAATGACAGAAAAGACACAAAGGTCATAGCAAAGCTGGTAATCGAGGGTCGATACCTGATACCGTACATTCCTGAGGATATCTACGCAGAGCTTCGGGTTGCAAACGAAAGAAGAATGCGTATTACAAGAGAAATAGTTGCAATTAAAAACCGCATACAGAGATGGTTTGCAATATATTTCCCTGAATATACTCATGTGTTTGGCAGTTGGGAATGCGATAGCAGTATTGAGGTATTAAGAAATTGTCCGTTACCGGCAGATGTTATGAGTTTGGGAGCAGAAGACATAAATCAATTATGGAGAGAAAAGAAAATCCGTGCTGTTGGTATTAAAAGAGCGAATGCTTTAATAGAAACAGCAAAAACAAGTGTTGGTGTTAAAAACGGAGCAAATGCAGCAAGGTTTGAAATGTCAATGCTGATAGAGGATTATCTGATTAAAAAGGAACAGGAAGCAAGGATTATTGAGATACTTAAAACTCTTTGTATTCAGGTTCCGAATAGTGAAAAATTGTTAAGTATTAAAGGTATAGGTATATTGACGGTTGCGAGCTTTTTCGGTGAGGTTGGTGATATTAGACGCTTTGAATCACCAAAACAAATACAAAAGCTTGCTGGATTAGCAATTGCCAATGATGATTCTGGCAAGCACAGAGGAAAAGCAGGGATAAGTAAGCGTGGCAGAAAATTACTAAGATATACACTGTTCCAAGCTGTTATATCACTTCTTATGCATTCGCCAGAATTTAGATACCTACACCATTACTATACAACAAGGTCAAATAATCCATTAAAAGGGAAACAATCAAAAATTGCTTTGTGCTGTAAGCTAATACGAGTCTTTTATGCCATACTAACAAAAGGTGTGGAATATGACAGCGAAAAGCTGTTGTATGACATTGTAAGACCAGAATTAGCTGCATAAGCAACATTAAGTAAAACAAGCTTAATAGGAAAAGCGTCCTCATAATTGAGCCTGTAATAGCTTACGAGATTAAAATTAACAAACAATGAGCAGGTAGTTGGTCACAGAATCACACCATCAGAGCAATGACTCGGTAATGGAGCAAAGACTGACACCACCTTATGGATAGGCGGAACGAAGGAATTTAGGGAAAATACCCTGTTAGATGTGGGAGGTTTTGCCGCTGTAAGAAATGTGGGATACCAAAGTGCCATTCAAAAAAACAACGACGCTTTGGTTTTTATACCCAGATTTCTTAAAAATCGTACTAAAAACAATCTGATGCAATGATTTTATCCATAAACCACTGTTTGAGATTTTAAAATCGTAAGAAAAACAGAGTAAATTAAAGAAAACCTAAGATTATATAGGGAGGGAGGTTTTTAATTATGCCACGAAAAGGTGAAAACATATATAAGCGGCAGGACGGTCGCTACGAGGGACGATATATCAAGGAATATGGTTTAGACGGCAAGGCTAAATACAGATATATTTACGGAAAACATATTCCGATGTTAAGGAGCGTCTTATACGATTAAAAGCTGAGCCTAAAAACGCAGGAAAAACAGTGTCCTCAAACTTGAAAATATCAGAGTGGTTTGATATATGGTATGATAGTCAGACACATATCAAGCAGTCTACAAAGAGCATCTATCAGTCATATGCAAACAAACATCTAAAACCCAAAATGGGGACGGTAAGACTGAAAAAACTCAGCAGAGATTTAATTCAGCAGTTTATTGACGAGCTTAGCATCAAGCTTTCACCAAAAACAGTACGAGCTGTGTATTCAATGCTGAAACTGTGTTTGACAGCAGCATATGAAAAGCATCTTATTGGTAATGTTGTTGATAAAATATGTCTGCCTAAGACCGTATCTAAAGATGTAAAGGTATTAACAAAACAAGAACAGAAGCGACTTGAGCAAGTTATTGAAGCTGAAAACAAAGAAAACGATATTGGAATTTTAATATGCTTATACACCGGAATCCGTATCGGTGAGCTGTGCGCTCTAAAATGGGAAAATATCAATCTCGACAGAAAAATAATGACAATAGATAAAACAATGTATAGTGTACAGTCCAATGATGGAAAATGCAAGACGAAAATAATATTAAGCTCACCCAAAAGCGTCAATTCGGAGAGGGATATTCCAATAGCTGAGTTATTGTCTGAAAAATTATCAAAAATACAGAAATCGGAAGGCTTTGTAATCAACAGGAACGGAAAGTATATTGAACCCGCCGTATATAGCAGGAGATATAAAAAGCTTCTTGAAAAAGCCGGAATTGAATATATGATGTTTCATTCCACGCGTCATACATTTAGCGTTCGAGCTCGGGAGCTTGGAGTTGACGTTCAGACGCTCAGCGAAATTCTGGGGCATTCGTCAGTATCTACCACGCTGAATTTTTACGGGCATTCTCTGCCGGAGCATAAGCACAATCAAATGGAACGGATCGGCGGCTTGTTTTCGCAGTCAAAATAAGCCGTCAGAAAATTGAAAACATGAATTATATAGCGGACTTCAAGAAAAAAGTCATTAAATTATAAACTTAATGACTTTATTGTAGGCTAATTGCTGTGGAATATTTATAAAAATACTGCTCCCAAATAAGGCATAATGACGAAAAATAGGAAAAAAACAAAAATTATATGCTTATTTTATGAAAAATAGTTTATAATGGAAAGGAGAATCAATGCTTAAGGGGGAACTTGATATGCGTATTGCTATCTGCGATGATGAGAAAGACGCATTACAACAAACTATAAATATTGTAAACAATGTGTTTTATGAAATGAATATACAGTGTTATATAGATCAATTTACTAATGCCCTTGATTTGGTGCAGTGCAAAAAGCAATATGATGTAATCTTTTTGGATATAGAACTTAAAGAACACGACAAAAATGGTGTATGGGCAGCCAAAATGACAAAGCAGAAAAATCCTGAGAGTATTATTATATTTACAACAAACCATGAGGAGTATATTGATGACGTTATTGAAAAATATGCGTTTAGATACTGGTCTAAACCTATAGACGAATATCGTTTAAAAAAGAGTATGCAAGTTATTCTTGACCGTATGCAGGTAATAAAAGTAGAGATATACGAAGGCAGGGATAATATTGCGTTGCCGCTTTGTAATATTATATACATTACACCGGAAGGGAAACATTGCAAAATAGTGACAATTAAAGGGGAATACATAGCCACAAAATCTTTTAAGGAAATTAAAGAACATCTTACTGCAAAGGATTTTTGTGAATGTCATGGCAGTTACTATGTAAATCTTAACTATGTTGAAAAATATTCTAATACAGAGGTTTATTTGAAGTATAAATCGCACGAATACAAAGTACATATGTCAAGACGGCTTTATTCTATTTTCAAAGAACGAATGTTTATTGTGGGAGGCGAAAAAATATGATAGACAAAATAGATATGATTATAGCGATTGTATTATCATGTTTGGTATTCATATTTTATACGAATTCGACAATGCCGCAAAGAAAAAACTATATTATGTCTAATATAAGCATAATTTTAGGATATATACTTATTTATGCTGTTTCCTTATATAATATACAATACATAAACATTGCGGTGTCTGTTGCTGTTAACTTTTTTCTTATATATCTATGTTTTAAAACAAATATAAAAAATGCAATTATTCAGTCATTGCTTTTGGTGGCAATTATGATGATTTCAGAAGGCATTATATCTATGTTTACCGATATATGCTCTGAAGTCAATGGATTATCAGGAAAATCATTGGGAGTGAAAATGATTCATGCCGTAGTATCTAAGCTGATATATTTTACAGGAATAGTTATCGTTAAATTTATATCAAAAGGTAAATCAAAAAATGAAAATTATAGCGTTTTTTTTAGCTTGTTGACTTTTCCTGTATTTACGATGTTATTTATTAGTGGAATAATGCTGATATTTGATAATATTAATGAACAACAAAGAATAATGTTTGCATTTATATCAATTTTTGGCGTTATCTCGAATGTAATTATATACTGGATGCATGATAAAACATTGATATATCAAAAAGAAATAAGAAAGCTTCAAGAGCAGAAACATAAAAACGATATGGAATTGATGTACTATAATATGATAGAGGATAAAATTGAAGAAACAAGAATTATGCGGCATGACTTTAAGGAGCATTTAAATATATTGGAAAGCTATATTGACAATGGTAATTCCGCAGCGAAAGAATATTTGAAGTCGATAGAGCTTAAAAGTGATGCAGCCGGTATAATCAATTACGCAAATAACACCGTTTTGAATATTATACTTTCTAAAAAACATAAACTGTGCGCTAAAAAAGGCATTATTTTAAAGATACACGCATCTGATGTCAGCTTTGATTTTATGAAAGATATAGATATTGTATCTATTTTCTCGAATTTGTTAAATAACGCGATAGAGAGCAGTGAAAAATCAGTAAAGAAAATAATATATGTAAATATTTATAAAATGAATAATGCTTTTGTGGTAATTAAAATAGATAACAGCTGTGACCAACCACCAAAGGAGGAAAACGGTTTCTATAAAACAACAAAGATTTCTGACGGAGAACACGGCATGGGGTTAAAGAGCGTTGCAAAAGCAGTAAAAAATTATAGCGGAGATTTGAGATTGGATTATAAAAGCGAGGATAAGATATTTTCGGCAATGATTATGATCCCATTAGCTTAAAAAATGCACAAGACGTTAATATTCAATATTAAGATGAATTTAACGTCTTTTTGTTTGCAAAAATTTATATTTAACCACTTTTTCCTAAAAATACTACCACTTTTTCCAAAAATGTTCACAAAAAGTTCATAATTTTGTATAATTACAAACACAAGTAATAGATGTCAGCTAATAAGAGAAAGAGAGGATTTATAAAGATGGAAAGAAAAAATAAAATAATTTCAAAAGGTTTAAAGATATTTATGAAGATATTGCCGCTTTGTGCGATGGCGATGACGTTGATAAGTGCTAATGCAACTGCATGCTGGATTCATGGACAGCCTGAAGCACCAAAAAACTTAAAAAGTTATCGTAAATTTTAATGTTAAATGTTTGAACGATTAAGCAAAAAAATGATTCACACGAAATTTGTCACGGGAGGATTGATGCTGAATACACAACTGACACCTGTTACTAAATATATGTAAATAATAAATACAATAAAAACCATGGTATGGGGGCGAAGAACGTCATAGACCATTTTAAAATATGTAAACAGAAAGGAATGTTCTTAGTTATGAAAAAAACAATAAAACTAACATCAGTTTTACTCGTATTATCAATGTTTTTATCGAACATTGCATATGCAGATGAGCTGATAGAAAGTGAGGGTATAGCAAATAAAATCTCATCGGCTATGACATATGGTGTAGATAAAGTAAAAAATACTGTTTTAAATGCTATTCCATATGAAGTACAAACTGATAATGAATCAAACAATAAAAAATTACAGTTTCATGACCCAGGTATGGATTTGACATCAAAAGATATAAAGACATTATATGATATGGGCTACTCAATGGTAGACATATCAAATGCAATAACTTTATCTGCCGTGTCAGATGAAACACCATACGAAATTTTGCAGCAAAAAGGATTGAAAACGGCCGATAGTATGATTAGTCTGATGTCTGATGACAATGAAGCACATGAGAAAGGCACTAATGAAAAATCATGGCAGGAAGTCAAAGAAGGTTTGGATTTATCAGAAGATGTTGAGGTAGAAGAAAACTCGGAAATCATATATGACGGAGAACCGGATGATATTGAGACTATTTTCAGGCAATTAGGGATTAATGAAATTTTGAAAGAAAATAAATTTCAAGAGTCAGAAATAAATGAAGCAATAGAAAACGGTGTTGTTGAAGCAACTGACATAGATGATGAGGGTGATGAAGAACAATTAGATGAGGAGAATCAAAAGACTATTTTTCTTTCTGATGCGCCGAGTAATTCCGACGAAATATCACTTATGTCTGTTAGCAACGATGATGATATTGTATCATTATATAATGGTTCAATATATCCTATGTTTAAATATGATAGTGAAAAAACGAGTGGCTATTCGGTGGAATCTGGGGTCGATATTAATCCTGTCAGCGGTAATTTAATGACTGTTGAAAACGATCTCAGTTTAAAAGGTATAAATGGTCTTGATTTAAACTTAAATAGAGTATATAGCTCAGAGAGAGCTAATATGTTTGATGCTGCTGCTAAACTGTCAGATGATTCGCAATATCGAAAAATCGGATATTATAGAGTTAATGCGGCTGCAGAAATAACAATAACATATAGGGAATCTGCAACAAATGGTGGATCAATCCAAACCGTAAAATACTCGGATACGCTTACATTAGTCCCACCCCAAGAAAATGGAGAGTATTATATATATAGCGCAGTAAAACAAAAATATGTAGATGAGCAAATGGAACGAGGTAATATTGCAAGCCTGTTTGATCATAGTCAAGAAGCAGAACAAGCCAGAACTGATGCATATGACGGAAAGTATGATAAAACCATATCTTTTAAAAATGGTAGGATTGCAAAAATTAACATATCAATAGTAAATGATATGGATTGTATTATAAAAGAGGTATGTTATGTTAACATTCCTGACATTCCATATAAGACAGAGGAAAAGTTTATCAATAAAAGTAAAAGCTTTTCTGACTTAGGTCTTGGTTGGGAATTTGATTTTCCATATATCGAAATAAGAAACGAAACAAGATATATTGACGGAGAAGAAATGGAACTACCATATGAATATTTCCATTATGGAACTAAAGGTACATGGTGTTTTGATAGAGGCTCAACATATTCTAACCTTGTAGGATATTACTTAAAAGATATGCAATTATCTTATTATAATTCAACTTTTGACGGACGTTCAACAAGTTATTTATTAACGGAAGCTGATGGCAAAAAAAGTTATTTTGGAACGCAAGGTGAACTGTTAGGTATAGAAGATAGGTTCGGCAATAAGATTCGTTTTTACTATGGCAAAAATCTTCATGATTATTATGTCTTAAATAAAATAATCGATAGTGTTGGTCGTGAAATTACATTTGATTATAAGCCATGTACAAAAGTTGAGAAATTTGATAATTTTACTCAATCTACTGTTGATGTAGACAGATATACGATAGTTGTTACTGTAAAAGAACCCACAACAAATACAACAAAATCTATAACATATACAAAAGACCAAATATTTGGGATAAGACTGACATATATAGATATTGATGGAGAGGAACAGCTTGGTGAAGATATATCTGATAATCTTAATGATTCGTCTAATAAAAAACTGTTTAATCTATCTGTAGTTACGGACTCGGAAGGATTATCAACTAGTTATAGTTATAGCAATACCTATAGTTCGCTCTCTCTGACGGATAAAAACTTAAAAGCACATGGTACTGAGATACCATATTCATATATGAATTCAATATCTTATCCGACAGGTGCTGTATATACTTTTACAAAACGAGACACAACAGATAATTTTGGTACAGATGGTATTAGGAAATATCAAACTTACTATATGGCAACGTTAAGAAACGAGTATTTTAACGATGAAACTAATAAGCTGAGCAGATTTAACGTTAGTCAGGAAACTATTGTCCATGATAATTCAATAAAAGAGGAAACAAGTCCGGAAATTCCTTTAACAACAGCATCAGGTTATCCGTATTACAGAAATGTATCAGAAATACCCTCTGATATAAAATATGTCGTTGGTATAGAGAAAGTAGATGTTAATAAAGAAGGAGAAAAAAATTTAACAACCAATTCATATACATACCAAAATGATGAATTGTTGCTTTCAGATAGTACGATTGAAGGTGTGGGGACACAAGTAATTGACGGTATAACGTCTTATCCGGCATTCATGCGAACAACATCATCATTCACATATAATGATAAAAATTTATGTATAGTTCAGGAAACAAAAACATTCTCTGATCCAGAAAATAAAACACATAACAGCTTTGTTACAAACAAAATTAGTCGAACATATGACGACTGGGGCAAGGTGTTGACAGAAACTTTAAATGGAGATACCAACCGCAAAACCACATATATATATGATTCTACGTATCATTATCCTACAAAAAAAGAATACAAACGTGATTCCGGTACTACTATTGTAGAAAATTATACACCAAATACCGACAAGAAAACAATCAAGGAAAGTACAGTTGTAGAAAATAACAGCACCAAGAAAAAATCAACATATGAATATGACACATACGGCAATGTCACAAAGGAAAACCGATATGGAGTAAATGGTGACATGGGCCAATGCGCGACAATAGAGTACACATATTCAGACAGTAATAATGTTATATCAAACGCGTATGTCACATCTGCAAAAGTATCAAATCTGAAAAATGTTGACGGTACTGCATTAAGTGATGTCAAACAAAATATTGTTTATGACTGTTGGGGAAATGTAATAAAAGAGACGGATTGTAATGGAAATGTTTATCAGTATGAATATGATAAAAATAATCGTTTAACTAAGATAATAAAACCGGATAACAGCTTTAAGACATATTGTTATGATATTCAATATGACAAAAAGAATAAAATAGTTAAAAATCAAGTCACCGAAACTGATGAAAACGGCAAGGTAATTCAGTATAACTATAATAGTATCGGTCATTTATTATCTGAATATAATGTAACTGACAGTAAAAAAATATTATCATACGAGTATGCTTATAAAGACGGACAGGATATTGTACAAACATATAGTGATGTAAATAATTCCTCAAAAACTGTAACAGCATATGATTCTCTTGGCAGAAAAATATCCAGTGAGGTTATTGACAATGATGGCAACACTCTGTCAAAACAAACATATGAATATGAGGTGTTGCCTACTGAGAAGCAGTTTAAAACAACCACTACTATAATTGGCGATAACGATTCTGAGAATGTCAAGAATATTCAGTATACCGACCAATACGGCAATGTTGTCAAGGAAGAAACGGTATACAATGATAACGGAACAGAGAAAACCGCGACAACGGAGTATACATACGACTACCTTGGCAATGTTAAGACTGTCAGAGAGCCGAGAGCGGCAGATGAAGGCTGGTCTGCAACACAGTATTCGGCTCAATATAATTATGACGTAGACGGCAATGTCATAAAGGAAACCGATATTAACGGCAAGAATATAATAAACACTTATGACGGAGTTGGCAATCTTATTTCCGTAAAGGACAAAAACGGCAATATCACAACGAATACTTATGATAACCTTGGCAGACTGCTTAAAGAGCGTATCCCATTCCAAAAGAATGGAACAAGCACGGTTTATGCCGAGAACAAATACTACTATGACGGCAACGGAAATGTTACAAAGTCACAGACTGCGAACAACGCAGTAGGTTCAAGTGCTTCATACACTACCACAGAGTATAAATACAACTGGCAAAATCAGCCGACTAAAGTAATGGGCTATGACGGAAGCACAGTTAAAAACAGCGTACAGTATTACTATGACAGCGTAGGAAATGTTTTAAGAATGTATACGGGTGATGTCAACTCGCTGACCGTGAGCGGACTTGATAAAGTCAGCGGTTCTAATGATTATACGGTTACAAAATATGCGTATGACAGTATGAACAGGTGTATATCACAGACTGATGCGCTCGGACAGACTGTAAACAATACCTATGACATTAACGGTAATCTCATAAAAACTGTTGACAGAAACGGAAATACTTTAAGCTATACTTATGATGGACTGGGTCAGCTTAAACAAAAGAGCTCAAGCAAAACAACCGACGACACCTACACCTATGCATACAACAAAAAAGGAAACCGTATCTCAATGACAGGCGGAGGAGTTAATACCACCTCAGTTTACGACGGTCTGGGCAGACTTACAAAAGAAACATTGACAGACGGCACGGTCAAGGAGTATACTTATGATATAAATGGAAACCGCAAGAGCTTCAAGCTGACAAAGAGCGGTACAGTACAGTATACACTGACATACGACTATGACAAGATGAACCGTCTGACAAAGGTATACGAGAATGGCACAGTCAAGGCTGAATACACCTACAACGCTGACGGAACACTGAAAAAGTCCTCGTATGGCAGTCAGACAACAGATTATACTTATAACCTTGCAAATATGCTTACAGAAGTGAACAACGCAAACGGAAGTACACAGATTTCCAAATACACTTATACATACTATGTAGACGGAAACCAAAAGAGTAAGACAGAAAGCGTTGCAGGTACTAACAAGGGTACAACAAACTACACTTATGATGGATTAAACAGACTTGTCAGCGAGCAAGCTCCGGACAAGACCTACAGCTATCAGTATGACAGCTACGGAAACAGAAGCCAGTTAAGCGTTACGGGCGATGAAACATACACCACAAGCTACACATACGATAAGAATAACCGTATGCGCAATCAGACCAAGACAGCAGGAACGGCAAAAGAAATAACAGACTTCTGGTATGACCCCAACGGTAATCAGATTTCAAGCATGACGGTATCAACAGGCGGTACAGGCACGGCAGGAGTAGGCATTGCACTTGTTGGGGCTGATAATACCAACAGTTACAGCGAGTACAACAGTTGGAATCAGCTTATAAAGACTATGCAGAACGGCAAAACCTCAAGCTATACCTACAATGGTGACGGACTGCGAATGAGTAAGACCGTAAACGGAGTAAAGACAAGCCACATCTGGGACGGAACAAACATTGCAGCTGATGTATCCGGCTCAACGGTGACAAAGTATATACGCGGTTTACAGCTTATCTCCTCAAAGAAGGGCAGCAACGAGAACTTCTACACCTATAATGGACACGGTGACGTTGTTCAGCTTACAAACAGCAACGGAGACATAACGAAGCAATATAGCTATGACGCGTTCGGCGTAGAGATAGACAAGGCAGACAACGATACTAATCCATTCAGATATTGCGGTGAGTATTATGATACCGAAATCGACAGTGTGTACCTAAGAGCAAGATATTACAGACCAACAATAGGACGCTTTATCACCGAAGATCCAATAATGGATGGATTGAATTGGTATAGCTATTGTGATAATAATTCAGTAAATGTTTCTGATCCTAGTGGGTTGTATGGCGAAGAGTGGGCGCTCCCCTGGGTTAGACAGCAAAGAATTTGGATGCCCGGTGTATATGCTTTGCAAGCTTTGGGACTTTCTGTGTCTGCAGAAATGTTGCATCATGCTCTAAGATGGCGGTCAGCCGATGATGTATATATAAAAGATGAGTGGAATGGAGTGGAAGTAACTGGTTCGGATAGAATTAATGGAAATCATGTTGTATATGCATTAAGAAATAATTTTAATATTAATAACGAAATTGACTGGCAGAAAAGTTGTGCACAAAAGGAAGGACGAAATACTTTTTATTGGAGTGGAGTCTTAGCATTAAATGCCACAACAGATGTTTATCTTTCGTTTAATAATGCAACTGTTACTATTGATGGATATAAAAATGCAAATGGGTCATGGATAACAAGAGTCAACGTTTATGATGTATATGATTTTGATGTGGAAAAATTTGAAAATATTAATAGTTTTAAAACTGCTGTTGGAGGTGCAGCTGGAACAGCTGCAGCTTTAGAACAAATTCCGCTAATAGGTTCAATAAAATCATATGAAATACATGTTGAATTTTTGACGGAAAGGTGATTTTGTTGATATGAAAATAATAACAAAAATTTTTGCGATGGTATTGAGTATAGGTGTTTTAATATTAATTGGAATTGTTACGCAGTCTTTTTTTTCAGGAACCGATTATAGCACATATGGTGCAGTGACTTATTTTGATGATTCTGGACAATATCAGCTTATTAATTCTGTGGCGGAAGACTATGTAATCTACAATGCTAAAGAAGAAAAGTTTATAAGTGGTTTTGTATTATATTATATACAAAAAGAAGAAAAAATATATATGATTACAAATCCGAATAAGAAAGAAATCGCATATGCAATATTAGATATAAAAAACAACACATTTATTGAACATAAAGATATTAAGAGTTTTGATTATAGTGCACAAAAAATATTAACTGATACTGATGCGATGGTGAATCTTACAAAGAAACATAGTCAAGAACTAAAGAATATACTTAAATTCTTGCCTCAAAAATGGAGAAAATGGTAAAGTTATCATACTAAGATGACAAGGGGATGGTTCTCTTGACACGGTTGTATCCTGCTCCATTCCTCAACGGAGCACTGAAAAAGTCCTCGTATGGCAGTCAGACAACAGATTATACTTATAACCTTGCAAATATGCTTACAGAAGTGAACAACGCAAACGGAAGTACACAGATTTCCAAATACACTTATACATACTATGTAGACGGAAACCAAAAGAGTAAGACAGAAAGCGTTGCAGGTACTAACAAGGGTACAACAAACTACACTTATGATGGATTAAACAGACTTGTCAGCGAGCAAGCTCCGGACAAGACCTACAGCTATCAGTATGACAGCTACGGAAACAGAAGCCAGTTAAGCGTTACGGGCGATGAAACATACACCACAAGCTACACATACGATAAGAATAACCGTATGCGCAATCAGACCAAGACAGCAGGAACGGCAAAAGAAATAACAGACTTCTGGTATGACCCCAACGGTAATCAGATTTCAAGCATGACGGTATCAACAGGCGGTACAGGCACGGCAGGAGTAGGCATTGCACTTGTTGGGGCTGATAATACCAACAGTTACAGCGAGTACAACAGTTGGAATCAGCTTATAAAGACTATGCAGAACGGCAAAACCTCAAGCTATACCTACAATGGTGACGGACTGCGAATGAGTAAGACCGTAAACGGAGTAAAGACAAGCCACATCTGGGACGGAACAAACATTGCAGCTGATGTATCCGGCTCAACGGTGACAAAGTATATACGCGGTTTACAGCTTATCTCCTCAAAGAAGGGCAGCAACGAGAACTTCTACACCTATAACGGACATGGTGATGTTGTTCAGCTTACAAACGGCACAGGAGCAATAACAAAGCAGTACAGCTATGATGCGTTTGGCGTGGAAACAGATAAAGCTGATAATGATACTAACCCATTCAGATATTGCGGAGAGTATTATGATACCGAAACAGACAGCATATACCTAAGAGCAAGATATTACAGACCAACAGCAGGACGGTTTATCACCGAAGACCCGATAAGAGATGGATTGAATTGGTATAGCTATTGTAGAAACAACCCTATTATATTTATTGATCCGTTGGGGTTGGTTTCTGTAGGATTACGAGATTATGCCGGAACTTATTCGGGTTCAAGTGTTGAGTGGGATGAATCTACACGAACCGCAACAGTTAGTTGGAATGATAAGTCGTTTAGTGTCTTATCTGATTCGAAAAATAATGTAGACGGTAGAATACAAGTTGATGATTCTCTATTCATTCAAGAGTTTGGAATAGGAGATGAACAAATGGTAGTCTATACGGATTCTGTTACGGGCAATTCATCTATACGCGTTAATTTTAATATTACTGATAATACCAATACAACCATTAACAATATGACATATGCAGATGCATTTCTTAATGGTGTAAGTAATGATTGGAGCAGTACTACTGTTGCATGTCATACTGGACAACATGCAAATGGCATTGTTGTTAACGTCAACAATGTAACTACAGCGAATGATTACTCTCGGTCATATCTTGGAGGACCGATAAACATGTTTGTAGGAGATGGAAGAACAGGATATACATATTCATTGGCAGATTTTATGTCTACCTCTGCTCATGAATTTGGTCATGCAGGTTTTCATGTATATGATATTTACCACTATACAGATCCTAATACGGGATCGACAAAAAGAACAGATCCTAATATTAGCGTACCATTTAAAAGTATTATGAATTATCAATTTGGGCTTGGTGGAGCGCAACCAGTTGACTATGACATAATTTTTACGAATAAAACATGGACTCTTAATAGTTGGTTCTATTATAGTAGTGATAGTAATACATTAGATAAACATATTGGTGCTGGGAATTGGTAATAAATATTTAGAAAGAGGGTTATTTCTATGAAAAAAGTATTAATTTTAATATGTATTTTACTTATAATACCATCGGTTTATGTATTTGCACAAAATTTTAACCAATGTATTGCAGAAATTGTTACACATAAAATTATATTTAACAATAAAGAAGTAAGTTTGTCCAATCCAATTGTAAGTATTAACAATAGAGTATATGTATCAATCAGAGACCTATCTGAAACTTTAGGATATAATGTTGAATGGCAAGACAGTAATCATTCAATAAATATTAACTTGGTCGAGAAAGATGATAACGAAAATTTAATTATTTTTAAGCAAAATCAAAAAATGGGATTCATGGATAGAACAGGTAAAATTCAAATTGCTGCACAGTTTGATGTCGTGCATGAATTTCATGAAGGCATTGCTGTAGTTGGCAATCACATAAGTACTTGGGAAAAACTTCCATCTGACGCCAACAATATGATTTGGGGATTCATTGATGAATATGGTGAACTGATCACACCAATTAAATATTCATATGCAGGTGATTTTAACGAGGGGTTGGCATTAGTAGAATATAATAACGAAAGTTATTATATAAACAAATTAGGTGAAAAATCTTCTCAGACAGTTATTGCTTCTAAATATTTTACTCATGGCATTGCACCTAAATTGATTAAAGGTACTTCATTCCCTACACCTAATTCGCCATCTGAAATCTGGACATATATTGATAGCGCAGGAGAACTTGTTACGGATAAAACATATGAATATGCAGGAGAATTTGAAGATGGTATGGCAATTGTTAAGCAAAACGGCAAATATGGTGTTATTAATTATCCATTAACGACAGAAAAATCTGACTTTGTGATAAAAGTTATAAATTCATTTATTTTATCTTTATATTCTTTCACAAATCTAATAGCATCTCTTTCTTTATCTTCGTCACTGCTATTCAGCTTATTGTAAAATACATGATCCAAGTTACATGACATATAGTAGCATGAATAAGGTATTGTACTCCATACAGTTTTGCAACATGATAATTTATCTAATATACTGGATTTTTGTATGTTTCTGCTGATTATTTTATTTTTATCATCAGACTTTATATTGACTAAACTATAAATAGGTTTAGCCGCATCTTTATCCTCTAATATATGTTCGTCATCTATATATGCACCGTCCATATCCACAATATGAATGACTTCTTTAAAATCAGATTTTTTAAAATGGTTATTTTTGGCATAATTTTGAACAATAGTGCCTATTTTTGCAAGTATATTTGAATTTGTTACACCATGTTGAGTTGTTATATCACCATGAATAATTTGTACATACACTTCATTCTTATCTAACATCCTACTAAGCATTGTACCAATAACTTCATCATCAGAAGGGCCTTCAACTATTACAAAAACAATTTTCTTACGAGCCACTAATATCACCTGCCTCTCTGAATGCAAGTGCTATCTCATAGTTATTTGTAGTTTCATAAACCGGTTCATCTTGTTCACCCAATATAATATCTCTGTAATAAAAATCTCTAAGATTATTATTATTTTTTACATTACTGAATCGTATATATCTGTTATTCACATTCGTTGTTGTAAACGCTATGAATCCCTTATCTATAGTTTCTAATGGGCGTAAATTATGTGATGTGAATATAAGTTGCCCATTTCCTTTTTCCGAAATTATTCTTAAGATTTCACCTAATAAATACTCAAAAATTCCCGAATCCAATTCATCGATTGCAACTGTTATAGAATCATTATTATATACAACTATAAGAAGTTGTAATATAGATACAATCTTTTTTATTCCTTCCGATTCATAACGCAATGCAATTTCTTTTTTATTTTTCTTTGAGATTAATTCAATAATATAACCAGTTTCACCATTTTTCATTGTTTGAGTTCCGATTACTTTTATGCCGATAGTTAAATTCGGAATAAGCTGTTCCAACACTATATTCATATTTTTAATAACATTATTTACAACTTCAAATGCTTGTTCGGGTATCACTCCTGAACCATTTAGCGGAATCGGTAAATTGCCAACTGCATTTCCTCTTTTATTTGAATACTTAAAAAATAACGGTAATGCGTCAAAACTAATAAGTCCCGAATTTTTTACATCGATAATAAAAAGTTCAAAATTTCCAAATTTAGTTAATGCATCAAATAAAAAAACATGATATTTTTCTTCACAGTTTTTCCTTATGCAGTTTAATAATTCTTTTGAAAACACAAACGATTTGGATGTCGCTAACGCAATTTTCTTCGCCACAAACAAATCCTTTTCATCCTCATTTCCTGTCAACACATTATATTTTGATTTAGGCAAAAAAACATCTGATGTTCTGGTATTGATAATTGGCATTTTTCTAATTTTTTTATCTCCGCATTCATATGAATAACTTAAAACCTCATCAACAATAACAGCCTTTTCTTCTTCAGCAACTTCCAAACTGTTATCATCGATATTAACCGCATTTTTTTCTATTTCTTTTTTTAAACTAAATGAATAATTTACATTATACTCAGCTTTTTTATCAATATCCTTAACGGTAAACTCATATTCCAATGTGGCTGCGTCTGCGTCAACATTTACAAAATCTGCATATTGTTTAGGAATCGGTCTACCACAAAGAGCAAATTTCAGCAAAGCTATAGCGTCAATTAATGCTGTTTTACCCGAACCATTCTGTCCATACAAACCAAGAACGCTGGCTTTATAATTTTTTCTGTGATTTTCAAGCAGAAGACTTCCGTTTACAACATTTTTCCAATTTTTTATAGTAATCTTTTTTATACGAATTACTGACTTGCCCATATTCATCATCCCCACATCATATAAGTTTAATTAATATCACATATAGTATAACACATGTTCTCCAAATTATCAATATGAAATATAAAAAATCGAACATTTTGTTCCTTTTTTGTATTTCAATAATATCATTTTTGCCATTTATCATAACATAATCTTCAAGAGGTATTATGCTATCCCATCTGCAGTTAGTTGTTCCATAAGGTAGGTCTGTGAATATCATATCAACTGATTTATCAGGAATATCTTTCATCAGTTCAAGACAATCGCCTTGCCATAATTTAATGTCGCTCATACCAAAACCTCACTTTGCTATGTTTTTAAGCACTTTTCTCGAATAGTTGTTTGCATAATATACTTCGGTCCTTGTTGGATTGAGGATTATCTTGCTTGCTTTAGCTTCAAGCAAGCCGAAAAAGACCATACATAATTCTTTTTCGGCAGGGGATAAGACTTGATTAATTTTTGAAGCAATTTCTTTTAGATTTTCCGGTGATAAATCTTCGGACAATAGAGTTGCTTCGATTATTGCGTTTGTTTCAACTGTTTCATTTGTTTCGGCTGTTTCGTTTACATTCTCAACTACTTTGTCAGATTTAGCTATTATTTCAGTGTTATTGACTTCTGAAATTTGTTCCGGTTCTTTTATATTCTCAAAGTCAGGAATAGAATCATATTTTTCTTCGGTAAATGTATCAAGTTCATACTGATACGATTCCTCTATTTCTGTACAAGAATGCACTCTAAAACCTATAACCTTTTTTGAATCTGGAGAAGCATATACTTTAGAAACAAAGCCACAATCAAGTAATTTAGCCAAAATTCTATCTAATTGGCGAACTGACATATTTAATCTTTTTGCTATGTATGCTTTTGTACCTTTATAACAACCGATATGACTGTTACTAAAACTGTATAATAAAGCATAGACTGTAAGTGAATGACCGGATAAATTCAATTTTGACATCATCCAATCATAAATAGTGAAAAATGCCGGTTTATCAATAAAATCACCGTTCTCATCAGTTATGCCTTTGGCTATCAAAACATCCGGTGAATGGCGATAACTAACATATTTAATACCGTTTTTGTACTTCCATGTCTTTAGCAAATATCCCTTTTTCACCAATTCATTAAGTGAACGAATTACTGTTGTACGGGATATATGAATACGCCTGCAAAGGTATTCAATGCTGCCACGATAGATTCCACCCTTGATTCGAGAAAAGCTGTAAATCAAAGCAAATATCAGTAATTCATATTTTTTAAGTCAAGTTTTTGTGTAAATGTCAAGTGAAAATGTACAAAAAGGGCAAATGAAAATGTACAATTTTGGCGGAAGCATATTTCGTAACATTCATCAAAGGATAAACAAGCATCTCTGCTGCTTTCGATGAATATCATGTCATATGCGTTGTATAACTACTGGGCGAATAAATTCGCCTCCCAATTAAAATCAGCTCCTGGTTTCAGCGTCTTCATCAAAAAGATTTCGGTCCTTTACCCTGTAGGAGTGCCCCGTGATTTTAATGATTTCACAGTGATGTACCAACCTGTCAATGATTGCGTTTGCAATTACTGCATCTCCAAAAACATCCGGCCATTTTGAAAAAGACTGATTTGTCGTAAGGATGGTTGGTCTGAATTCATATCTTGCTGCGATTAATTGGAAAAATCCATACGCCGCAGCTTTGTCAACCGGAAGATATCCGATTTCATCAATTATCAAAACTGTGTATTTGAGATAGTGTTTCACAACCTGCTCTACACGGTTTTCCTTTGATGCCTGCTTCAATTTCTCCATCAGTTTGGCAAAATTGATGAAATATGTAGATATTCTTTGGCTTGCTGCTTCAATTCCTATGGCTGTAGCAAGATGTGTTTTTCCTACTCCGCTTGAGCCAATAAAGATAATATTTGTTTTCGTTTCTATGAATCTCAAACTTGTTAAATCTGCATTTGCTCTTTGTTTACTGATGGCTGGTATGAAAAATCAAAATCCTTAAACGTTTTAATGTACGGAAAATGTGATGTCGTAATATTAATCTTTTTTGCTCTTTCTGCACGAAATTCAATCTCTGCATTTGTAAGCTCAAGTAAAGAGTCTACAAGAGATGTTTTGTTTTTTTGTTGATTTATCAATAACGTTCGGAAGAATTTCAAGCATCTTGGTAAGTGCAAGCTCTTCCATGTTGTTTTTTAATACATTAAAGCTTGTCATATATCTCAAGATTCCTTTCTGCAACAGCTGTAATTTCATCATCGGAAAGCCTTCTCAAAGAGCTACATCTTGCAATTTCCATATAGTCCTGATGATTGAAATTTGTAATCTTTGATGTTTTATCCCAATGGCGTATAAAATGTCCGTCAAAGGTAATATTGAAGCCTATACCATCATCTTCAATATCTAAATATTTGCCGATGTATTTAGGCGGTACAGAATACTTTCTGCCCTCATAGGTAATCAATGATTCAACACTAACTTTCCTTTTGATGGTTTCCTTGAAATATCCTGAAAGAATATCAAGGTCTGTTTGTATCAGATATGGTTTTTCAATATCAAGTAATTCAAACGGCGGTTTATCTGTTGCCTGACATTTTTCAGAATTGATTTGTTCATTAAGCTCCATCGTTATTCTTTTAATGTCATCAAAGCAGGTTATGTCTCCGCTGTAAACCTTTAATCTGTTCACAAGCTTTGCAGTAACTTCAACTTTGCCCTTTGTTTCGGGACGGTATGCCACACAGGCTTTTGGAATGAACCCGCAATCAGAGGAGAACATACTGAATTCATCATTAAACACAGGTTCATTGTACTGTGTACGTGCCTTATCAATTATTGAACGCATATTATCAAAGAGGATTTCATGAGGTACTCCACCTATGTATTTAAACGCTTTAACAAGACATTCTTCTACTGTATGTAAATCTTTTGTTTCTGTAACACAAAGAAACTTAGTTCTTGAAAAGCCGAGGATTAGTAAAAATACATTAAATTTTATTGTATCACCGTCTTTGGTTTTGAAATTCATTGACTCTTTCCAATCCACCTGAGCCTGAATACCCGGATTTGTTTCAAAACGGATAACAGCTTGCTTTTGTTTTTCAAGGTTAAGCTTTCGGATATAGTCTTTAATTGTGGTATATGAGCCTGTATATCCATGATGCTTCGTGATGTAGTTACAGATAGCAATAGCGGGAGCACCGGTTTTTAATTTTTCTTCTATTATCAATTCGAAGCCATCAGTTTTTCTGGGTTTATTTACTTTCGGCTGGGGCAGATTGTTTTTCACAGCATTGATAGCTTTAGAAACGGTTCTGCGGTCACAACCGTACTGACGAGCAAGCTTTGAACAGTTAATATTTACTTGTGTGTTATCTTTAAGCATAAACTTCACCTTCTCATAAATGTCTTTTCTGTAATTCATTTTCATCACTTTTGAATAGAGTATACTCTATTCAAAAGTGATTTGCCAGAATTGTACATTTTGAGTTGGCGTTTTTGTACATTTTTATTTTAACATTTATATGATGGAACTTATCAGAAGAAAACATTGTCTCAAAGATGGAATGATTTCAATGGAATTAAGGTGCAAAGAGATTTGTATTCAGCTTTCTTAATAATGAATATAGCAAGTGATTTAAAGAGTTTTGATATTGATAAATGTAACGAAAGATTTGAGAACTTTTATCGACTTCACAATTTGGAAGTAGATAGATTAACTGGGCATAAGAATTTAAGTAGTATAGCAATTTAAAAAAGAATATATAAAAGGTTTTGATACGAGCCTTATACTATCGTTAAACAAGCGTTAGCGAGTTTGGTAGTGAAAGTCTTATAGAAACAGATTAGTCTTATATGCTTTCGAGTATATTTGGAAGTCTATGTATATAAGAACCCAACGTGCTTTAGCTGTTGGAGTATCAGTTATATTTTGGCATCTATTAAGTTAGATGCCTTATTTCATTTTTAGGAGTGTCAAATAACCTTTGGCGAGAAAATTAAAAGTAAAAAATTATATTGACTTTTTTTGCGAGTGTGATACAATATAATTAATAAATATGAAGTTTATGGGACATGGTTATGCC
>OGYH01001499.1_pt1 | contig 21500 bp, 17 predicted proteins | sample 1576511 | NCBI WGS metagenome assembly OGYH01 (sample SAMEA3541522, study PRJEB24748) | human gut metagenome | biome: human gut; feature: human-associated habitat; material: faeces | place: China | collected 2012
AAGGGACAAAATTTGCCGGGCTAATTGATGAAATGGTGGAGATTGAGGTAGATGGGACGCATGCCTATCAGGATGTCTTAAGGCAGCTTGGACGGCCCTCTCCGCATATCGATCCTTCGCTGGAGCATATTCTGATCACCGGAATGTTTCATACTTTTTTTGAATTGATCATCCACGAAATGCCGCTCAAAGATGCCGAAAACTACGTCAGAGAAATGCGCGCCTTTTATACAGCGGGATGGATGAAAATTATGGGGCAGTAATGCCTTATAATTTTTGTTTGTAAGTTAGCCGTAACTAACCCAAATCCGGATATTGTAAGAACATAGACGTGTTCTCTTTATCATAAACACAAAGAAAAGGAGGAATTTTTTTGAAAAAACAATCCAATTTATCACGCCTGCTGGAAATTGCAGGCAGCCATAAGTACCTGACCTATGCTTCCTGGGTGCTTTCTGCCATCAGTGCCCTGATTGCTCTGGTGCCATTCTATTACATCTGGAAAATGATCAAGGAAGTACTGGAGGTGGCACCAGATTTTGGCCAGGCACAGAACCTGACTGGCAATGGCTGGATGGCAGTATTGTTTGCTGTCCTGGCGGTGCTTGTCTACATAGCCGGGCTTATGTGTTCCCATTTAGGGGCATTTCGTATTGCCACAAACCTGCGTATCCAGACCATGGAGCATATTGTTAAGCTTCCTCTTGGATTTGCCGAGAGTTTTGGCAGCGGAAAACTGCGCAAAATCGTCAACGAATCCAGTGCAGCCACCGAAACCTATCTCGCTCATCAGCTTCCCGACAGAGCCAATGCCATTGCAACCCCCTGCGGTCTTTTGGTGTTGTTGTTCGTGTTTGACTGGAGACTGGGACTGTTGAGCCTTGTTCCGGTTGTGCTGGGCTTTCTGATTATGATGGCAATGACCGGAAAGCAGATGCAGGAAAAGATGAAAGAATACCAGAATGCGCTGGATGATATGTCCAATGAAGCGGTAGAATATGTCCGCGGTATTCCGGTGGTAAAAACCTTTGGTCAGACGATCTTTTCCTTTAAGAAGTTTAAAGACTCCATTGACCGCTATAAAGTATGGGTGATCGCCTATACCAGGCAGCTTCGGACACCGATGATGTTCTATACAGCTGCGATCAACGGAGTTTTTGCCACACTGATCGCCGGAGGACTGTTGCTGACACAAGACGGTGTGACTTCCGGTTTCTTACTGGATCTCATTTTCTATATCATTATTACGCCGGTTATTTCTGTTACACTGACACGCATCATGTTCCAAAGTGAAAATGCCATGATCGTAGATGACGCTTTACAGAGAATTGACAGCGTTTTGCATTTGAAGCCTCTGGAGGAAACCAAACACCCAATGCATCCGCAAAATGCTTCCGTGGAACTGAAATCGGTTCATTTCAGCTATGATGGAAAAAAAGAAGTATTAAAAGATATTTCACTGACCATTCCTGAAGGACGAACCGTAGCTTTTGTCGGCCCGTCCGGCGGTGGTAAAACAACCCTTGCCAACCTGATTTCCCGATTCTTTGATCCCCAGAGCGGAATGGTAAAAATAGGTGGTGTCAATGTGAAAGACATCCCGAGGGAGGAACTCATGAATACGGTGTCTTTCGTATTTCAGAACAGCCGTCTGATCAAGGCGTCCATTCTGGAAAATGTGCGTATGGGGAAACCGGAAGCTACCCGTGAGGAAATTTTGGCTGCCCTTCATCACGCACAGTGCGATGATATTCTGGAAAAACTCCCACAGGGTGTGGATACGGTTATCGGTACAAAGGGTGTCTATCTTTCCGGCGGCGAGCAGCAGCGAATTGCCATTGCCCGTGTAATGCTGAAAAATGCACCGATCATCATTCTGGATGAAGCCACTGCCTTTGCTGACCCGGATAACGAAAGCCGCGTACAGGCTGCTTTCTCAAGACTTTCCGAGGGAAAGACCGTGATTATGATTGCCCACAGGCTTTCTACCGTAACAAATGTGGATCAGATTTTTGTCATTTGCAACGGACAGGTTGCCGAGTGCGGCAACAGCCGTGAATTGCTTGCAAAAGACGGCATTTTCAGCCGTATGTGGAAAAATTACCAGACTTCCGTGCAATGGAAGGTAACAAAGGAGGTGCAGTGATATGATCAAAAAACTGCAGAAAAAATATGCCCTGTCTGAACAGGGAGCAAAAGACCTGATCAAAGGCTGCCTGGCCTGTGTCCTTCAGAATCTGTCTTTTATGTTCCCGGTAGGACTTTTATATTACCTGGTCAGCGATCTGATGAACGGGGGTGTTCCCGGTGGGAAAATTCCATTTTATGTGGCAGGCTGCGTGGTGTGTATCGGCCTGATTCTGCTGACCACTTTCTTTCAATATAATGCGACCTATTTTGCCACTTACAAAGAAAGCGGTATCCGCCGTATTACTCTGGCAGAGCATCTGCGCAAAATCCCTCTTTCCTTTTTTGGGAAAAAGGATTTAGCCGATCTTACCAGTACGATTATGGCGGACTGTACCTTCCTGGAACAAAGTTTTTCGCATTTTATCCCTGAGCTTGCAGGTTCGATCATTTCTACGGTTCTGATTTCCATCGGTCTGCTCTTTACGGACTGGAGAATGGCACTGGCTGCCTTATGGGTTCTGCCGGTTGCCTTTGCGATTGTGGGATTTTCCGCTAAGATTCAGGAAAATCTGAACCAGAAAGCGATGGACGTGAAGATGGCCTGCGCAGACGGGATACAGGAGTGCATTGAAACGGTTCGTGACCTGAAAGCGAACAATGCGGAGCAGGCATATTTAAAAGGTCTGGAAAAGAAGATCCGTGCCGTGGAGCATCGTTCCATCCTCAATGAATTCGGCCTTGCTGTTTTTGTGGTTTCCGCATCGCTGGTGCTGAAGCTTGGTATTGCAACGGTTGCGCTGGTGGGAGCTGTTCTGCTCATGCAAGGAAGCCTCTCCGTGCTTACATTCTTTATGTTCCTTCTGGTAGTATCCCGTTTGTATGACCCTCTGCAGGGCGCACTCCAGAATCTTGCGGCAGTCATCAGTACACGAACCAACATTGCCCGCATGAATGAGATTCTCGATCATCCGATCCAGCAGGGCAGCGACAGGCTTTCCAATCAGGGGTATGATATTGTCTTTGACCATGTTGGGTTTGCCTACAATACCGGAGAAACCGTATTGAAAGATGTTTCCTTTACGGCAAAACAGGGAGAGGTTACGGCTTTGGTCGGCCCATCTGGCGGCGGAAAAACAACCGTATCCCGGCTGGCAGCAAGGTTCTGGGATATTAACAGAGGAAAGATTACCGTGGGAGGCATGGATGTATCCCGAATTGACCCGGAAACACTGCTTTCCCTGTATTCCATCGTATTCCAGGATGTTACACTGTTTGACAATACGATTCTGGAAAATATCCGAATCGGAAACAAAGACGCCACAGATGAACAGGTCATTGCTGCTGCGAAACTTGCCAATGTGGATGAATTTGCGGAAAAACTGCCGGATGGATGGCATACCAATATCGGGGAAAATGGCTGTGAACTTTCCGGTGGAGAGCGCCAGCGTATCTCTATTGCCCGTGCATTTCTGAAAAATGCGCCGATCATTCTTTTAGATGAAGCTACTGCTTCCCTGGATGTGGAGAATGAAACTCTGATACAGACAGCCCTTTCCCGTCTGATCGCAGATAAAACGGTTCTGGTCATCGCTCACAGGATGCGTACCGTAGCAGGAGCAGATAAAATTGTTGTCCTTTCTGATGGCACCGTGGCAGAAGAAGGATCACCAAAGGATCTGGAAGAAAAGAATGGTGTATATGCCCATATGGTAAAACTGCAGACAGAAAGCCAGAATTGGAAACTTGCGTAAAGAAGGAGGAAATGTAATGAACAAGAACCATTGTAAGCAGGAAAATATCCGACTTGGCACCCACGGAGAAGACTATGGAAGCTGGATGTCCAACCCTGTCTTTTACATCATTGGCGGAATCGGAGTTTTGGCCGCTGTGCTGGCTGTCCTCTCTTTTTATGTATTACATGTCGCTGTTCTTGGTGTTCTGTTTACTGTTATCACAATCGCACTTTTGGTTTTGCTGATCTGGATCACATGGATCAGGCGGCAGTATGCCTTTGGCGGTGGCGGAATCATGGAACAGGTTCATCGAGTCGTTCTCTCTCATCTGGACTATGACGGTGAGGGGAAGATTCTGGAAGTAGGCTGCGGCTCCGGAGCATTGACAATCCGTTCAGCTCTGACATGGCCGAAAGCAAAAGTGATCGGTGTTGATTACTGGGGCGCTGTGTATAATCACAGCAAAGCACTCTGCGAGAAGAATGCTGCCAGGGAGGGCGTGGCTTCCCGCTGTGTATTTCAGCACGGTGATGCGAAGCAGCTGGATTTTCCTGATGAGAGTTTTGATGTAGTCATCAGCAACTATGTCTATCACAATGTTATGGGTGCTGATATGCAGAAACTGCTGCTGGAAAGCCTGCGGGTATTGAAAAAAGGCGGCGTCTTTGCACTCAACGATGATATGAAACCAAAGATGTACGGTGACATGGAAGGTTTTGCGCAGAAACTACGAGATATGGGGTATGAGGAAGTACGACTCGTTGACACTGCACAGGAAGCTTTTGGCTCCCACCGTCGGGCTGCCATGATGATGCTGGGGTCTTCCCGGCTGCTTGTCGGCAGAAAGTAATGTATCAAAACAGGAGGTTTGGCTATGTCCAAGTTAGGAGTCGTGGAGGATACCCTGTTTGTCCCTATGCTGGGAAGAATTTATGCTGCTGAGCATTGCCCACAAATTTTATATGATAAAAAGGCGTTGGAATTGAAAAATAGGCTACCGTTAAACTTGATTGAACAGAATATGCAGAACCAGTATACCCTTTTGGCCTCTGCTTCCCGGTCTGCTAATATGGATCGGATTATTCGGGCTTTTCTGGAACGCAGACCGGACGGTGTGATTGTACAGCTGGGCTGTGGTCTGGAGACAACCTATCACCGATGTGATAACGGAAAGACACACTGGTATGCCGTGGATCTACCGCATGTGATAGAATACCGGCGAGATCTTCTTCCCGAACCAGAGAGGGAATTATATATTTCCGGGGATGCCTTTGCAAAGGATTGGATCAAAAAAGTTCGCAATGATGTACTTGATGCTCCTATTCTCGTTACTGCAGGCGGATTATTTCATTATTTTGAGGAACATAAGGTCATTGCCCTTCTGCGTATGATTGGGCAATTTGGAAATATGGAAGTTGTTTTTGATACCGTGAACAGAAAAGGCATGGCAATGATGCAAAAGAAGTACATGAGGCAGGTAGGCCATGCCGATGCGCAGATGTTCTTTTATGTCGATGCAGTGGAAGAACTGGCGGCAAAGATCGGGGGTAATGCAAAGGTGATTACGGATGAACCATACTATCGTTACATCCCTAAAAACGGCTTAAAGATGTCCACGAAGGTCAGTATGGCGGTTTCTGATCGGTTCTGCATGGTGAAGATGATACAGTTGAAACTATAGATGCTTTTGCGTGGAAAAGAAAAGAGGTTAAATCTTGTTATAACATGTAATAAATGTTACCACAATCAACTCTACAATGATTTGTTTTCCAATAAATTAGAGCGATGATGTATTACTCAAATAAAAATTAAGCACAGAGTGATTCTTTCTAATTGGTAACTAAACTACTTAAAAAACTATTATATAATTAGTTTATATCAACTGATAGGGAGGTGGAAATGAGCATGAGTGAACTCCACAAACCAGAATGGTACGGGGAATGTGCTATAATTTCTGATAAATATAATGATTATGTTCAAATAAAATATAAATGCAATGGGACTGGAACTTTATATGATTACTCATTATTCCCTGGTATCAATTTAATTTTTATGGATTTTAACTGCTCAGATACATTCCATGAGCCTATTCCTAATAAGAATATCATTGAAATCCGTCATTACCAAAAAGGACGCGTTGAGTTTGAGCTAAGAAATAATAAAGTTTTCCACCTGAAAGAGGGAGAATTTTGCATCAATGCCCTTGCTAATATTCCTGCGGCCTATTCCTTTCCCTTTGGATATAGTGTAGGACTAAGCTGTGTGATTGATAAGGATTCTGTCGATGTGGAAACACAACAGATTTTTTCGTACTACAACATTGATGTTCTAAATCTCGGACGAGAATTGGAATTAGAAAAAAAGTGGTTTTTATGTCGGACACCACAGCGATTATTACATATCTTCGATGAACTGTACGCTGCAAAAGGTGTTGAAGGGCGAGATTATTTCCGTATCAAATTATTGGAACTCTTTTATCATATCAAACAGCTGCGGATTGAAGATCAGTATGAGGCAACATATTATGCCAAAGAACAAATTGAAATCATCAAACGCATCCGCCAACAGCTCATAGAAAACCTCGACAAAAAAATATCCATAGAAGAACTTTTGCGAAAGGAGCCAATGAGCAAGGTCACATTTCAAGCTATTTTCAAACAGATTTATGGCGATACGCCCTATGCACATATCAAAAAGTATAAAATGAATCTTGCGGCTGTTTATTTGCAGGAAACAGATCAATCAATCACGCAAATAGCCGGTGAACTTGGATATTCAAATATTAGTAAGTTTGCGAGGGCTTTTCAAGAAGTGTTTGGAATGCTTCCAAAGGATTACCGTAAAGCAAAAAAGTGATTTAACTTTTGGGCTGTTTTCTTGATTTACTTTTCCCTTTGGAGTAGTTAGAGACTGCAAACCGGTGTAAAATGACAGTGTAGTTAGTTATTGCTAACTACACTGTCATTTTATTTTAAGGAGGTTTCAAAGATGGAACAAATGGTAAAGAAAAAAATTGGCGTTCGAGATATTATGACGATTGCCGCAATGATGGTCATCAATTTTGCAATTGCAATGGTGATTGGTATGGTTACATTGCCTTTCCCAGCAGTATATTTATACGGCTCTGCTGGTATTGATGCCTTTATTGGAGCAACATTTTATTTGGTTGCGGCAAATCGCATCAACAAACATGGATTGTTGTTTGCTTGGGCTGCTGTTTATGGACTAATCCAAGGTGTTATGGGTTATATGTTCTTGGTTCCCTATTTCTTGATTGTAGCCCTCATTGCTGAGTTATGCATGGTTGGCAAGAATACATACCGAAGTGCAGTTCGTAACCGAATTGGTTGGATGGTCAACTCAATCGGAAATTTTGTAGGCTGTGCCGTACCGCTGTGGTGGTCTTGGGACAGCTATCAGGAAATGGCAGCAAGCAGCGGTTTTGATGCAAATACCTTGAATATGCAGCTCTCTATGGTGACTTCTCCGGCGCTCATGCTTTTAGGTATTGTCATTACTGCGGTTCTCGCAATTCTTGGTACGTTGTTCGGCCAGCGCCTGCTCAGAAAGCATTTCCAAAAAGCTGGCATTGTAGGATGATGGCCGGAGAAAAAAAGCAAAGGTGGATTGACCGGATTGACGGGCGCACAGTTCTTTTCCTGACGCTGTGCGCCTGCCTTGTGACTTTCCTTACCACGAGTTTTTGGGGACATGGGATTTTTACCTTTTGGATTTTTCTGATCCTGTGCTGGTTCGGCTTGTATAAGCAGGCTATTGGATGCTTTGCGGTCTATTTGGTAGCGATTGTATGGCTGATGATCGAGACAAAGTATCAGATCAGTATCCCATCACCGCTGTTACTCAGCATGATTTACAAGCTGCTGCTCCCCGCTATGCCAGCCTATCTTCTGGCGAAAATTCCGTCCGGGAAACTGACGGCCAGCTTGAGAAAAATGCCGATCCCCACCCGTATCATGCTTGTTTTGATCGTCATGCTCCGCTTTGCTCCGACTGTGCTGCATGAATTTGGAGAAGTCAGGGAAGCCATGAAAATCCGTGGCTTCTTAAAATCGGTTGGCAATGTTTTGAGGCATCCAATGGACACGTTGGAATACGCCATTGTTCCGATGGTGTTCCGCTCCTTAAAGATCGCGGACGAGTTAGCCGCTTCTGCCATTGTCAGGGGAATTGAAAGCCCCTACAAGAAAGAAAACTACTATGTCAGCCGGATCGCTGCGCTGGATTACTTTTTGATTGTTGTCAGCGTGGGAGCTGCCGTGTGTTGCTGTCTTTTATAGGAGGAATGGAATGGGAAAAGAAATTATGATCCGTAACCTGACCTTTTCCTATGGCGGGAACGGAAATCAACTGGAACACATATCGTTAGACATTGCCGCTGGGGAGGTCATTGTTATGACCGGCCCATCAGGGAGCGGGAAAAGCTCTTTGACGAGAGTGATTAACGGTCTGATCCCCTACTTCTACGAGGGGGATTTAAGCGGTGAGGTTTTTGTGGACGGAAAACCGCTGAAAGAGATTCCGTCTTGGGAGCGCGGCAAAATCGCAGGGAATGTATTTCAAGACCCCAGGAGCCAGTTTTTTGCCAATGAGGTAGCTGGTGAGATTGCTTTCGGCTGTGAGAACTACGGGTATTCCCATGAGGACATTCAGAGCCATGTTCACCGGGCGGCGGCGGACATCAAAATTCAGGACATTCTGGATCACAGTCTGCACAGCCTGTCTTATGGGATGCGCCAGAAAGTTGCGATTGCGTCTGCGGAGGCGATTGACCCGGAAATCTATGTCATGGATGAACCGTCTGCCAATCTGGATATTGCATCCACCTACCGCTTTGCAGACATTATCCGCGATTTGAAACAGCAGGGAAAAACCATCATCATAGCGGAACACCGGCTTTACTATCTGATGGATCTGGCAGACCGTTTCCTGTGTGTGCAGAAAGGGAAAATTGTGCGGGAATTTACCGCACAGCAGATGAAAGCCCTGTCCAATCAGGAAATCCGGGTGCTGGGGCTTCGCACTCCTGACCTGCACCAGATCGAGCAGGCGGAAATCCCATCTGCGGCAACCAACGAGGTTGTTCTGGAAGTGAAAAAGCTGAACCACTCTTTTGGTGAGACGATTGTGGCAAAGGATATTGACTTTCAATGCCGCAAGGGAGAAGTGGTAGCCCTGATTGGCCCTAACGGGACGGGCAAAAGCACCATAGGACGAATCCTGGCAGGGCTATTGAAAGAGAAATCCGGCGAAGTCGTTTTGTTCGGAAAGCATTGCAGACCGAAAGGCCGCTTGGGAAAGGTCTGGTACATTCCCCAGGATTTAGACAGCCAGCTTTTCGGTGAGGACTTGCTGGACGAACTGACTACCGGCGCGGAGGTCAGCCCGGAGCGGAAAAAAGCGGCGGAGGAAATTCTGGAGGCCCTGGAGCTGATGCCGTTTGTCAAACAGCATCCCTCCACACTGTCAGGAGGGCAAAAGCAGCGGCTGGCCCTTGGCGTGGCGTTGATGCATGAAGCGCCGATCATCGTACTGGACGAACCGACAAGCGGGCTGGACGGTACAAATATGCGGAATGTCAGCAGGATGATCCGCAAGCTGGCGAAGATGGGGCGCACCATTATCGTCATTACCCATGACGCGGAGTGTGCGCTTGCCTGCTGTGAGCGGGCAATACGCCTGGAGAACGGCTGCATTACCGATGATTTTCAAATCAGGGGAGCAGAGCTTCTCTTAGACAAAATTGGATATGACAAAAAGGAGGGTTAGAAATGGCACAGCAAAACAAAAAGCAGCCGAAACCGAAAACCGGACTGGCACGCTGCCTGGAACTGGCTTCCGGCCATAAAGGGCTGGTGTTCCTGGCAGGGGTTTTGGCGGCGCTGGCTGCGATCTGTTCTTTTGTACCGTACTTATCAATCTACTACATCATTCGGGAAATCCTGTTTGTTTACCCGGATATGTCACTCTTGAATGTTTCCACGATCTCAACCTGGGGCTGGCTGGCCCTGGCCGGAATTTTGGGGAACATCGTATTTTACTTCTTTGCCCTGTTGTGTTCCCACGTTGCGGCGTTTGGAACGCTTTATGAATTGAAGGTGGCCTTTGCCGACCACATCATGCAGATTCCCCTTGGGTATCATCTGACCCTGGGCAGCGGCAAAATGAGAAAGATCATGGACGAAAACATCGAAAGCGTTGAGAAATTCATCGCTCACCAGCTCCCGGATTTTGTGGCCTCGCTGGTCGCGCCGCTTGTTCTGGTCATCATTCTTCTTGGAATTGACTGGCGGTATGGTGTGGTTTGTCTGGTCGGTATTGTTCTGGCCTTTATCGTGCAGTTTGCGGGTTTCAACGGAGAGGCAAAGGAAAAAATGCACCGTTTCCAGACCTCCCAGGAAAACATGAACAGCGCCTCCGTGGAATATGTGCGCGGTATGTCGGAGATCAAAGCATTTAATCAGACCGCCGATTCCTTTAAGCGGTTGAGCAAATCCATTACAGACTATACCTCTTTCGTGCTGGAGTACGCATTGGGCTGGCAGAACTGTATGCCTGCTTTTACCACGATCATCAACAATATTTATCTGCTTTTGATTCCCGTGGGCGTTCTGATTGGGATGCACACCACGGATTTCAGGGAGTATTCGCTGACATTCATTTTCTACCTGATTATTGTCCATGCGATTTCCGGCATCCTGAATAAGATCATGTATATCTCGGAGTCCTTCACGCAGATTGACGGCAGCGTGGAGCGTATGGATGAAATCCTGCGTATCCCGACCCTGCCCGAAAAGAGTACGGCGGCAACAATTAAAAACTATGGGATTGCTTTTCAGGATGTCAGCTTTTCCTACGAAGCCGATTCCCAGGTCAAGGCCCTGTCTCATGTTTCCTTCCTTGCGGAGCAAGGCAAGGTGACAGCCATTGTCGGCCCTTCCGGTGGCGGCAAGAGTACCATCGCCAGCTTGATCTCCCGGTTTTATGATGTGACGGACGGAAGTATTCAAATCGGCGGCGTTGACATTCGGGACATTCCGCTGGATGCGCTGATGGATAAGGTCAGCTTCGTATTTCAGGATACGTTCCTGTTCAAACAGAGCATCCTGGACAACATCCGTATGGGAAATCCAGATGCTACGGAAGAACAGGTTATTGCGGCGGCAAAGGCTGCAAGATGCCATGAATTTATTGAGCAGCTTCCGAACGGCTACCAGACCGTGATCGGCAGCACCGGTGTCCACCTTTCCGGTGGTGAGCGCCAGCGGATTGCCATTGCAAGGGCTATCGTAAAAGACGCGCCCATTATCGTTCTGGACGAGGCAACCGCGTTCAGCGACCCGGAGAACGAGTACCTGATTCAAAAAGCCTTTGAAAAGCTGATCCAGAATAAAACGGTTGTAATGATCGCCCATCGCCTGTCCACGATTCGTAATGCTGACCAGATCCTTGTCATGGAAAAGGGCTGTCTGATTGAGTCCGGCACCCATGACGAGCTGCTGAAGAAGAACGGAAAATACGCACAGATGTGGAGCAGCTATACGGAGTCGATCAACTGGAAAATTGGCACAGGAAAGGCGGTGTGATCTATGAGTAAGTTGAAAGAAAAGTTAATGCTGTCGGAGAAAGGCTACTCCGACCTGAAAAAAGCGATTACGGCCTGCACAATAACCAATATCGCGCTGTTGCTTCCGTCTATGGTAGCCTGCCTGCTCTTTTGGGAGTTGTTAAAGCCGTTTACTGGAGAAGCAATTTCGTGGGCCGCGTTGTGGAAGCTGCTGGGCCTGGGGCTGGTGGCGGCTATTCTGGTGTTCCTGGCCGCGAAAAACGATTATAGGAAAACCTATATTGCTTCCTATAAGGAGGCCAGCACGACCAGACTTCGGATCGCGGAGCATCTTCGCAAGCTCCCCATGAGCTTCTTTAACACAAAGGACTTGTCCGACATTACCACCAACATGATGGCGGATTGCAGCAGCATGGAATCCATGCTCAGTAGTACCATCCCGCCGCTGATTGCGAATATTATCTCTGTTACTCTGACTTGTATTTGTCTGGCGTTTTTTGATTGGCGCATGGCCCTGGCTATCTTCTGCACAATGCCGGTCACATTCCTTATCATCTTGGGCGGGCGCAAGTTGCAGCTTCGTCTGTTTGACAAACAGGTGGATGTGAAGCTGGAGGCGTCCAGCCAGATTCAGGAATACCTGGAAGGTATCAAAATCATCAAATCCTGCGGCCTTGGCGGTTCCCGCTTTGATGCGTTGGATAAAGCACTCCAGGCCATGAGAAAAATCGCCATTAAGGTGGAACTGGCCTCCGGTATTCTGGTTCAGGGAGCCAGCCTGATCCTGCAAGCAGGACTTGGCATCACCATTTTCATTGGAACGGTGCTGATAACCGGCAGCAAAATTGAACTGCTCCCCCTGTTGGTGCTGCTCATGTTCTCCACACAGATTTACGGCCCGATCCTTGCCATTCTCTCACAGTTGACCTCTCTGTTTCATTTGGAGACTGTCACCAACCGTATGCGTACTCTGCTGACCACGCCCGCTATGGAGGGCGAGGATAAGGATGTATCCAAGTATGACATTGAACTGAAAGATGTCACTTTCGGATATAACCAGGACGATGTTATCAAGGATGTGTCTTTTTCTATTCCTGCTGGCAGCGTAACGGCCCTGGTAGGGCCTTCCGGCAGCGGCAAAAGTACGATTTCCAAACTGATCGCCCGCTTTTGGGATGTAAGAAAAGGCCAGATCACCATTGGTGGTATGGATGTCAGCACCATTGAACCGGAACACCTGATGCGCTGTATGTCCTTTGTATTCCAGGATGTGACCCTGTTCAACGATACTGTTTTTAACAATATCCGTGTAGGCAATAGGAACGCTACCGAGGAGCAGGTCATGGCGGCGGCAAAGGCGGCATACTGTGACGAATTTATCCAGAGATTGCCGGACGGTTATCAGACTGTCCTTGGAGAGAACGGCAGCACGCTTTCTGGTGGTGAGCGTCAGCGGATTTCCATTGCCCGCGCGCTGCTGAAAGATGCCCAGATCATTCTTCTGGACGAGGCAACCGCATCCCTTGACCCGGAGAACGAGGTTTTAATCCAGCGGGCCATTGCAAAACTGGTGGAGGGCAAGACGGTCATTATGATTGCTCACCGGCTTCGTACCGTTGTGGATGCCGACCAGATCATTGTCCTCGACAATGGAAAATTGGTGGAATGCGGCACACATGATGAACTGATGAAGAAAAAAGGTTTGTATCACAAGTTGTTCTACATCCAGCAGGAGAGCCTTGGCTGGGCGGTATAACCTTTGAGGATAGGAGGTCCTATGAAGATTCATGCGTCCGGGGAGGATTATCTGGAGGCTGTGCTGATACTCCAAAAGAAGCAAGACATGGTCCGCTCCATTGACCTTGCCCGGCACATGGGCTTTAGCAAACCGAGTATCAGCCATGCGGTAGGCGTTTTGAAAAATGGAGGTTTTCTGACCGTGGATGATGATGGGTTCCTTCATCTGACCGTCATAGGTCGGGAGATTGCCGAGAAAATCTATGAACGCCATTTGTTTTTTACAGAGCAGCTTGTTTTTATGGGAGTTGATAGGAATATCGCCGAACAAGACGCCTGTCGAATTGAGCATGTTATCAGCGATGAGTCGTTTCAAAAATTGAAAGAGACTTTAGAGAACGAAAGAGGTGGTGACAGCATGGGAAATTAGCAGTGCTTGACTTGTCAGAGTCCGGTGGAGATATTGCCGAGAAACTGTTTGTCTTACTTGATGAAAAACAGCAAAAAGAACTGACTTCTTATGTTATTACCAGAAATATACAGGATTGTTCTTTTTCCGGCAGTCTTCCTGATGTCTTCAACAACTCTCCTGCACAGGCAGATTCTATACAGACATTAACAGAAATCCGGGACGGCGATTTGTATTTCTGCCTGGAAGGGAGAACGGTATGTATCCGCGATCAGGAAATTGATCTGACTGCTAAAGAGTTTGATGCTCTCCATCTTCTGATTATCAATCGGAGGCGGGTACTGACTTTTGAAACCATCGCTTACCATGTGTGGGATGAGGATTATATAGATGTCACGGCGCAGGCCATCCATAATCTTATGAGCCGATTGCGTCAGAAACTTCAAATCTCCCCTGATGTGCCAGAATACGTAACCAGCGTTCGTGGTGTTGGATATAAATTTAATTCTCAAAAAGTCAATAATAAAAAATGAGAATATTGGAGTATTCTGAAAGACAAGTACAAGGAAGCTGATAGTTATACCTTATATAATGTCCCCAAAGAAACAGATTGGGGGAAATATTCACACATATTGACTGATCTGTTTATGTTCCCCCAGATATGGGGGCGAACATGTGCATTGGGAAAGTCTTATATTTCCACAGGAAACGACAACGATATAATCAAATATATTTTTGTGCCGCAGCTCAAAAGGCTGCGGCGCTTTTTGTATCGACATATTTTTATCTTTTCTCCCCGCAATCATCAAATTGTTCCATTTGGCGCGCACCTATAGCAAAACAGGTACGCGCTTTTTTCTTATCTGCGGATCATACAAGCCTTCCGGCTGCCTGTGTTACAGAAGGCTGTCCGGGATGCCGCTCCCCGCCCTCTGATTTCGATTTTGCTTATCCACTCAAACAAATTGAAATTGGAGGAAATACCCATGAAAGAAATCAATCTGCGGGACTATTACCCGTTTTATACATCGGATGTGATCGTTGAAGTGCCGGATGAAGTCGCTTTGCTGCTTCGGGAGTATACTTTGCTGGAAGAAGCGTACCGGATTCGTACATACCGTTATCAAGCATTTTATTCCCTGGAAGGACACGAGGGCATAGAGAGGGATGCGCTGATGGACCAGCCCACACCAGAGGAAATTTTAGAACAGCAGCAGACGTCGGAACTGATTTTCAAAGGATTGTCTGCCTTGTCGGAGAAACAGCGCCATCGAATTTATGAACACTTTTTCCTCGGTATGAGCAAAGCTGATATCGCCAGGAAGGAGGGCTGCTCTGAAAACTCTGTAAAAGACAGTATTCGTCGTGGCCTTAGGAGTCTGGAAAAATATTTTGAAAAAAAATTATAAAAGGCCACGTCGTTTTACCCGAAAAATGTACTACTTAATAGAGGGACATATTCGGTAGGACAAGCCTGACGGGTGTGGCCGTGCAGCATGCTCTCCGGCCCGCCCTAACTGAAATACTGTCATAACTGCCACGCCCCTCGCCTGCTCCTTGACAACCGAATATACGCTGTTACAGGTACTTCATTCTGTGTTCCGAGCGGCAGATGGGACGGCGCGGAGACAGGCAGCCGAGGAGGTGATGAATCAGGCTGTCCGAGCGATCAACGTAACCCACAAAACCGGCTGTGGCAGGCCGGGCGCGATGACGGCGCAGATCATAATGGTACTTCTTCACGGCTCCCTAAAGACTTGGGGAGAGTTCCTGCGGCGTTTGCTTGCTCTGGCAAAGCGGCGGCGTATGCGGGGCTATGATGCGGCAAAGCTGACCGCAGCCTGTAACAGCCCCAGCTTTGTATATTCAGGGCTTGCCGGGGGTGCGTGGCAAATACGGCAGACAGAATCGAAATCAGATACAATGGGCCGGATTTATGTGCTTAGTAGCCGTGGGTCCGGCCTATTCATGTGGTTTTGATAACCAGGAATTTTCAGGAAGGAGCTGATATTATGGAACACACGCCTGCTGTTGGCGGAACCGATACATTGGTAGACATTCGGGATGTTACGGTTGACAGGGAGCTTTCCCGTGAGGACCGGATTGCAGAATTTGTCCGACAGATCAAAAACCCTTACCGTTTCAAGTGCGGACAGTTTACCGTCCACGCCAGTTTTGCTTCCGGCGGCGCCACGCTGGAGGAATGTATCAAAGGAATCCTGCGGTAAGCCGGATATTTTTCAGTAAGGGGCTGACTTTCCCGCGAGGTCGTGGTAGAATAGAAATCGGAAAAGGAATTGAATACGGCATAGCCACACTTCTTGAATTGCGGGGATTTTTCTGCGCAAAGAAAGGAGTGTTTTTTTATGCAGGTTTACAAGACCATTAAGTACATCCGTCTTTCTTATACGGATGACAAATCAGTGGAAAGCGACAGCGTTGCCAACCAGCGGCGGCTGATCGACGACTACATTGCCAGGCATCCGGAAATTGAGGTTGTTGCGGAAAAGATTGACGACGGCTACAGCGGCGTTCTTTTTGACCGTCCGGCCTTCCAGGAAATGATGCGGATGATCGAGCAGGGCGAGGCCAACTGCGTAATTGTAAAAGACCTTTCCCGCCTGGGACGCGAATACATAGAAACTGGCCGTTATATGCGCCGGGTGTTCCCGGCTTACGGCGTCCGTTTTATCGCCATCAATGATAACGTGGACACGGAAACCGATGCTGCCGATGACCTTACCGTCTCTGTCAAAAATATTATGAATGAGGCATACAGCCGGGATATTTCTGTAAAGACCCGGAGCGCCCTGGATGTGAAACGCCGCAGCGGTGATTTTGTCGGAGCCTTTACCATTTACGGTTATGTAAAAACCGGCGATAAGCATAAAAGTCTGGAAGTTGACGAATATGCGGCGGGTGTGGTGCGGGATATTTTCAGAAAGCGTCTGGAAGGGTTTAGCGCTTCCCATATTGCGGATGAACTGAACCGGATGGGCATACTTTCCCCACTGGCATATAAACGCAATCACGGGATGCCCCATGCAAAAGGCGGCTATACGGATCGCAAGGACTGTAAATGGTCTGCGACTACCATTATCCGTATTTTGCAGGATGAAACCTACACCGGAACGCTGGTACAGGGAAAGCAGACGACGCCCCACTTCAAGCTGAAAGAGCGTGAGGACAAGCCTTCCTCCGAATGGGTCCGTGTGGAGGATACCCACGAGGCAATTATCCAGAAACATGATTTTGATCTGGTGCAGAGGCTCCGAAGGATTGATACCCGCACCTCTCCAAAGTCAGATAAGGTCTACCTGTTCTCCGGCATTTTAATCTGCGGGTGCTGCGGTTGCCGCATGACCCGCAAGACGAACCGTTACAAGGACAAGGAATACCACTACTACTATTGCCCGACCGGAAAGAAAAATGGCTGTACTTCCTCTGTCATGTTAAAGGAAACAGACTTGATCGAGTGTGTGCAGGACAGCTTGAAAGGCCATATTGAAAATGTAGCTTCCCTGGATGCTCTGCTGTCCAGTATTAGTCAGGAGCGGATCAACCGGGAACTGGTTCAGGAATATACCGCGCAGATCAAGGCAAACGAAAGGCAGCGGGCGCAGATCGAGGGATTCAAGACAAAGCTCTATGAGAACCTGGTAAGCGGGATTCTCACCAAAGAAGAATATCTTTCCTATAAGCGGAAATACAATGCCGACATTGAACTTCTGCAAAAGGCGATTGACGAATGGGAAGAACGCCTGACGGATGTACTGGAGAACCGCAGCGAGCGGAACCGCTGGATCAACCATTTCATGCAGTTCTCCACAATGGAAGAAATTGACCGCCGTGCGGTCATGCAGCTTATCCGCAGTATCCGGGTAATCGGCAAGGACGAGCTGCATATTGAATTTAACTATCAGGATGAATATAAAAAGGCCGTCGCACTGGCGGAGCAAATCGCGGAACAGGCCGCAGAAAGGAAGGCAGGCTAAATGGCAAGAAAAAGCAGGAAACAGACGGAATCTCCCATGCCGGCGCCGTCCTTATATGTATATGTGGCACTGTATATCCGGCTTTCCGTGGAGGATAACAAGAAACGGGGCTGCTCCGTGGAGAACCAAAAGCTGGTGCTGAATGATTTTCTGGCGGACAAACCGGATTTTGTAGTCTATGACACATACATCGACAATGGACTGACGGGTACAAATTTCCACCGCCCCGGATTTCAGCAGATGCTCTCTGATATTGAAGCGGGCCATATCAACTGTGTGATCGTTAAAGACCTTTCCCGGCTTGGACGCAATTCTATTGATACCGGCTATTATATTGAGCAGTATTTTTATGCGCATAATGTCCGTTTTATTGCGGTCACGGACCAGTTTGACACGGCGGACCCCGGCAACCTTCACGGCGGCATTATGCTTCCCCTGAAGAATATGATAAATGAAGCCTATTCTCTGGATATTGGAAGAAAGATCAAGGCACAGGCAAGACAGGCCATGAAAGACGGCGATTATATTGGCGCACGGGCACCCTATGGCTACCGGAAAGACCCGGATAACTGCCACAAGCTGCTGATCGATGAGAATACGGCTCCTGTCGTGAAACAGATTTTTGAATGGGCTTATGAGCGCGTAGCGTTGAACCGTATCGTCCGTAACCTCAATGAAATGGGGATTGCGGCGCCAAGCCACTACAAAAAATCCACCGGTGAAATCACCAGCCCCGGCCTGATTGGGAGCGGCAAATGGCAGACCCGCACGGTAATGAAGATTTTAGAAAGCGAAGTTTATACCGGCGATCTGGTGCAGGGCAAAACAAAGATGGTGGACCACCAGCAGGTCAAGGCTGACGATGACAACCTGATTATTGCCAGACGCACCCATGAGCCGATTATCAGCCATGAACTCTTTACTGCGGTACAGGAATACCGGAAACAGGTCTGCGAGGAAAGCCGGGCGGTCCCCAAACGCCCCTATACCCCGAATATTTTCAAGGGTAAGGTATTCTGCGCCGACTGTGGCAGGAGCCTCCACCGGCAACGGGCGGAACGTAAAAAAGGCCCGGATATTTACTGGTTCCATTGCCTCACGAACAGCCGTGTGGCGAAAGATACCTGCAAAGGCGTGATGATGCAGGAGACAGAGCTGATTGCAACCGTCACCACTATTTTAGAAAAAGAGCTGTCCGTTGCTTTGGGTATGTCCCTTCCTCTCTTTCAGTTGGAGGCAAGGCAGAAACAGAAAAAAGACGGGCTGAAATCCCAAATGTCTGCCAAACGGCAGGAAATAGAGAAACAGCGGCGTTTAATCCGGGGGCTGTATGAAAACTTCGTACAGGGCATTTTAACCAGCGATGAATATTTTGAACTGAAAGCAGGTTATGAGGAATCTATCACTGTCCTTTCCGGCGATATTGAGGCGCTTGAAAAAGATATGGATGCCCTGGATGACCAGCTTGTACGCTACCGTGCAATGGAAAAAGACGCAAAATCACTGGCTCAGGACCATGTATTGACGGCGGAACTGATTGAACGGCTGATTGAGCGGATTGAGATCGACCATGAGCGGAATATCCGTGTTTTTTTCCGGTTTAAGAGTGAATTTCAGGGGGAGGCGGTAAAATGAAGCAGAAATATGTGATTGCCCTTTATATCCGCCTGTCTGTGGAGGACTTCAAGACGGAAAGTTTGAGTATTCCCAACCAAAAGCTGCTCCTTCTGGAAAAGGCCATGTCGCTGCAGGAATGGGATAACAGCGAAGTCCTGGAATTTGTTGATAACGGCCATACAGGAACCAACTTTGAACGTCCCGCGGTACAGGAGCTTTTGACAATGGTGCAGGCCGGGAAAATTGACTGTATCATTGTGAAGGACCTTTCACGGTTTGGCCGCAACAGCATTGAGACCGGCTATTTCATTGAGCGAGTGTTTCCGCTTTACCATACCCGGTTTATTTCTGTCAGCGACGATTTTGATACCGCCAATTTCAAAGGAGATACCGGAGGGATTGACATTGCCTTTAAGTATCTTATCAGTGAGTGTTACAGCCGGGATATGTCCATGAAAACGAAAAGCGCCAAATACGCAAAGATGCGCCGGGGCGAGTATCAAAGCGTCATTTGTCCTTATGGCTACCGTAAGAGCGCAGACGGGCGTATGGAACCGGACGAGGAAGTGTCAGAAATTGTCCGGCAGATATTTGAATGGGCAGCCGACGGCAATACCGCCGCAGAGATCACGAGGAAACTGTACGCCATGAAGATTCCTACGCCTGGAGAATACCGGAGGAATAAAGGCAAAGATCACTACAATGTTTCCCGAACGCATGGCGTCTGGAACAGTTCAACGGTGCTGCGGATGCTGGCGGACCAACGGTATATCGGCACCTATGTGATCGGTAAGCGCAAGGTACAGGAGATTGGCAGCCGCCGCATGAAATTGAAGGATGAAAGCGAGTGGTTCAAAATCCCGGATCACCACCAGGCAATCGTAAGCAAGGAACTGTTTGAGAAAGCCAATGCTTCAATTAAGCGGTTCTCCCTTCCCAATAAAAAGCAGCGTGACTACCTTCTCCGTGGAAAGGTATTCTGTGGATGTTGCGACCATGCCATGTCACTCAGAAATGATGTCTGGTTTTACTGCCGTCATTCCGAAGTGGCAGAAAATCTTCCTTGTCACGGGGTAAGGGTAAAAATGGTTGATCTGGAGCAGGCGGTTTTTGAGATAATCCGGGCGCAGATGTGTCCGGCGCTGGGAATTGACAGCAGCAAAGACAAGCTGGATTTGCAGACGGTTCAGCAGGCCGAGCATGAAGATAAGCTGCACTCTATCCAGGACAGTAAACGGCAGCTCTATGAACAGTATGCGCTTGGAGAGATTGACCTGGAAACCTACAGGGAGCGGAAAGCGGTATATGACGCGGAACTGGTGCAGGCAAAGAATGTCCATGCCGCTATTACCGCACAGACCAAACAGATACAAAGCGATTACGAAGCAAGACTGAAACAGCGTGAAATCGTTCAGGAAGTAGACAGTGCCGGCACTCTGACGCAAGCCCTGATTGACCGGCTTATCAATAAGGTCTATATCTTTCCGGGAGACCGGATTGAGATTGAATATGTTACGCAGGACTTCTTAGCAACTGCGGAACCGTGAAAGGAGGCATGAGCCATGAACGCCGTATGGAACAGCTACGGGCAGCTATGCGGTTGCCCGGAAATTTTCAAAAAAAGTTGCAAATTTTTTTGTCGTGAGCTTGACATACGGGTGTCTAATATCATGCATGCCAGTTTTTGCCGGTGGGAAAACTGCATTACCCTATTCAGCACAAAATACCGGTACAAAAAAGCGGCCGCCACACTTACCGCACCGTTCATCGTGATAGAACATATCATGTATGGCGTAACGGTCAGATGGAAACTGCCCTCATGGAGCAGTGAAGCCGATTTCCAGTCGGTATGAAGTAGCGCGCCGATATTTAAGAATAGCAACACCACAAGGAACAACAGAAGCAGAAAGCTGGTTGCCCTTTTTATTCATCAAATATTTATCTTCTTTATAAAACGGGCAGTCGTTTATGACTACCAGTCCATAAGTTTTATGCTATTTTTTGTCGGTTTGTTCTATAATTTTAGTTTTTGAATCACCTCCCAATGAGCGTCCAATGATAGCCATGACCTGTTCTTTAATCTTGATGACTTGTTCTTCTGAAAGTGAAAATTTTTTTAAATCATCTTCTGTAAGTTGTTTAGTAAGAAGTTTAAAGATGATTTCATTGTACTCTCCTAAAAATTTGACTTCTTCACCAGAAAGATTAGTGTTTCCTGCTTTAATTGTCATATCTTCCGGGATAAGTTCAAACGGAATATATATTTGCAGATTATTCAATGCTCCTGATTGCTC
>OGYH01001504.1_pt1 | contig 21466 bp, 21 predicted proteins | sample 1576511 | NCBI WGS metagenome assembly OGYH01 (sample SAMEA3541522, study PRJEB24748) | human gut metagenome | biome: human gut; feature: human-associated habitat; material: faeces | place: China | collected 2012
AAATGGCAGATAAGATCTGCAAACTGCGTATTTTTGAAGATGAAAATGGAAAGACGAACAAGTCCCTGGCAGATGTGGATGGACAGCTTCTGATGGTTTCACAGTTTACCCTGTATGCCAACTGTAAAAAAGGAAACCGTCCAAGCTTCACGGAAGCAGGCGAGCCGCACAGAGCAGAAGAACTGTATGAATATATGGTCGCGAAAGCACGGGAACAGGTTCCTGTTGTCGAAACGGGAGTGTTCGGGGCTGAGATGGAAGTATCACTGGTGAATGATGGGCCGTTTACGGTGATCTTAGAGGATCTGTAAATAAAATTTTTTTGTTTGCCGAATCGGTAAAACAGAACGTGGTTTGCGAGATCTGTGAAACCTGTTTTTGTCTAGAGATAGTGTACCATCATCGTACTGAATTGTTTGTATTTATATAGTTTACATAAAATGATTATGTGAACTTGTGAAGAGGAGAAAATCTTTTATGCCGCAATTTGACTATCAGCAGCTGTGTCACTTTGTCCTTCCGGAACAGGGGGGACTGTCGGTGGAAACAATTCTAAAACGTTTTCTGCACCTGACACCACGTGAAATCCGCCATGCCAAATATATTCCGGATGGAATTCAGAAAAACGGTGTTTCCTGCCGCACGAATGCAGTCGTTCAGACTGGAGATACAATCACTTTTCGATATGAGCAGAAGTGTCCCCACCTTTCCGAAGATCAGGTTCTGCCGGTATCAGGTGATTCTGCCGGCGTACGGATTCTCTATGAGGACAGTGATCTCTGTGTCGCAGACAAGCCATCCGGTATGGTCTGCCACGCTTCCCACGGCCATTATTCCGATTCCCTGACACATGCTGCCGCATCCCTGTTAAAAACACCGACAGCGCCTTCTGAACTCCGCTGCATCGGCCGTCTTGACAAAGATACATCGGGTCTGGTACTATTTGCAAAGAATCAGCTGGCTGCTGCCAGACTGTCCCGGCAGCGGGAGAGCGGCGCGCTGAAAAAAGAATACCTGGCTCTGGTACACCATCCCTTTTCCGAAGAAACGCAAAAAGAAACCATTCGTCTTTCCATGGAGCAAATTCCAGGAGATGACCCTGATTCTTTCGATCCGTCTGGGAAACGTATCACTAAAATGCGTATCTGTAAAGAAGGGAACGGCCTGTGGGCTATTACACACTACGAGGCTGTCCTTCAGGATCCTTTCTGGGCCGTCGTGTGCTGCCGTCTGGAAACCGGCCGCACGCATCAGATCCGCCTTCACATGGCATCTATTGGACATCCACTTTTCGGAGATCCGCTCTACGGAGTCCGCGACGGCGGTACCCGTGCCGCGCTCCATGCCTGGAAACTGCACTTTCTGCAGCCGATGACAGGAGAACCAATTGATCTGGAAAATATTCGAACGCACATGTTCGATTAAATATATTTGAAGTATAAGGAGAACATTTTATGGAAGAACAGAAAGAACACAAACGCCGCGTCCGCTACAAAGGCACACATCCGCGGAATTACAATGAGAAATACAAAGAACTGAATCCGGAGAAATATCAGGGGACCATTGAGCATGTGATCCAAAAGGGAAGCACACCGGCCGGCATGCATATCCCGATTCTCGTAGATGAAATCCTCGATTTTCTCAAGATCGAGCCGGGACAGAACGGACTTGATGCAACACTCGGATACGGCGGCCACAGCTCCCGTATGCTTGCATGCCTGCAGGGAAAAGGGCATCTCTGTGCGCTGGATGTCGATCCGATCGAGATGGCAAAAACAAAAGAACGACTGGCCGCGCAGGGGTACGGCCCTGAGATTTTAACGATTCTTCATCAGAATTTTGCCAATATTGATCAGGTTGCTGCCAAATACGGCCCCTTTGACTTCATTCTGGCGGATCTTGGTGTTTCCTCCATGCAGATTGATAATCCGGAGCGCGGCTTTTCCTACAAATATGATGGACCGCTGGATCTTCGCCTGAATCCGGAGGCAGGAATTTCCGCGGCCGAGCGTCTGCGCACGGTTGCACGCGATGAACTGGAAGGCATGCTCATTGAAAACGCCGATGAACCGTATGCAAAAGAAATTTCCCAGGCTGTTACGCGGGCACTTCGGAAAGGAAAGAAAATTGACACTACGTTTGCACTGCGTGATCTGATCGCTGAAGCACTGGATTTTCTTCCGAAAGACGAGAAAAAAGAAGCCATCAAAAAATCCTGCGCCCGCACCTTCCAGGCACTGCGGATCGATGTAAACAACGAATATGAGGTTCTGGAAGCATTCATGGAAAAACTTCCGGATGCTCTTGCTCCGGGCGGCAGAGCGGCAATTCTGACGTTCCATTCCGGCGAAGACCGGCTTGTGAAAAAGTCCATGAAGGGACTGTATCAGATCGGTATTTATTCCGAATATTCAAAAGAAGTCATTCGTCCTTCCAAAGAAGAATGCATCCGCAACAGCCGTGCAAGTTCAACGAAAATGCGCTGGGCAATTAAGGCGGAGTAACTAAAAAAAGCAGGAGAGAAGTCGTCTCCATAAAAAAGAGGAATCAACGAATGGGATATAATCCCTGTTGATTCCTCTTTTGGTTTCTGATATGTTTTTATTCCTCATGCTCCGGCATGGACTCCCGCAGCCGTACCGCTGTGGCAGCCTGACGGCGCCTTGCATCGTCCATGGCAGCATAATGCTTCTTCGTCGTATTGACATCCTTATGGCCGAGAACATCCGCAACAAGATAAATATCGCCTGTTTCCTGATACAGCGTCGTACCGTACGTACTACGCAGTTTATGCGGCGTAATTTTCTTCGTTGTCGTCACCTGGGACGCATATTTCTTCACCAGATTTTCCACCGTCTTGACGTTGATCCGTTTTCTCTGCGCCGAATAGAAGAGTGCGTGTTCGTGTCCTGCCACAGGCGTAATACCTGCGCGGACTTCGATATACTTTTTCAGTGCCTCGGCAACTTCATCTCCAAAGTAGACAAACATTTCATTTCCACCTTTTCGAAGCACTTTGATGCCATTGTTTTTAAAATCGACATCCTCAATATCTAACCCGACACATTCCGACACACGGATTCCCGTGCCAAGCAGAAGAGTAATGATTGCAAAATCACGTTCCTTTGTTTTTTCATAGTAGGCCCGCTGATGATTGCTCAGCCCGTCGCCGCAGGATTCAATAAAATCGAGAAGCTCCGCAACCTCATTTGGCTCCAGACGGATAATTTCTTTTTCATGGAGCTTCGGCATATCGATAAGCAGCGTAGGATTTGTCTCAATCAGTTCCTTTTTGAAATAATAGGAATAGAACGTCCGAAGTGCCGACAATTTTCGTTTCAGTCCTTTTTCCCCGTTGGTGGTATAAGATTCCTGGGAACCGATATAAGCCTTTAAATATTCTGTGTATTCCTCAAGATCAAGTGCAGTGACCTGGTCAAGCACATCAACGGACATCTGATCCATGGGAATTTTGGCAAGTTCCGGATTTTCTTTCTGCAGATACTGAAAAAAGATCCGAAGGTCATATGCATATTTGATCCGTGTGCTGGTCGATGTCGTTGTGCTGATGCCGCGGAAAAATTCGGAAGTAAAAGAGGGAAGCGTCTTCAGAACCTCGCGGAGCTTCAGTGTATTTTCCATATCGGTTTGTTCGTGATACGTAATTTTTGATTTCATAACCGCAAATGAGCCTTTCTAAACAGAAAAACCGGGAAAATGAAAGAAGTATTTCTTCTATATAACTATTCGGGAAACGCAGGTTTTTCGAATAGTTGAAGAGTTACTTTCAGAAATCACCGGTTTTTCCTCTGAAACCGCCGAATTTTACAGGCCGATTTCTTGTTCGTTTTTTCACAACATTTTTTATTTTCTTCTTTTATTTTTCAGGATAAAAATCTTAATACTCCGATTACCTTTCCTACGATCTGCAGATCATTCACAAGGATCGGATCCATCTCATCGTTTTCCGGCTGCAGGCGGAAATAACCGTCTTCCTTGTAGAATGTTTTTACTGTAGCGGAATCATTGACCAGAGCGACAATTTTTTCTCCATTTTCCGCAGTTGCCTGTTGTTCCACAAGAACAAGGTCACCGTCTAAAATACCTGCATTTACCATGCTTTCGCCCTGTACCTTTAAAAGGAACGTTTCTGCGTTTGGCAGACGGTCTACCGGCATTGGGAAATATCCTTCAATATTCTCTACCGCAAGAATCGGTTCTCCGGCAGCTACTTTGCCGATCAGCGGAATCTGTGCAACCTCACTCTGGGATGCGGTGTCTTCCGATGCAATTCCCTGGATTGCACCAAGGCGGCCGGTATGGAATCCTTCATCGCAGATTTCAATGGCTCTCGGTTTTGTTGCATCTCGTTTGATATAGCCTTTCCGCTCCAGTGTTTCCAGATGTGCATGTACCGAGGATGTAGAACGAAGGGAAACCGCTTCGCAGATCTCACGCACAGACGGCGGGAATCCTCTCTGCAAAATTTCCTGTTTTAAATATTCGAGAATCTGTCTCTGTTTCTCTGTCAGTTTATTTTTGTCTCCAGCCATCGTATGTTCCTCCTGTCGTTTCGTTTTTTATATGAATTAGGGTAGTCCCCTCTTTCTATACGATATTTGCTTAAAATATACCAAATAAATTTTACCATAAATCCCACCGGAACGCAAACAAAAGTTTCGAAAATTTGTTCGTATTTCGTATTGACAAACATACGTTCTTTTATTATAATGAACATATATTCGAAAGAACAAATGTTCACGTAGCACAACTACTCTTCTATCACAAATCAAGGGGGAATTTTACATGAGTACCAATGCAAAGAAAAGAAAATCACTGAGAGAAAGACGAAAAATCCAGAGAAGAAAACTGCAGATCCGCGCAGCCGCCGCCCTCCTGTCTCTGGTTGCCGTCACATTTCTTTTAATCTTCCACTTCACGCCGCAGAATACGCAGGCAGACAGTGAGCCGAAAGCTCCAACCTACAAATACTACACCAGTATCCGCGTTTCTTCCGGCGATACACTGTGGGACATCGCCAAAGAATACCGTACAGAAGAATACTCCGATATTTCCAGTTACATTGCTGAGGTCCGTGAGATCAATCACCTGAGTTCCAACCAGATCACGGACGGTATGTATCTCTGCATTCCGTATTACTCCGAGGAGTATAAATCATGAAATTCAAGAAATACTTTACATAATTCAGTTATGTAAACAAAGTAAAAAAACAGATTCCAAAATGCACGGAACCTTCTAAAACAGCATGTTCGGGAAGCATGGTTTATCAAATAAAGAATGAATGTGAAAAGCAGAAACGTCCCGCAAATGAAATTTCTCATCTGCGGGACGTTTCTGCTATCTTATGCTTTTTTTAATCCTCTTCAATATGCTCCTGTCCCTGTGCGATGATTGTCCGTACATGACCATCTGCAAGAGAGTAGAACACCGATTTTCCTTCTCGTCTGCTCTTTACCAGCTTATTCTGCTTCAGAATGCGAAGCTGGTGGGAAATTGCGGACTGTGTCATGTGCAGTGCTTCTGCCAGGTCGCAGACGCATACCTCTGCCTCAAACAGGACAAACAGGATCTGGATCCGCGTGGAATCACCAAATACCTTGAAAAGCTCTGCCAGATCGTAAAGCTCTGTTTCATCCGGCATGGTCTCATTGACAATCTTTACCAGATTTTCATGAACCTCACAGGAGTCACAGCACAGATCAGCTTCTTCCGGATTGATTTTTGCCATTTTGTGTCCTCGTCTTTCTATAGATTTTTCACAAACAGAGCACGAATTGCATTCAGAACCGCCAGAATCATAACTCCGACATCTGCGAAAATTGCCATCCACATGTTAGCGATACCGATGGCTCCCAGAAGCAGGAACAATACTTTGATACCAATTGCAAAATAAATATTCTCATAAACAATGTGAATACATTTTCTGGAAATGTGAATTGCTTTGGAAATCTTGAGCGGATCGTCGTCCATCAGAACGATATCAGCTGCTTCAATTGCTGCGTCGGAACCAAGTGCTCCCATCGCAATACCGATATCGGCACGGGACAGTACCGGTGCATCGTTGATGCCGTCACCTACGAAGGCAAGTTTTTCTTTTTCTGTCTTTGCAGCAAGCAGCTCTTCCACTTTACTTACTTTGTCACCAGGAAGCAGTTCGCTGTAAACTTCATCAATTCCAAGATCTGCAGCTACCTGATCGGCTATCCGCCTGGAGTCTCCGGTCAGCATAATCGTCTTTTTAATACCGGATTTCCGCAGCGCCTGAATCGCCTCTTTCGCATGCGGTTTGATCATATCACAGATCAGGATATGTCCGGCATACTTGCCGTCTACAGCAACATGGACGATGGTGCCGACGCTGTGGCAGTCGATATAATCAACGCCAAGGCGCTCCATCAGTTTTGCATTTCCGGCAGCGACATTTTTACCGTCTACCTTTGCTGTTACACCGTTTCCGCTGATCTCTTCGATGTCCGTGACACGGCTTCGGTCGATCAGTTTTCCATATGCTCTCTGCAGACTCTTGCTGATCGGATGGCTCGAAGCACACTCAGCAAGTGCTGCGTATTCCAGAACATCTTCCTGACTGATCGTATTGTGGTGAATACCGGCTACTTCAAAGACACCCTGTGTCATGGTACCGGTTTTATCGAATACAACGTATTTGGTCTTGGAAAGTGTTTCCAGATAGTTGGAACCTTTCACCAGGACACCTTCATGGCTTGCGCCGCCGATACCGGCGAAGAAGCTGAGCGGAATACTGATGACCAGTGCACAAGGGCAGCTGATAACCAGGAAGGTCAGCGCACGGTAAATCCATACGCTCCACTCAGGAGCGGCACTTAAAAACAGCATCCGTACCAGCGGCGGCAGGATTGCCAGCGCCAGCGCACCGTAGCAGACGGCCGGTGTATAGTATTTCGCAAATTTGGAAATAAAGTTCTCGGATCTTGATTTCTTGGAGCTGGAGTTTTCCACAAGGTCCAGAATTTTGGATACGGTGGACTCTCCAAACTCTTTCGTTGTTTTTACTTTAATCAGACCGGACATATTGATACATCCGCTGATGACTTCGTCTCCCTCCCGGGCGTCACGCGGAACACTCTCTCCGGTCAGGGCACTGGTATTCAGTGTGGTGTTTCCTTCTTCGATCACACCATCGATCGGAATCTTTTCACCAGGCTGTACAACGATGATTGTGCCAACCTCAACTTCATCCGGATCAACCTGCTCGAGTTTTCCGTCTACCTCGATATTTGCATAATCCGGGCGGATATCCATCAGTTCGCTGATGTTCCGGCGGCTCTTTCCGACAGCATAGCTCTGGAACAGTTCGCCGATCTGGTAAAACAGCATAACGGCTACGCCCTCCGGATACTCGCCAAGCAGAATGGCACCGACCGTTGCAACAGCCATCAGAAAGTTTTCATCAAATACCTGTTTGTTCAGGATTCCCTTCCAGGCCTTTTTCAGGATATCGTATCCGATGACCAGATAAGGAACCATAAAGGTTGCAAATCGCACATAGCCGGTTGTCGGCAGTACCGCGCAGAGAATCAGAAGAACCGATGCAACGATGACGCGGATGAGAACCTTTTTCTGTTTCTTATTCATACATATGCCTCCTTTGTTCTTACCGCCGGATGAAAAAATCCAGCATTTCATCCCAAAGATTTACAGATCCAAATCCGCTGCTCCAGAGAGAAAATACTGGATTTTTCTCGAGCTGAACCGCAGACAGGTTTTAGAATCTATTCTGCTCCAGCTTTTTCTTCCATCCGCCGATGAAAGTTTTTTATTTTAGAGGAAGATCTCGCAGTCATCCTCAACTTTTTTGCAGTTTTTCAGAACATCCTGCATAACGCTCTTTGGATCCTGTCCGTCTTCGAACTCAACGATCATTTTGAGCATCATAAAGTTTACGGTAGCATCCTTTACACCTGCTGTGTTTTTTGCAGCCTCTTCCATTTTGTTTGCACAGTTTGCGCAGTCAACATCGATCTTATACGTTTTCTTCATCGCTTTTGATCTCCTTTTTCATTTTCACTGTTCATATGAACATTTATTCATATGTTTGTTTTTATTATAGCACCAGTGATGCAATTGTCAATGGAAAACTGAAAAAAATCAAAAAAATCTGCCCGTCGGATTTTTTTGATTCCTGCGGGCAGATAGATCTGTTATTTATTTCTCATAAAGAAACGTTATGTTCTGCTATTTTTCACTTTTCCGAATCACAATCTGTCCGAACCGTGCACATCCGTCCAGAACCTCTATTTTCAGAATGCCTTCTCCTGTAACGGTACCGAGTGTGAACCGTTCGAGTGTGTTCGGTGCTGTTTCATATGCAAAATATGGATGAACATCCGAAGTTACTTTCTCACCGGCAGGAGGCATTACCCCTTCAAAAAGAGTCTCTCCCTGAATAGCTGCCTGTACCTTAACCTCTTTGTCTGCACAATTTCCTCGTAGAAATAGACCAGCTTCGGTGTCAGCTCCTCGCGGCGCGGCGTCATGGAGATCGGCTCGTTGATACAGTCATATGCGCCGATGATCCAGCGGTCTTTGTATCTTCTCATAAACTCTTCCGTCAGAAGAAACATCCGAAATCATTCGCCATAATACCGTCCTGATTGTGCAAAAATCCCCTTACACGTTCTTTGTCATAATACCCCATACAAAAATACCACCTTTCCGCAGAAGCCTTCTGGTTCTGCGCTTTTTCTTCTATTATAAAAATTCTGGTTTTCTGTGTCAAGAAATAAATTTTTACTATTTTCAGGGAAAAAACATGATATTTTTAAAAAAATTGCTTGACAAACCGAAAAATGAGACTATAATGCAAAGTGTTCAAAAGAAAAAAGGGATCAGAAAAAAGCAATGAGCAGGACAACATTTTTCGGGTGAGCCTTTACAGAGAACCATCGGCTGGTGCGAGATGGCAGGCATCCCAAAGAACAATCCCCTGTGAGCTGTACAGACGAAACCAGAAATGGAAAGTAGTCCGGACCGGCCTCTCACCGTTAGCAGAGAAGAGATTCACCGGAAAGTGTATCATCGGGGATCTTGTCTGAGTGATCGACCAAAAGAAACAGCCGATAATTAGAAGTGGTAACGCGGAGCGTTTTTGAAAGCTTCGTCTTCTTGCATAAGTCAGGGAGACGAAGCTTTTTTTGTTTCCAAGCATACCAACACAATTGCCTTTTCCCTTTTCTTTTTCCATTTGGAATCCATGTAAACTGGAAATATCATTTTTGAACGAGGAGGAATTTTATTATGAACACGTTGGTTATTGTACTGATCGCCGCCGTATGTCTGATAGCAGGTTATACCTTCTACGGAAGCTGGCTGGCAAAGAAATGGGGCATCGATCCCAAAGCAAAAACACCTGCCGTTGCAAAAAATGACGGTCAGGATTACGTCCCTACCGATGGATGGACCGTATTCGCCCATCAGTTTTCTTCAATCGCAGGTGCAGGCCCTGTCACTGGTGCCATTCAGGCCGCTGTCTTTGGATGGGTTCCCGTCCTTTTATGGATCCTGATCGGCGGTATCTTCTTTGGTGCTGTTACCGATTTCGGTGCGCTGTATGCGAGTGTCAAAAACGAAGGAAAATCCATGGGACTTCTCATTGAGAAATACATCGGCAAAACAGGAAAAAAACTGTTTCTTCTCTTCTGCTGGCTCTTTACACTAATCGTTATCGCCGCCTTTGCCGATATGGTTGCCGGAACATTTAATGCTTACGAAACGGTTGACGGCGTCACAAAGCTTTCTGCCCAAGCAACTGTAAACGGCGCTGCCGGAAGCATCTCCCTGCTATTTATCGCTTTTGCTGTTGTCTTCGGACTGCTCCAGAAAAAACTGCAGTGGAAAGGCTGGAAAGAAATGGTACTCGGCCTTGCATGCACCGTTGCAGCTTTTGCAATCGGCATGAATGTACCGCTTGTAACAAGCAAAGCAACCTGGACTTATCTGGTATTTGCCTACATCTTTCTTGCCGCTGTCCTTCCAATGTGGCTTCTGATGCAGCCGCGTGACTTTATGACAACCTTTATGTTCGCCGGTATGATCCTCGGCGCTGTTGTCGGACTTGTTGTTGCGCACCCGAAGATGAACCTTCCAATGTATACCGGATTCCATAATGCGGCATCCGGAGATCTGTTCCCGATCCTGTTTGTCACCGTTGCCTGTGGTGCTGTTTCCGGATTCCACAGCCTGGTATCGTCTGGAACCTCTTCGAAAACCATTGCGAATGAAAAAGATATGCAGAAAGTCGGATACGGAGCTATGGTTCTGGAGAGCCTGCTTGCCGTCCTCGCCCTCTGCGTTGCCGGTGCTGCTGCTTCTGCAGACGGTACGGCTGCTGTCGGAACGCCATTTGCGATCTTTTCTTCCGGTGTTGCCGGATTTCTGGAAATGTTCGGCATCCCGGTATACGGAGCACAGTGCTTCATGACGATGTGTGTATCGGCGCTGGCACTTACCAGTCTTGACTCCGTTGCACGAATCGGCCGTATGTCCTTCCAGGAACTGTTCACTGTCGATGATATGGAACATGCTGCCGGATGGAGAAAGCTGCTCTGCAATAAATATTTCTCTACCATTGTTACTCTGCTCTGCGGCTACATCCTGACCCAGATCGGATATGCCAATATCTGGCCGCTGTTCGGAAGTGCAAACCAGATGCTGAGTGCACTCGTTCTGATCACGCTCTGTGTCTTCCTGAAAGTCACCGGCCGTGAAAACAGAACCCTGTTCCCGCCGCTTATCATCATGCTCTGCGTCACCTTTACCGCACTGGTAGAGCGTGTCATCGCACTTGTAAAAGCGTATGGAGCAGGAACCGCTGTCTTCCTCGTTGAGGGACTGCAGCTCATCATCGCCATTCTGCTGATGGTTCTTGGTGTCATCATTGTCATCAGCTGTGGAAAAGAACTGTTCCGGAAGAAAGCGGGACAGGAAACGAAATAATATAGATGTTTCTTCAAAGAGCTTCCTAACGCAAAACGCCGTCAGACTACAACAAGTCTGACGGCGTTTTACATGCCATAGTTTTTTACGAAACAATTGCCGCCTTGGTCGCACCGATAATCGGGGAGCTGACTCCCTTCGCCCATTGCCATGCCAGTGCGGTCATACATTCAGGGCTTCCATTGTTTCCTCAATCGGAGTTTCGTAGTCAAAACGGTGAATGATATACAGATCCAGATAATCTGTTCCCAGCCGTTTCAGTGTACCGTCAATCTCTCTGTGAATGGCTTCTGCCGACAGATTGCCAAAATTTTACTCCGTATAATACTGTGCCTGCGCATTCCAAAGCTCATAGTATTTGCCGTTTGTATCCACAAATCCCCTGTTCCATAAGGTAGCATCCAGATACTTCGGGATCTCCCGGTTGACCGCCATAAAGGTTAAATGCCCCCGGCTGTCCTGCTGTAAAAGTGACATCCTCCACCACCTGTAGAGGTGGTGGAGGATGTCACACTTCATGACCTTATTCCTTCTCCGGAAACATACTCTTCAACAGATGCGTTCCCGCTTCCGTCCGAAATACTTTTCTGCAGAAATTTTCAATCGCCTGTTTTGAATATTCGCTCTCGCCGGCATTGACCAGAAAATCGGCTTCCAGCAGGATCTGGTAATCCATTCCCTCTACATTTGTATAGGTATGATGATGCGTAACCAGCCATGTGATGCGTTCGACATCCAGTTCTCCTGCCGGTACATCTTTGAAAAATTCTGCAACGAGCGGCGCACTTTCCTCTTCCTGATGCTTTCCGCTGGTATTTCCGTATTTTTCCCGACACAGCGGGCAGGCAATATCATGGACAACAGCTGCCATCTCCAGCGTTTCCTGTGTTTTTGGATCCAGTCCTTCCGCCTCGCCGATGTTCTTTGCAAAGGCCCATACCTTCAGAAAATGATAAATATCATGAATATTTCCCTTATAAAAATCTGTCATTTTTTCAATTGCAGCAGCAATTTTCATATCGTGTTTCCTCCTTCGCATCCTGTCTTTCTTCCCATTATATCACATGTTTCACGCATTTGAGTATCAGATTATCATCTGATCTTATCACAAAATATGCAAAAACAGGAGGCAGAACCTGCCTCCTGTAGCTTTTTAACACTATGATGTTCTTTATGCCAGCGGTTTTCCTATCAGCATCTCATATGCCTGAAGATATTTCTCGATCGTCTTGTCTACGATTTCCTGCGGCAGAGTCCAGTCGTGGTTTCCATCGTTGGCTTTGAGCCAGTCGCGCGCGAACTGTTTGTCAAAAGATGGCTGACCATGGCCTGGTTCATAACCATCTGCAGGCCAGAAGCGGGAGCTGTCCGGAGTCAGCATCTCGTCGCCGATTACGATATTTCCGTTTTCATCAAGACCAAACTCAAATTTTGTGTCTGCAATGATAATGCCTTTGCTTAAAGCATAATCAGCACATTTTTTATACAGAGCGATGGTGTAGTCGCGAAGCTTCTCTGCATACTCGGCTCCTTTTCCCGGGAAGTATTTTTCCAGATGGGCGATGCTCTGCTCATAAGAGATATTTTCGTCATGATCTCCGATTTCAGCCTTTGTGGACGGAGTGTAGATTGGCTCAGGAAGCTTGTCAGATTCTTTTAATCCTTCCGGAAGCTCGATGCCACATACTTTTCCTGTTTTCTGATAGCTTGCCCAGCCGCTTCCGGTAATGTAGCCGCGGACAATGCACTCGATAGGAAGCATTTCCAGCTTACGGCACATCATGCTGTTTCCGTCAAATTTCTCCTGCTGGAAAAATTCCGGCATGTCTTTTACGTCTACAGAGATCATATGATTCGGAAGGATGTCTTCTGTCAGATCGAACCAGAATTTGGACATCTGGGTCAGAACGGTACCTTTTTTTGTTACCACATTGTTCAGAATGACATCAAAACAGCTAATACGGTCGGTTGCTACCATGATCAGGCTGTCGCCGTTATCATAAATCTCGCGTACCTTACCCTCTTTGATTGGCTTTAATTCTTTCATCATGAATACCTCTTCTTTTCGTATAGGATAGTGAACGGAATTACACCCAATCCGGTGAAATTCCTTTGACACCTTTACCCTACACCACTCCTTATAAATTGTCAAGTATTTATTATTAACGCTACTAAATAAACCCCAAAAGGGATCTTTTATTTCCATTTATAATTCTGCTCCGTTTGTTTCTATCACGTGTTTATACCAGAATGCGGAATCTTTCATGATTCTCTCCTGATTTCTGTAGTCCACATATACGAGTCCAAATCGATCTGAGTAACCTTTGGCCCATTCAAAATTATCCATCAAAGACCACTGGAAATATCCTCTGATATCCGCTTCCTCTGCTGCTTTTCTCAGTTCTCGCAAATATCTTGCAAGAAAATCATATCTGTGATAATGATCACACGCTACTTCGCCGGTATGACCGGAATATACTTTCCCCGGTTCTTTTGTATACACGTCCCAGATGTGTTCACCTTTTCCATCTTCTTTTACTGCACCTTCAATTTGATATGCACTTGTTGCTGCACCCCAGACAAAATTTTCTGAAAAAACGATCTTTTTTTCCATTGCTTTCTTCCTCTTATTACTCTACTATTCTAATTATTTCCATTCCTCGATTCCCAGATTCTCTATATAATCAGCAAGTTCTCTCGCCATCTCATAGGTTTCTGGAATTCTGAGATGTCCTGGAGTCGCTGCTCCGTTTCTTTTAAAGATACAATGGGAAATCTTACGGTCTCCCATAGAAACCACTACATCGTCAATTGCTTTGTCCCAGGAACTGTCATGCTCAAGCAATGTCGTACAGCAGACGATTGATGCCTTCGGATATACCTGACGCAGTTTTTTTAAAAATTCTGTATAGTGTTCTCTCCAAAGAATTGCTTTCTCACACATATAGTCTTCTGACATGTAATCAAACGGATGATTATCATTCTGGCCAATTGCCACGACAACAACCTGCGGTGTATACTGATTAAAATCCCATTCTGTCAGTTCACCAAATGTTTTATTGAAGCGGATTTTATTCCAGGCACTTTCCATTCCAATCTGATCCGGCTCATGGAACCAGCCTTGTCCATCCAGCAATGCAATTCCGCCCTGTGCGATATCATGAATCTGTGCATTCAGCATACGTGCTGTCATCCAGGCATAGGAATACCAGCTGTTAGAATAACCTCCCTGATGTTCAGGGTCCGTCTTTCCTGTATAATCCACTGCTTCTGTCACTTCTCCTGCTGATACAGAATCTCCGTAAACTTCAATTTTTTTTGTCGGTGCATCCGGAAGTTCCAATAATTTTGCTCCGTCTTCAATTTCAAATCCAAGGATGTGCATCTCATGGCAGGAATCCTGACGTTTAAAGAAAAGAACATGATGTTCTCCGTTTTCATTCTCAGGAACACGAATCTCTATTTCATTCTCTTTCTCGTTATCCAGATAATAACACGACTGCACTCCATCTAAAATACATCCAAGATAATTCTGCCAGTATTCATTTTTGTTTCTCAGGAAAATTTTCAAATATTTTCCTGTAAATTTAAATTCCACAGATGTACATGGATAAACCCAGATTGGTTCTTTTGGATTCGCCCAGTCAATCCTTCCGCTATAACGTATTTTTTTATTATCAGGATTAATTCTCATCTTATCTCCTCCATATTTTACAGTAAACTTGCTGCACCGATCATTCCAGCTTCATTTCCAAGTGCTGCTGTCTCAATCTCCGGAAGCCTCTCCTTCAAAAATCTTATGCAATAATTAATGACATCAGATAAAATGGAGTTGTATCCGTTACCTCTTCCGGAAGAATTGTTATATCTACCGTATGAATTTTCTTTTCTCCACTGCACTGCAATCTGTTCCAGACGGACCTTCTTTCTTCGTCCCACGTTCTTTCCTACCTTCTGTCACTTATCTATTAGTTCCTCTATGACGTTATTAACATCTAAGATTACGTTAATATGATAGCAAATAACTGTCAACTTAATTTAAGTTATTTTTTACTAAATTTAAGATTAACTTAAAAAACTATGAAAAAGCAGGCAAATATCCTGCTTCCTCATAGCTTTCTTCATTTCATCATATGCAGCATTCACGAGAAATCTGTAATTTGTTCCGTAAGAATCCAATAGGCAGTTGGCCGATTTTTTCTTTTATGCGAAATGGAAACGGAACGTATAGCTGTATCTTCCCTTGCATACACGATATTCCGGGTGAATATTTTTCGTCCAGCCGGTATCTCCGCCAAGGCCTGCGTGTGCTGCATCCAGGATCAGCCAGGTTCCTGTCGTATGCTCCGGAAGTTCTTCCTCATATGCGGCTTTTCGATATTCTGCCATAGAATATGGAAGCGCACTGAAATGGAAATCATCACTGCCTACAATCTGAACGGTATGTGTTCCATCTGAAAGAACGGCAAATCGCGTATCCTCATGGCCGCCGCATTCGCAAGGTACTACAAACGGAACGTGCTGTTCTGCTACAGAAGATGTGTAAAATCCGGTAAAAGCTGCGTCCTTTCGGTCTGCATACGTCTCCCAGGGTCCTTTTCCATACCAGGTGAGCGTATCAAACGCTGCAGGAAGGCAGAACGACTGTCCGACTCTTGCGATGGTCTCAAGGCCGCTGTTGTTTGTTACTTCGTTTTTCAGCTCCATTCCCTCACTGCCGATGCGATACAGAGTATGAGCGGTAAAGAGTACTGCGTTGTCCGGCTCAGCGGTATAGGAAGCCTGCACTTCAAGAAGCACCTGATTTTCGGCACTGACAGCCGATACTGACTGTACTTCCTTTTTCAGACGATCCAGACCTTCCGCGCGCCAGATATCATCGTAATCACTCTCGTGGGTTCCTTCATCAATACCGGTTGGAGCACGGTAAAACTCATCTTTTCCTCCGGTCATAAAAGAAACGCTCTTTGCCTGATATCTGGTAAATTCTCCTGTCTTTTTATCAAAGATAATTTCGGTCTCTTCGCCGGTGATGCGAACATGATTTTCATCCTCCGATACGGTCAGTGGTTTCCCGACAATCATTTTCTCATCTGCCAGATAAACACCTGAAGTAACCGGAATCTGACGGCGGTATAGTTCTGTTCCCGCCGGTGCATAGAAGGCATCTTGGGCAAGCTCAACGTAATAATTTACATAGGCCTCGCCATGCAGTTTCGCCGGAAGCTCCGGAAGCGGAAGCGTCTCTGTTGTTCCGGGTGCCGTGTAAAATGCCGGATAGCTGCCTTTGGCAAGCATTTCGCCGTTCTGCACAATTTCATAACGCACCTTCAGATGCGAAAGATCAAGCGTATGATAGCGATTTGCCAGAACCCATACTGTTTCGCCTGTATATGGATTTTTCACCTGTTCAATCGTTACCGGGGACTGCCCGTTTCTCACCTCATATGCGCCCGGTTTATAGGAAAGGTCGGCAAAAACAACACCGTTCAGACACATATCCGGAACCGGATCGGTCACGTCCTCATCGAACGCTCCTCCGTAGCCGTATTTGATACTTCCGTCTTCTTTTTGAATCGCAATCGCCTTATCTGCAAAATCCCAGATAAATCCACCCTGAAAACGCGGGTATTTGTTGACATAGTCCCAAAATTCCTTGAAATTTCCGTTGCTGTTGCTCTTTGCATACGCATATTCGCACATGATGAACGGGCGGAGATCGGAATCGTCTGCCATCACATCCTCAAGCCAGCTCATCGTCGGATACATTGGGCAGATAACGTCGGAAATATTACTCTTTGGGTTGCCGGACTCATACTGAACGTATCTTGTCTTGTCGTATTCGCGGATCCAGCCGTGCATCGCGGCATGATTCGCCCCGGCACCGGATTCATTTCCAAGAGACCACAAGACGATGGAAGGATGGTTTTTATCACGCAGTACCATACGGGTTGCACGCTCCAGATAAGCGGCTGTCCACTCAGCGGATGCACTGAGCTGTCCGCCGTAACCGTGCGTCTCAAGATTTGTCTCATCGACAAGGTAAATGCCGAGCTCGTCACACAGATCATACCATTTCACGGAATTCGGATAATGGCTGGTACGAACAGCGTTGAAATTCAGGCGTTTCATCACAGCAATTTCTTTTCGCATCTGCTCCTCAGAAACGGTACGTCCCGTCTCGGCGCAAAAATCGTGGCGGTCAACACCTCGGATCACAAGGCGTTTGCCATTCAGGGTCAGAACACCGCGGCTGTTGATTTCCACCTGACGGAAGCCGACCTTGCAGCTCTCGATATCAACCGTCTCATTCTCTTTGTTCTGCAGCTCGACAACGAGGGTGTAAAGTGTCGGAGTCTCTGCAGTCCAGAGTGCCGGGTTCTCTACCGGAGCAGTAACGGTTGCGATGAATTTCGGCATCAGATAGAAGCCGCACTCAGCAAACGTTCTCGAAGCCATCTCGGTTACTTTGTTCTGTTCTTCGTCATACAGCGTCACTTTGGCATGATACTCGCCGTACAGCGGTTTGGAGTTGTCCGGCCAGATCGTGACAGAGAGGGTAGCTTTCGTGTAATCCGGGTGTGTGAACAGTGTCTCTGCTTTGTAGTCCAGGATGTGCTGCACCGGTTTCGATACGAGGCGGACATCGCGGTAGATACCGGACAGATGCCAGTAATCCTGATCTTCCAGGTAAGTACCGTCACAGTAGCGCATCACCTGTACAGCAAGGGTGTTCGTTCCCTCCTGCACATATTCGGTGATGTCAAATTCCGCGTTCACTTTGCTGTCCTGGGAATACCCCACCTGTTTTCCGTTGACCCAGAGATAGAAGCAGGACTCCACACCGCCGAAAACGATGAGAAGCTGTCGGCCGATATAGTCTGTTGGAACCTCAAAGGTTCTGAAATAGCAGCCAGTCAGATTTTTCTCCGGTACGTACGGCGCATTCAGCTCGTAGGTGCCTTCGGTAATCTCGATCTCAAATGCTTCGCCGTTTGCCTCCCGTTTGAACGGATACAGCATATTGGTGTAAACCGGCTTTCCATATCCCTGCAGTTCCCAGTTGGACGGCACCGGAATCGTATCCCATGCTGCGTGATCGAAATTCTCTTCATAAAATGCTTCCACCGCTTCCGGTGACGGATACATTTTGAATTTCCAGTCTCCGTTCAGATCCATTACAAAGCGGGATGCGTTCCGATTTCCGGTGAGCGCCTGCTCTACCGTCTCATACGCACCATACGGCGTATGCATCGGATAACGATTTTTCTGCGTTATATACTGATTTTCCCAGTCTCTTGTCTGTCTCATGTTCTTGAAACCCTCCTTGCCTTTGCTTTCGCATTTTCCGACTGCCTCTCTTCTTTTTATCCAGATTGGTGTTCCTTTTTTGCTTTCCTGTGATATAATACATCTGTGGATTTTCAGAAGATTCATGCAGTTATCTTATGATTCAGTATAAAACACTGCACGTGGATGAGAAATAGTTGATCTGGTGTTTCTTTTATCCAAAATGGGAAAGCAAAGGAGAAGTCGTATGATACCGGAATATCTGCTTGCAAAAATAGAAAAGAGCGATGTTATCTATCGCTGTATTGGAAATGAAATGAAGAACGGGATTCTGGCATGCGGTTTTATGCGGAAAGAGACGGCGGACCGCTCGCAGTATCATTTTTCGAACGAGTATTACAGCTGTTTCGTGCTGCTGCGCGGGAGCGGGGAATATATTGCCGAGGACGGCATCTCCTATCCGCTGCAGGCGGGAAGTCTGGTCCAGCGTCTGCCGGGTGTGCCGCATTCCACACGCGTAGACCCCGATGGGAAATGGCTGGAATTTTTTATCTCGATTGGGAAACCGTTTTTTGATTTTTTCTGCTCGCTTTCGGTTCTGAACCGGGAGCCGGTGTTAAAGGCAGAGCTGCTTCCCGGCGATCTCGAGCGGTATCAGAAGCTTCTGCAGTCGTTAAAGGCCACACCGGACAGTCTGCTGCCTTTGCGGATTCCGGAGATGGAAAAAGAGATTCTGCGAATGTACGGCTACCATGCGCACCGGGTGAATCTGCAGCGGGATCCGATCGAGGCCGCCTGCGATATGCTCTCGCAGAATCTTGATGAAGAAATTTCTCTCGAAGAGCTTGCCCGGTCACTCCAGATCGGTTATGAGACGTTTCGAAAAGTATTTAAAAAACAGACCGGCGTCTCTCCTGCACGGTACCGCACCAGGAAGAAAATGGAGCAGGCCCGTATTCTTCTCGAGGGCGGCATACCGATGAAGGAAATTGCCGGTCTTGTCGGATATGGCGATGTCTATGCGTTCAGCAAGCAGTTTTCCCGGTTCTTTGGATTCCCGCCTGGAAAGTACCGCGCACGTCTTCACACGGATGCGCCGGATTTAGAACAGTTTTAAGATATCATCAACGGTTTTACGTTTTGGCTTGTCCGGATTGATGGCACGGTAGCCGACAGCAATGACAGCACCAAGGAGCTCATTCTCCGGAATGGAGAGGGCTTCACGGATAGCTTTCTCATCACGGATTCCCATAATCAGAGTATCAAGGCCAAGTTCTCTTGCGCGCAGGATCAGGTTTTCGTCGTGCAGGCCGAGATCGTAATAGCCCCAGCCGTTTCCAACTTCGTTGTCTGGTGTGCCGTCCTGCGTAAATCCGGAGCGGTCTTTTACGAATGCTGTTACGACAAGTGCGGCTCCCTTTGAACTCTTCTGATTGAATTCTGGAAGGCATTTTGCGGAAAATTCTTCGACTTTCTCTGGTGTTACAAGGGCATAGTACCGTGTTGTCTGTGAGTTTTTCCAGGATGGTGCCTGAATCGCAGCCTGTACCATAGCGGTGATCTGCTCCTTCGCTGCACGTCTGCTGCTGTTATATTTACGGATGCTTCTGCGCTCTTCGATCAGTTTTTCAAATTCCATCGTCATATCCTCCTGCTCATTTTTTTACCATCATACCACATTTAGAGCAGTTCTTGTAGAAAAAACGTTTTTTTCGATCAATGCAGAATCCGAAAATGTCCAATAAGCGGAAGTTCTTTTGCTTTTCCTGTAACAGCATTTGCCACTCCCATGCAAAACAGCACCAGAATCAGCAGATATCCTACTCCGGACAGTGAAAGCAGGAAGCGAAACTGCCACCAGTACCGGTCAAATACCAGATTCAGCATTGCAGATATAAACTGCCATCCCATCGACACAAGCAGTAACATAAGACCCTGGTTTGCATGAAATCTGGCGTACTTTGAGTCCTTCGCGCACAGGATTGGCAGCAGCACCAGGAGCGAGAAATACGAAAGCACAGCCATGAACTTGTTTTGTTCTACATCGCTCTCCTGAAATTCTCTGCTCAGATCACGCATCTGACCTGCCTGATCCCAGGAAAACGTACCGGAACTGCCGCCTCCTGATTGCGAAACGGAAGTACCCGCGCCTCCCTGCTCTCCAACCGGTGTGCCGCACCTGGGGCAGAACCTCGCCCCCTCATTCAGTTTTTTTCCACACTTTGCGCAAAATACCATACTCCTTCTCCTTTCTGTGGATTTCTCTATGGCAATCGTTATAGACTCTGCGCTGCGGAAATTCTGTTACATTACAGCGTTTCCGCACTTTGCGCAAAAGTCTTTATGCCCGTATAACAGATAAAACTGGGAAAATACATAGAATGTATGTAAGAGAATGAAAAGACACTGTCTGAAAAACAGACTGTACATAGATTGAAACCAAGTATAACATGAGAACCTGTTTATCACAATCAAAACAATAGATAACTTTTGAATAATTATTTTCTGATGTAACACTATACTGTGAAATTTTCTGTTCTATTTCTCTTTGTTTTTTAGGACTATTATATTTTCCTCTACCTTCCATATATATAGGACTAAATTTAACCTCAGTTCGTTCATATTTGTAAAAATAATCAACTGTATCTTTAACATATATCCAATCTGATTTACTTTTCTTATTTGTTTCTACTACAAAAATTAATTGGAGCCCCATTACTCATCCTCCTCATCAAACCCAAATACACCAATAAAATCTATAGAATCTATATTAAATGGATTTCCTTCAATCATACCATTTCGATAAAGTTTTGATGGGGAATAATTTCCTCTTTTCGTCCAAGGATATATTTTATGGTCCTCTGATAAAAAGTCTATTGATTTATTATATTGTTTTAAAATATCCATCGGACCTACATTATGAGTTGTAAAGCATAATTGTCCCTCTCCATACTCTGCTAAATATTCTAATAGAGCACATAAATAAACATCATGTAAATTAGAATCAAATTCGTCAATAAATACAATTCCTCCTTTTACCATTTCTCTTAAATAAACAAATAATTGTATTAATTTTTTTATCCCTGTACTTTCATATTCTGCATGAATATTGTAAGTTTCATAGTTCATCACTAAATCACATATCCAGACATCATGATTTTCTTTTTTATCAATCTCTATC
>OGYH01001527.1_pt1 | contig 21282 bp, 20 predicted proteins | sample 1576511 | NCBI WGS metagenome assembly OGYH01 (sample SAMEA3541522, study PRJEB24748) | human gut metagenome | biome: human gut; feature: human-associated habitat; material: faeces | place: China | collected 2012
TGAAAGGCTGCTACAAGGAATACGAGGCGCTGGGCGACGGCGACCATTCTGTGGGAGATATCGTCCGGCGCTGCGAAACACTTAAAATCAGAAACGGATAGAAAGGAAAAGGACAATGAACATGATCGTACTTGTACTTATGATGGCCGTAACGGTGGAGGCGCTGATTGAATACGCCAAGACCTTCGGCAGGGCCATTATCGAAAAGCAGTGGAAAACCGCCGCCACGCAGGCGGGGGCCGTTGCTCTGGGCGTGCTGCTGTGCTTTGGCGTCGGCGCGGATTTTTACGCCGCGTTGGGTGTGAACTTCAGCGTAGCGTGGCTGGGCATTGCGCTTACGGGCGTTTTTGCCAGTCGAGGCGCGAACTATGTATCCGATCTTGTGAAGAAGCTGCAAGCGCTGGGCGCGGCGAAAACTGAATAATATATGACGAAAGCCCCCGAATCTCGGGGGCTTTTTTGCATTGTATTTTGCATTGTATTTTCGATGGTTAGATTACTCAATATGGCGTTATGCTACGTATGCAAGTGATTAAAGAACACTCGGAAAAGCGCATAACACAGCCATTTTTAATGCTTTTTTAGTGGCTCGATAAGGGAGCGTATGAAAAAGTATAGTGCGGTGGAAAACCGCACAGGCCCTTTCCGTTTATCATAAAGCTGCAGCCTCAGCTGTTTTTCAGGATGACGCGCTCCACAACATCGGCCACATCCTCGCATTTGTCGCAGCATTTTTCCAGGCGGTCGAACAGCGCCGTCCAAGCCATCACGTCCACGGGCGTGCTGGCATCCGCGTACAGCGTGTGCATGGCGTCTGTGTACAGCTTATCGCCTTGCTCCTCCAGGCCGTTTATCTCAACGATCTGGGTGTGGATGGTCTTGGATCTGCGGAAATTGGGAAACTCCTCCATCATGGTCTTGAGTGCGGCGCAGCAGTCTGCGATGACCTGTGCAAAAGCCTGCGCCTCGGGCCGCAGCGTGCGGATATTGAACATATACAGCCGCAGCAGAACATCCTCAATGCTGTCTGTCACGTCGTCGATGGTGCCGGAAAGCTCCATGATATCTTCCCGGTCAATGGGGGGCAGGAACTCACGCACAAGCTGTTCCATCGTGCCGTGCTTTGCGATATCGGCCGAGTGCTCGATTTTGTGCATAGCCTCGATATGCCCGGGCAGCGCCTCCGGCTCATAGTGGTCAAACACCGTGCAAAGCATGTCCGCCGCAGCGCAGGCGGAATTTACGCCGCCCACAAAGGCCTCAAAATAATCCGTTTCCTTTTTTCGTGCCATTTTCACGTTCTCCTTCCTATTCTCAGAACAGCCACATGAACAGCCGTGCCATCAAAAAGCCAATGGCCCCGCACCCGGGGAACGTCAGCGCCCACGTCAGCCCCATTTCCTTTACCACGCCCCAGTTCACGCTGGACAGCCGCCGCGCCGCGCCCACGCCCATAATGGCGGTGGTCTTGGTGTGCGTTGTTGAAACAGGGATGCCAGTCAGCGAGGAAAGCAGCAGGCAGGCCGCGCCCGCCATGTCGGCGGCAAAGCCCTGGTATTTTTCCAGCTTCACCATATCCATGCCCACAGCCTTGATGATGCGGTAGCCGCCGATGGAAGTGCCCAGAGCCATTACGGCACTGCACAATACCATCAGCCACAGCGGGATCTGGAAATTGGTGACGTTGTCCTGTCCGTTGGCCAGAAAGATGCCCAGCATGAAAACGCCCATAAACTTTTGGCCGTCCTGTGCGCCGTGCATGAACGCCATAGCCGCGCCGCCCGCGATTTGTGCGCCGCCGAAAAAGCCCGTGGTGCGCCGCCGGTCCATGTTTTTGCACAGGAACTCCACCAGCCTGGCCGCGGCCCAGCCGAATGCGAAGCCCAGCAGAGTAGACAGAACCAGGCCGTACAGGACCTTGATCCATTCGCCGCCGTTGATGCCCGCAAAGCCTCCGTGCAGCGCGATGGCCGCACCGGACAGCCCGGCGATCAGGGCGTGGCTCTCGCTGGTGGGGATGCCGAACCACCAGGCGGCCGTGGCCCATGCCACGATGGCTACGAGCGCCGCGCACAGCGCCGTCAGCGCGTCTGCGGTGTTGCCGCCGAAATCCACCATGTTGTAGATGGTGGCCGCGACGCTGGCGTTCACCATGGTCATCACCAGAACGCCCAGGAAGTTAAAGACAGCCGCCATTAAAATGGCGCTGCGCGCGCTCATCGCGCGGGTGGAAACACAGGTGGCGATGGCATTGGGCGCATCCGTCCAGCCGTTCACCAGCACCACGCCCAGCGTCAGCGCCACTGTGACGGCCAGAACCGGGTTCGCGGCAAGCTGCGCCAGAAATTCACTCAGGGAGATCGTCAAGCAAAGCCCTCGCTTTCTTTTTACAAAAAACTTACTATACCTTTACAAGTATAATGGCAGTTCCTGACAAAAGCCAGAGGGAAAGGACATGATTTTACATTTCCTTTACATAACTTGCCGAAAAAACAGTCTTTTCCGGGGTCCGGGCATAGAAAAGGCCGGACGGCATACAGAAAAAGCCGCGCCCGGAGAGAGTGCGGCACGGATTGCAGAAAAAACAAAAAGGAAAAACGCTCGGAGAAAAGCCATTGGGCCTTTGCGAAGTAAAGTGCAAGCCACGCGGAGGGTGCCGCGAAACGGGATGGCGGCGCGCCCGCGGGCAAGTGCAGATGGCTGTGTAGGGGTTCTGGTGCAGACAACCGCGCCGAAAGCACGGCCTCTGGTGCAAACACGCCCTTTTTTCATTCAGAACAACTCCGCGTCACCCTGCAGGGCTGACGCCGGGGCGTATAGAGAGCTGGCTCTCGAAGCGCAGCGTGCGCGGCTCAGTACGGCATTAGGCGTTACAGCGGCAGGTCCCGCCGGCTGAACACGGCCGTGCCCAGCGCGTAAAAACCAAGCCCCAGCGCCAGCAGCACGGCCGCGCCTGCGTACGCGGCGCCGTCGCCGCGGAAAAGGCCGGTGGGGTCAAACAGGGTGAACACGGTGGCGTATTTCAATTTTTCCAGCCGGCCGCCCATGTTGGCCAGCATGCGGATGAGGAAAAACAGCACGGGAACGCCCGCGCCCAGCGCCACGGAAAGGCGGCTCTCGTTGAACAGGCAGGAGGCGAAAAAGCAGAACCCGCCCAGCGCCAGATGCAGGCACAGCAGCCCGGCGTTCACCACGAGATAGGCGGGGACATCCAGCTCGCCGGGAAACATCGCGGCGGCGCAGCCCACGGCCAGCGCCGTACAGTAGGCGGTAAGCAGCGTACCGCCCGCAATGAGCACCAGCGCCTGGGTGCGCGCTACCCGCGCCCGGGTGTTGGGCGAGGCCAGCAGATAGGCCATACTGCCCGTGTCCACCCAGCGCGCGACCAGCCGGTTCGCCGCCAGAATGGAAAATACCAGAGGCAGAAGCAGCAGCAGAAAGCCGTACAGATAGTTGATGAGGAACCCGCCCAGCGAGCTGCTGCCCGCCTGCATGCCCACCATATTCATGAGCTGAGGCATGGCCGTCACGATCTCGTCCAGTGTGGCGTTGAGCTTGGGGTCGAACATGGCTGTGATCATGGACACATACAGCGAAAGCACGGCCGCAAAAACCACCCATGTTTTCCACAGCGATCTTGCGCTGCGCCGGAAAAGCACACCGTTCATCAGCTCTGCGCCTCCTTTCCGTAATAGTGCAGGAACACGTCCTCCAGACTTTGACGCGGCGCGTCGATGGACGTCACCGGAAACCGGGCCATCGCGGTGGTCAGAGCGGACATGCCGTCCCGCACGCGCACCGTCACCGTGCAGCCCTGCGCAGCCTGCACCCGCAGGCCGGGCGCGGCCGCAAAAGCTGCCGCGGCATCCGGTGTGGAAAGCGTGACGGAATAGGTGCGGCTGCGACGCGCCTTCAGTGTGCCGATCTCCTCCACGGCGGCCAGGCGCCCCTCCCGCAGAATCCCCACGCGGGCGCAGGTGCGTTCCACCTCCTCGAACATATGGGAGGACATCAGTACGGTCTTGCCGCGCTGCTTTTCCTCCAGGATCAGGTCGATGAAGCGGTTCTGCATCAGCGGGTCCAATCCGCTGGTGGGTTCATCGAGGATGAGCACCGCCGGGTCATGCATCAGCGCGCATACAATGGCCACCTTCTGCTTCATTCCCTTGGACATGCGCCGTATCCGGCCCGAGGCGTCCAACTCAAAGCGCTCGCAAAGCTCTCCGGCGCGGCCCGTGCCCCGCATGCCGCGGTAGGCGGCCAGAAAGCGGATGAACTCGCCGCCGCGCATATCGTCGGGCAGGGCGGGCTCGCCCGGAATATAGCCCATATTTTTTTGAATGGCCGCAGTCTGTGTGCGGCAGTCAAGGCCGTTGATCGTGCAGGTGCCGGAATCCGGCGCAAGGAACCCCATCAACTGGCGGATGGTGGTGGTTTTTCCTGCGCCGTTTGGGCCAAGAAAGCCGAACACCTCTCCCTGCTCCACGGCGAACGAAACGTCGAACACGCCGTGCCCGCCGCCGTAATCCTTTGTGATGTGCGAAAGCGCGATCACGCTCATAAATATTCCTCCTTGTAGGCGATCTTGCGGAACATTTCTTCCCAGCCGCTGTAATCGGCCAGGATATCCTCAAGCCGCACCGGCACGCCGGCGCGCTGCTTTTCGTTCATGTAGCCCTCGGTCATCCAGGTCAGCATGCGCAGAAGCTGGGCAGGGTCCACACCGGGACGGAATTTGGAAAAATCGATGTTGGAAAAATACTGCGCGAAGCTGCCGGTGAGGTCCCCGTTCAGCCTGGCCTGTACCGCGTCGGAAACAGCCTCGCCCCGGGAGTAGAAGGCGCGGATGGAAAATTCCAACAGATAAGGGCAGCGCGTCAGCAGTTCCAGCTTGGCCCGTGCGCCGATGTGCATCAGCTCGAAAAAATCCGTCACGCCGTCCAGCTTCTGCCGCAGCACCTGCCCGCGCACCTGCTCCAGCGCATAGTCGTACAGATACAGGTACAGCGACTGCTTGTTGCGGAAATAGTAAAACAGAAGCCCCTTAGAGATGCCTGCCTTAGCCGCGATATCGTCGGTGGAGGCGTGCTTGTAATCGTTGCGGGCGAACACCTCCAGCGCGGCGTTCGTAATGCGCGCCTGCTTTTCCGGAGACAGTGTGAAAAATTTTTCGTTCAAGGCAGTCCCTCCCGTTCCGCCGCAGGTTTGACCGGCCGGTCAAGTTTCATTATACGGCATTGACCGGGGCGCACAAGCCCCCCTGACAGATTAATTTTGTATTAAGACGCACAGCGGCGCGGCGGAATGCCTCCGGTCTGCCGGCCGCGCCCTCCTTCCTGCGGAGAGGAAGGACCGCCCCGCAAAAAAATTTACAGATCGTTTTCTCAGCCATTTTCCGGGGCGCGCGGCGGCACAGAGCATCAGAGCGTTCAAAAAAGCGCTCCGGAAGCAAAACGGGCAGATCCGGCCGCCGAACGGGGCGCACGGGAACGGCGTGCGGCGTCATACCATAGAGCAGGCGGCCGGGTGCTTGCGGCCCGCGCCGCGATCAACAGAAAGGAGCGATTGAAGACCATGAACGAAAACGACCTGCAAAACGCAGGGCAGAGCTGCCGCTGCCATCTGGCCATTGCCACAGTGCCGATGCAGCGCTTTGAACAGATCTATCCGGTGTCCGAGGCGTTGTGCCGCGGCACGCTGTTCGCGGCGCTGGACCTGCCGTTTTGTCCTCCGGAGGTGCGGTATGAACACTGAATGCACCTGTGTATCCAAGGTGGAGCGCGAACTTGCCCAGCTCAGCTTTGCAATGGACGACCTGCGCCTGTTTCTGGACACGCACCCCTGTGACAAAGCGGCCCTTGCGGCCCACGAGGAAGTGCGCGCCCGGCGCGGCATCGCGGTAAAGCAGTACGAACGGCTCATCGGGCCTGTAAACTTCTATGACGCAGGCGGCACGTGTACCTGGAACTGGACGTGCGCGCCCTGGCCGTGGGAAACGGAGGACGAAAACGATGTGGAGCTATGAGAAACGCCTGCAATTCCCGGTCAGGATCAAAACGCCTAACGCGGCGGCGGCAAAGGTGATCATCACCCAGTACGGCGGCCCGGACGGCGAGCTGGGCGCGAGCATGCGCTATTTGTCCCAGCGCTACACCATGCCCTGGCGCGGCGTGGCGGGCCTGCTGACGGATATCGGAACCGAGGAGCTGGCCCATCTGGAGATGGTGAGCGCCATTGTATACCAGCTGACAAAGGGCCTTTCCGCGGACGAGATCAGGCGGCAGGGCTTCGACACCTATTTTGTGGACCATACGGCCGGCGTGTGGCCCCAGGCGGCGGGCGGTACGCCGTTCACGTCCATGTGCTTCGCCAGCAAGGGCGACGCCATCACGGATCTGCACGAGGACATGGCAGCAGATGGCGCGACCGGAAAAGAACAACAATGTTGCCTCTCCGGATCTGTGCGTTTTTCCTGTGCACTTGCCAGAGCAGCGAAAATATAAAAAAACAGCCGCACATCCGCCAAGGATGCACGGCTGCTTTGCAAAAGAAAATGAGCCAAGAGATTCGTTTTACTTTTTGATTCCGTAGCCGGACCCGATATACCCGCCTTGCTCCAGGTGTGCCGCCACGGCTCGCTGTAGGCTGGTTTGCCTGGGAAGCAGAGCAAGGGGCTTTTTGCCGCCGAACAGCCAGAGATAAAAAGATTCGCTGTCAGTGTCGGCCGCATAGATGTTATAATCCCTGCCAAAACGGGAAATGCCGGAGTCCGGGGACAGCAGCGCACGCAGCGCGGGCGAGAGCAGCCAGGTGCCGCACAGCACAGCGCGGGGCATGCCGCTTTTACACAGTGCCGGGCCGTGCAAAGCAAAAAATTCATCGGCCTGTCCGTACGAGCCGGGCAGCGCGTCGTCTGAAAGCCGGGCGTCAGAGGGGATATGCACCGACAGCACAGGGGTGCCCGGGCCAATACCGGATGGGAGGGGCTCATCCGCGCCGGCTGCTCGGTATTCAAATTCCAGCGTACCCAGCCGGAACAAGCGGCACGCGAGGTGCCGCCATGCCCAAAAGGCACGGTCAAATATGAACCGGCCGGAACGGGCTTTGGCCTCCCGCAAAAAACGGGAGAAACAGCCCATAGTGTCGCGAAAGATTTCGTCCGGAATGCACATCATACGGTATTTTTCCCGCGTGCGGCAGGCAGCTGCCAAATACAGCGCCAAAATCTGCATGCCATCCGGGTCACGCCCGGAAAACTGGGCTTCCAAGTGCTTCCAGGCAGGAAATGCAGTGTCCGGTGCGGTGAGCGCCATACATTGTGCCGCACAGGCATCCAGCAGCGCCGGTACAGCCGTTTGAACAAGCTGTTCGCAGACGCAGGAGGGCAGTTCAAGTTCCCGCGCCAGTGCCAAAAGCTGCGGCGGGGAAACAAAAGAGCTTGCGTTCATACAAACGCCTCCTTTTTGGCCCGGCCGGGCCTACCCATCGATCTTGCAGGCGGAGAGGATCTCGCCTACACGGTAGCTCCCGTCCAACGTTCCGTCCGGGAGAAGCGTATACGGCAGCGCCGGTTCGGCCAGTTCGGGAATGGTGTCACACTCACCTGCCGCGAATGCACGCATCCGGCGCTGTGCGGTATCCAGCCGCGCGGCAACGCCTCCCAAACGGCCGTCGATCACTTCAAAGCCGTGCGGTTTGTTGGTGGCGTTCCAAAGCGAAAGCCAGGCGAGGCGCAGCGCTTCCACCGCGCCGATGGTCTCCGTAAGGCCGTCCGCAAGTTGTTTTGCCAGTGCTGTATCATGGCTGACGACAGCCTGTGAGGCTTGTTCATGCCAAACGCATTTTTTTGCAAGAACGTCTGCCAGCATCGCATAAAATTGCCACAGCGGGGCGAACGCGCCGCCCTCGGCCGCATAGGCTTCATAACGCGGAGCCAGAGCGGCGTAATGGCGGGACAGCGCAAAGCCCTGGGTGTCTTTGGTAAACAACTGGACCAGCGGGTCCTGATACAGCAGCATTTTCGCGGCGTTCACCGGGCGGAATTCGCCCGAGCGCATGCCTTCCATATGATTGAACAGCGTCAGGTCCCAGAACGCCCGGGCGTCCGCCTGGCAGCAGACGCGCATACGCTGCGCCAGCCATTCATCCTCAAAGGAGCCGTGGTAGGTAAATTCGGCAAACATCTGCATGCCCAGCAGGGCGGTGTAGAGGTTTGCTTCTGCGCCGTTGTCGCCCCAGGCTGTGGCGAACACGAGAGGGACCCCGGCCTTGCGGCAGGCGGAGAGGCCGGCCAGCGTGGCGGTGCGCGTTTTGTCGTAATCGGGCGCAGGGCCGCACCAGGTCCAGATACCGCCCGCGAACACCGTGGGCGCATGCAGCGCATCGTGCTTTTTCAGCTGTTCGTCGTATTCCGCCTCGCGCATATGGTAGTAATCCCAGTAGACAAGCTCCACGCCGGGAACCACGGCATCCACGGCCTGCTGAGAGGGCATCGGCCCGTCATAATATCCGTTGGTGGGGGATTCCAGGCGGAAATACATATCGCTCCACATCATGGGAGAAAGGCCCAGTTCGTTTACGATATCCAATACGCGCTTCAAATGACGGCGCAAAATATCATAGGGCTTTTCATAGCCGTGCAGACGCAGATGAGCGCCCATGCCCACGCCATGAGCTTCGTCCATACCGATGTGGATACGTTTGGAGCGGTAGGGCGCGCTGGCGGCAGTGAGAATCTGCCGAAGAAAGGAATAGGTCTCCTCGCTGTCCGCTAAAAGTACTTCGTCGTTGTCCTGCAGGCGCCGCATCGCGGGCCAGTGCAGCGCACGGTTCAGATGTCCCAACGTCTGCACGCAGGGACAAAGTTCAATGCCCAGCATATCGGCATAGTCATCCAGAGCGTGCAGCTCCTCGTAGGTATAACGGCCGCGCTGGTAGCCAAAATAGGGTTGGCCGGGAACCTCGTAGGTATCCTCGGTGTACATCATGCCCAGGTTCATGCCCATCAGCGCCATCTTGCGCAAAAAGCTGCGGAGCGTATCGGGCCGCAGTACTGCGTTGCGCGAGGTGTCGAACATCATGCCGACCGTCTCAAAGCAGGGCTCTTCCCGGATATCGCAAGCTGCCAGCGGACGGGGCAGCAGGCTGAGCGCACGGTAGAACTGGATGGGCTGCGCCCACTCTATGGTGACGGATGCTCCGTCGCAGCAAACGGCAAGAGCTGCGCCCCGGTGCCCACGCACAGGTACCCCTTCCGCCGCGGGTACCATGCCGAGTTCCGGCGCAAGGGCGGCCAGTGCATCGCTGCAGCGGGCGGGAAGCTCGCCGGAAAGCGCAATTTTCAGGTCCATATTCATCTCTCCCAATTTTGACAATTTTAGGCCAGAGGCATCTCCAGGATACGCTCCAGTTCACGCTGGTACAACCGGTTCGGATAGCTGCGGGATTCAAAAAACAGTTCAGCCATTTCCGGGGTCAGCAAGCGGGCGAGGATCTCGCGCAGCTCCGCTTCTATCCTGTGCAGATTGGCATACTGTTTGGGCGCGCGTTCCCGCAGGCAATCCAGTTCCACTTTGCTGTTCGGGAAAAGATCCCCGCGGAACGCGGCAAAATTCACCGAGGCAGCATATTCCTGCCGGTACATGACATCGATGAGACGGGCGGTGTCTTTGTTGCGCGTTACAAGAGGCAGATACTGCCCCATCAATTTGTAGTAATCGTACCGCCGCTCCGCGCCCGTTGTCAACTCAATTTTATACGCTCCGTGGTAAACGCCCATAAAGCGTTCCAGAAAAGCCGCGCTGTTTGCGCGCAGGTTCCAGCAGCGGTCCGCGGCGTAGAAAGCCGTGTAGCGGCTCGTCTCGAACAGTCCATAAGGATTGCCGAAGGAGAAGGTGCTGCACCAGTTGGTGTTTACCATGCCGTCGCAGCGGCTTTGAGCGATCAGTTCACACCAGGCGTCCACATTGCGCAAGCGTTGTTCGATGCAGGGATAATTCTGCATACCGCAGCGATCGCTGGCGCGGATAGCGCAGCAGGGCAGCGTTTTTATGCCGTGGGCGTGCAGAGTTTCCATCAGGCGCGGCGCAACGATGTTCACACGGTCGGGGCTGTACAGCCAGATGGCCACCACGATGTTTTTGTTGATGAGAGCGAGTTCGTCATAGTTGCCTGCTTCGCCCATATCGCCGTCTTTCCACACGTTGGCCAGCATGTCGTGCCACACGATGGGCGTTTTGCCCAGAGAGAGGACCTTTTCCGCCAGACGGTTGATGAATTCAATGGCGATGCGTCCGCGGCTTTTGCCGCTGGCCCTGCATTCCGGGCTTTGGCCCAGGCTCCACACTTCGTCGCAGCCCAGGTGCAGGTACCGGCTGTCCGGGTGCAGGCGCGCTGTTTCCTCGATCAAAGAGGCCGCCAGCTCAAACGAGCCTTCCCGAAGCGGACACATCTCGCCGGGAGCCTCCGGCAGTTCGCGCAGATGCTGGTACTCCGGCAGCTTGAGCGCATACTCCAAATGGCCGAAGCTCTGCTGCAGCGGGATCACATCGATAAAATGGTCGTGGGCCGTTTTCAAAAGCAGCGCATGCTGCTCCGGCGTCAGAGCATCCAGCGGATGACAGAATTCCTTCCGGCTGCGGGGCAGCTTATCTTCGTATTCGATCACCAGCGTGTTCAGCTTATACCGGGCCATTTCCTCCACATATTTCAAAAGATTCTCGAACTTTGGAAACAGGCCGCGCATATCCAGATAATCGCTGCGCATCGCCAGTTCAGGCCAATCGTTGATCTCCATCGCGGGATGCTCCGGCATTTCCAGATACTGGCGCAGCGTCTGTATACCGTAAAACAACCCCGGCGCATCATGAGCGGCAAGTTGAACGGCGGGGCCGCGCACATTCAGTAAGTATCCCTCCGGACGCCGTACGGGACACTCGGGGGCAAAGCTGTTTTCCGAATACAGCGCGAAAGGCCCCTGTTCCGTGCGCACATGTTCAAACAGTTTCCCGGCAGCCAGCACCAGCCGCTCGTCCGGCTGCGGCATGCAGAGCACAACAGGCGTTTCCCGCCCAATGTCCGCGCTTCCGGTCAGACAGATGCACCGCTGGGGCTGGGGGATGAAAAACAGGTTCATGATCTTATACCTCCGTCAGAAGATGGGCGCTCTCGCGCTCCAGATAAAGCACCGCACCAGGGCAGGTGCGAAGGATGGATGCCGGGCACGCGGTGGAGACAGGCCCTTCCAGAGTGTCGCGGACAGCTTTTGCTTTGGTGGGCGCGGGAACGATGCACAGATGATGCTTTGCGCCGGCCAGCGTGGGTACTGTCAGTGTCAAGGCGTGGGTGGGCACCTGGCCGATATCAGCAAAGCATCCGTCGTGTACCTGCTGGTTGCGGCACACTTCGTCCAGGGCGACAACCTTTACCGCGGCCGGATCGTCGAATTCCGCCACAGGCGGGTCATTGAAAGCGATATGGCCGTTTTCACCGATGCCCATGAATACAATGTCGATTGGCGCCTGTGCCAGCAGCCCGGCGTAGCGGCTGCATTCGGCCTCAATGTCGGGCGCGTTGCCGTTCAGATAGCATACTTGGCCAAAGGGCAAACGGTCGAACACGCGGGCGCGCAAAAAGTTGCCGAAGCCTTGGGGCGCCGCTGCATCCAGGCCCACATATTCATCCATGTGGAATGCGGTAACGCGTTTCCAGTCGATATCCGGCGCGGCGCACAGTGCTTCCAGAAATTCATTCTGAGAAGGAGCGGCGGCAAATACGGCGCGCACGGTGTCCTGCTGCGCCAGCAGACGGCGCAGCAGAGCAGCCCCGTCCCTCGCGGCCGCCGCGCCCATTGCGGTGCGGTCGGCATAGATGCGGACGGCAAGAGAATCCTTGCAAAAAGAACGGACAGGTTCCATGGTAAATTTCCTCCTTGGGGCGGTCAGCCCTTAACAGCGCCGATCATGACGCCTTTGACAAAGTATTTTTGCAGGAACGGATACACGCACATGATGGGCGCGATGGACACCAGAACAGTAGCATATTTCAGCGATTCTTCCACGACAAGCACGTCGCCCACGCCCACGGTGGCATTGTTGGACGAACCGGCCGACAGCAGCTCGTGCAGGATGAGCTGCAAAGAGAACAGATCGGGGTCGTTCAGATAGATGAACGGAATGAAATAGGCGTTCCAAAGGCTCACGGCATAGTAAAGGCCGATGGTGGCAAGCACCGCCTTGGAGGTGGGAAGCACCAGGCGGAAGAAAACGCCCGCGTCCGTAAGCCCGTCCACTTTGCCGGATTCCTCTATCTCAGAGGGATAGTTGTCAAAGAAGCTGCGCATGACGATAAAATTCCAGGTGGACACGGCGCCGGGCAGAATCACGCCCCAGATGGTATCCAGCAGCCCATAGCTTTTCACTACCAGATAGGTGGGGATCATGCCGCCCTGGAAGAACATCGTGAATACGATCATCATGGAAAAGAACTTGTGGCCGATCATGCGCTTGGCGCTCAGCGCGTAAGCGCCCATGGCCGTGATGCTCAGAGAGATGGTGGTGCCCAGCACAGTGTACAGGATGGTGTTGCCGTAGGAACGGAAAATACGGTCGTCCTCGAACACATAGCCGTAGGTTTTGGCTGTGAAGCCCTTGGGCCAAAGCCCTACTTTGCTCTGCATGACGTAAACGTCCGACGAGAACGAGACCGCCAGCATATGGATCATCGGCAGCAGGACAAGCAGCACGACAATGATCATAAAGATATATAGAAAGAAATCAAAAAGTGAAAAACGGAATTTCTTTTTTGTCAACATTTAAAAGCCCTCCTTCAGCATCAGAAAAGCCCGGTGTCGCTGAACTTTTTGGAGAAATAGTTCGCAGTGACAAGCAGGACGAGGTTGATGATCGAACTGAACAGGCCGATGGCCGATGCGTAGCTCATATTGCCGGATACCATGCCCTGCCGGTAAACATAAGTAGCGATGATGTCGGAGGTCTCGTAGATGGTGGGAGAATACAGGAGCAGCACCTTTTCGAGGCCGACTTCCAGAATGGAGCCCACGCGCAGGATCAGCATCGTCGCCACAGTGGGGGCGATGCAGGGCAGTGTGATGGACCAGATCTGGCGCAGACGGGAGGCACCATCCAGCTTGGCGGCTTCATAATACTGCGGGTCCACATTACTGATAGCAGCCAGATAGACAATGGCGCCCCAGCCCAATGTCTGCCAGACTTCGGATGCCACATAAATGGTGCGGAACCAGGCAGGACTGGACAAAAAGTTGATGGCTTCTCCGCCGAACATTGTAATGATGGTATTGATAATGCCGCGGATGGGGGAGAGGAAGCTCACAAGCATGCCGCAGACGACCACGGCAGATAAAAAGTGCGGCATATAGCTGATGGTTTGGACAAACTTTTTGAACCGGGTACGGGTGACCTCGTTCAGCGCCAGAGCAAAGATAATGGGGAACGGGAAACACCATACAAGGGAATACACGCCCAGAAACAGCGTGTTGCGGATGATGCGCCAGGCATCCGGGTTGGAGAAAAAGTTTACATAGTGCTTCAGCCCCACCCAGTCGCTGCCCATAAAGCCGATAAAGGGCTTAAAATCCTTAAATGAGATCAGCACGCCCCACATGGGAACATATTTGAAAAGGATGTAGTAAATCAGGCAGGGCAGGAACAGAAGGAGCAGATAGCGGTCCCTGTAAACGCGCTGCCAGAACGTTTTTTTGTGGTGGCCGTCGGCCAGCGGGGATGCCGCCTTACGGCGGAAAGAAAAACGGCGTTTTGCTGTGGTGGAAGTGCTTGTCACACAGATGACCCCCTTTTAGTGATAGAGTAGCTCGATGGTGCGCACGATGGACGCTCCGTAAGTGCCGTCGCAATACAGGATACGTCCGGCGCGCACGCCGGAAATGAAGTCTGCCCATTGCGCTTCAAATGCGTTGGGATAACTGCTGGTATCGACGGTTTCATAGCCGCTGCCGCAGGTGACCGACAAGTCGCTGCCGGTGTGAAGACGCAGGGAGCCATTGGCAAAAAACAGCATCGTTTCGTCGATGGGCACCACGGAATAGCCGCACAGGGAAATGGAAGCGCTGATACCGCTGCTGGTGCGCAGCAGCATCTGCGCGCTGCCGTCCACATCGGTGCCGGGCTGCAAATAGGTGCAGCTTCCCGTGGCCCATGCGATATCGCTTTGCGTCAGATAACAAATCTTATCCAGGGAATGGGCGGCATAATTTATGGAAATGCCGCCCCCAGCCATCGCTTTTTCCAAAAACCAGCGCGGACGGCCGGGCTGAAAATAGTTGTTGGTGCGCAGATCGCTGATCATGGCAAGCGCGCCAAGCTTTCCGCTCTCAATCAGCGCGCGGGCGGCCCGGTTCTGGGGAATATAGCGCTGCACATGGCCCACCTGCAAAAGAACTCCGTTTTTTTCGCAGGCCTCGTTCATCCGGAGGCAGGAGGCGTAGGAAACGGACATGGGTTTTTCCAGCAGGATATGGATTCCTTTTTCCGCACAGGCCAAAACACATGCTTCATGCAGGCCGTGGGGAAGATTAATGATCACAAGCTCCAGCTTTTCCCGCTCCAGCATTTCTTCATAGCTTTCATAAGCGTGCGCGCCGTAGGGTGCGGCCGCCTGCTGCGCGCGGCCGGGCGCGATATCCGCCACGGCCGCCAGGCGCGTGTCGGGGTGGCCCGCAACAGCGGCCAGATGGCTTGCGCCGATGATGCCGGCGCCGATCATACCAACGGAGAACATAGCGATCCTCGCTTTCCAAAATGAGGGGCCATGCGCGGCCCACGGCGGACGCCGCCTGCGCATGGCCCTTACAAATCAAATTCGGGTAGATTTTTTATGGATAGGGGGTAACGTTAACCCTGCTGTGCGGCCAGAACGCGGGCGTAGCTGGATTCATGGATGGCCTTCAGCTCATCCAGCCCCATGGCCTCGATCTCAGCGACATAAGTGTCCCATTCGTCCATGCTGCGCTCGCCTAGAACGATTTTCTCAAAATATGTTGAACGCGAGTAAAATCGAATGATTTGAAAAAAATCAAATCAAGAGGCGACAAAGCAGACTGGGGGGAGGAGGGCTGATCAGCCCTCCAGCAAAGCCAGAACACGCGCATAGCTGGATTCATGAACCGCTTTCAGATCTGCGAGGCCCAGCGCTTCAACCTCTGCGACGTAGCTGTCCCATTCGTCAAAGCTGCGTTCGCCCAGCAGGAATTTGGATACCTGTTCGTCCACAAACGTCTTGACGTTGGTGCCGACCGTGTTGACGATGCTTTGCTCTTCATCGTTGAAAGCCAGTACAGGCTGCTGGGGAAGATCATACTTACGGGCTTCTTCGGTGGCGGAGCGGCACTCCGGAGAGAAGGTGGAAAGCTCGCCGTTGAAATCATAGCGCTGATAGAATCCGAATGTCTCAAAGCCGGTGGCCTGTTTCATCTCGGCAGCTGTGGAAAATTCTTTCCAAGTGCGGTTGCCTGCGGCATCTTCTGTATACAGGTCACCCGGGCGGCCCCAGGTCAAAAGCTCCCGTCCCTCGTCGGAGTACATCCAGTCAATGTAAGCAAGCGCTTCGTCCAGATGTTTTGTCTGGCTGGAAACGACAAAGCCGAGCAAAACCTTTGCGGAATACGCGAACTGGTTGCCGACATCCTCGTTGAATGCGGGCGGTACCATATAGGCCATCGTGAACTCAGGGTTGCTCTCACGCATGGCTTTGTTGAAGAAGTCGATGCGGCTGAGGTAATCGATGGTGATGAAAGAATCGCTGTTGGCCATTACGTCCTGCCAGCCCTTGGTGTCGATGGTCAGGAAGTTGGGCAGCAGCAGGCCCTCTTTGTAAAGCTTGTTATAAAATTCAAGCATTTCTTTGAATTCGGGAGAAGTGGGGCCGAAGGTCCACTCCTGGGCGTCATAGTCATAGCCAAAGTACAAATAATAGGTTCCCCAGGACGGTGCAATCATGTTCATCTGGTCCATGGATCCGGCGAAGGAGCGGAAAGCCAGCGGGTAACTGTCAGGATAAGCTTCCTTCAGCTTGACAAGGACATCATAAAATTCGTCCTTGTTGGTCGGCATTTCCAGGCCCAATTCTTCGAAAATGTCGGCACGGTACAGCCAGCCGCGGCGTTCGGTTTCTTCTACCCCCTGCTGCGGGAACTGATACAGGCCGCCGTCGGCGGACAGATAGTTGGCGGCATATTGCTGGTTCTCCTCGTACCAGGCCTTGAAATTCGGCATTTTATCAAGATGATCCAGGATGTTAATGAAGGCTCCCTGCGGCGCATATTGCTGCACAGTGGTATTATTCGTCAGAAACATCAAGTCAGGCAATTCGCCGGATGCCATGGTCAGATTCAGCTTTTCTTTGAACCCGCTGGTATCGACAGCGGTCACTTTTAAATCGACATTGGTGTATTCCTTGATCAAATCAACAACATACCAGTCTTCCTGGAACGGCCAGCTCGCGTGAGAGGGTGTCAGCATGGATAACGTGACAGGCTCGGAAAACAGAGGGCCGATTTCGGAATTGGAAACGGAAGCAGAGGCAGAAGAAGAGGAGCCGGGCGCCGCTGCGCTGGAGGACCCGGAGGAACAGCCAACGAGCATCCCCGCGGCGATCGCGGCGGAACAAAGAAGCGCAATGCCTTTATGCAAATGCTTTTTCATCGTATCGATCCTTCCTTTTCAAAAAGTTTGTTTTAATTGACGTGATGCATCACCGGTGTCTTTATCGTAACCGCAGAATGTGCTAAAATCAATTTACAATCAAAACGATTTTTATCATCTGCACCGAAAAAAACAAAATCCAATTATTTGATGATAACCCAATTGATTGACGATGGACAAAGCGGATGTGTCGTGACAGGATAATAAAAAGGGACGGCCCGTCGTGACGGGCCGTCCCGGTGCGGCTTACTGCATGGAAAGCTTACGGAGCCTGTATTCCCTTGGCGTCATACCGGTGTATTTTTTGAATTGCCGCAGGAAAGTGTTGACGTTATTGATCCCCACCAGCGCGCCGATATCGCCGATGCGCAGCTTGGGGTCCGCCAGAAGCTCCACCGCTTTCTGAATCCGGAAGCACTGGATGCGGTCGCTCAGGTTCGCTCCGGTCTTGCTTTTATAATAGGTAGACAGATAGCTTTTGGAAAGATGGAGCGCTTCTGCAAGCTCATCCATGGAAAATTCACGCTGATAGTTTTTTTCCAAAAATGCCTGAACGCCTTCGAGAATCGGTTCCTCGGCCCGTGGCTGGGCGGCTGCGCACAAAGCCGCGCTGCGCACGAAGCCGGACATCAGCTCACGGTAATCCTGTGCAGTGTCGCATTGGGGCAGCTCATTGTATACGCTGCCGCTGTTCAGGTTGGGCAGGCCTCCCTCAAGGTGCAGGTCGGACAAGGCTCGCAGCGTAACGTTCGCGATGGCGGAGCCCAACAGGATCATATGAATGCGGCGGATCCCTGCGGAAAGATTTTGCGCGATGATGCGTTCGGCCAACGCCGCGGCTTCGTCCGAATGACCGCCGCATACCAGGGCGCGGAGCTGCTGCTCCATCTCCGAAGGGAAAAAGAACGTGTTCACAACATCCAGCCCCAGCGGCAGGTGCAGAAGCTGGGTGCGGTCTTCCACAACAGCGTATTGCGCCGCGTCCAGCACCTGGTCATAGATGGCGGTAAAATCGCCGTCCGCACCCAGCGCGCCGCTTTGGACCACAGTAAAAAATGCAAATTCCCGTTCATTGTCCAGCCGTTGCAGCAGATACTGCATTTGATCGCTAATATCCTGCCGGGCAGCGGGCAGGCTGACCTTGGCCACGAACTGGTTGGGCTCCAGCTGGAAGATCAGTGCCGTGACGAACAGCAGCGACAGGGTCTGCCGCAGGTTCTCCAGAAGCATATGCGACACGGCCGGCGGCTCGGCGGTGATGGTATCCAGCGCACCGTTGCGGTAATGGATACGGAAATAGAGAATATAGAAAACGAGATCCTCGGCACTGGATATCTGGTCCGGCACGTCCAGCTCCACATAAATATTTTTCAATTGGGACTGGAGCAGGAAGCCTGAAAGCGCCGCGTCCTTTTTGGATATCTGCTGTACATACTGTTCGCGCTGGCGCAGCATGGTCTCCACGTTTGCCTGGATATAATGCAGCTCGTCCACCTTGCCGGAGGGCGGCGCATCGCCGCTGGAAAAAAGCTGCAGGATGTCCTGCACGGGATGGAGAACGCGCCACACCGATACGACGGCGATGGCAGCGCCAAAAATCAGCGCCGCCGCCGCGGTGAACAGGCTAAAGTACAGGCTGTTTGTAATCTGGCCCACCACAGTGTTTTTAGGAAGCTGTTTGAGATAGATGAAATCCCCATGAGAAGAAGGGCGCTGGGCCGTATAACCGCCTTCCGGTGCTTCAAACAGCGCGTCCTTCCGCTCTGGCAGCGCGGTGAGCACAGGCTCTTCCTGGGCGGAATACAGCATCCGCCCATCCGTGCTGAAAAGGTAAAAATCTTCCGTCAGATACTGGTCCGCTTCGGCGCAGAGCGCATCAATATCCAAAAACAGCAGCACCATGATGTTGCTGTTCCAGTACGGCTTGAAGGCAACCGGCAGAAGATCGCTGCCGGGCCTGGTTGAAAGAGGGCTGTTGCGGGAAAACGCGGCGGCGGGATAATACCGCTGGGCAAAGGCGGCCAGTTTTTCTTCACGCCAGAAATTCGCGTCATACTGCGTGCTTGTATAATAACGGGAAAAGAACTCGGTATCCAGATAGTTTCCGCTGGATGTAACGACCTTGCTGCTGTTACGGAAAAAGATGGCGAACGCAGAAATATTTTCGTTGTTGCCCAGATAAAGTTCAGCTTTGTCATACAGGTCCACCAGCTCGTATTCCGATGGATCTCCGGACCTGCTGGCCGTGCGGAAGGCGGGGGTATAGGTCAGGGAGAAATAACTGTTGCGGATATGGGAAAGGCTCTCGTCAAGCCGGGTCACAGCGCTTGTCATCCGTTCGTTGGCGCTGGCTTCCGCTTCGTGGGTCATGGTGTTCAGCAGACGCATGTAGGAGCCGAGATGAAATGCAGAGAGCACGAAGATAGCCGAGAGAAAGCAGGCCATCAATTTAAGGTTCAAGGACAAGTTGCGCCATTTTTTCAAGGGAGGGGCTCCTTTCTGTGTCAAGGTGGGGACGGCGGGCCCGAAGTCATAATTTATTCTTTCATTCTGGTTTTGTTTTGTCAAGGAATTTTTAAAAATGAGGGGGAAGCAGATTTATGAAAACCAGCGTTGCATCCGTTACATTTCGGCGGAAATCCGTTTGTGAGGTGGCGGAGCTTGCCCGCCGCGCCGGGCTCGACGCCATCGAGTGGGGCGGGGACATCCATGTGCCGCCGGGAAACGCCCAAGCGGCGCGTGCGGCGCTGCACTGTACGCGGGAAAACGGGCTCACCGTATCCGCTTATGGCTCGTATTACCGGGCAGGTGCAGAGGAGGATTTCGGTCCCGTGCTGGAAACTGCGCTTTCACTTGGATGCCGTGTGATCCGCGTTTGGGCCGGGCGGCAGGGCAGCGCGCTCTGCACGCAGGAAGAACGGCGCGCCGTGACCGCCTGCCTTGCCCGCGCTGCGGAACGGGCGGCGCAGGCCGGATGCGTGGTAGCGACAGAGTACCATGCCGATACGCTTACGGATACGCTGGCTTCAGCGCTGGCTCTGCTGGGTGAAGCGCCGGGGCTGCGCACGCTCTGGCAGCCGCCTGTTGGCCTTACGGCCGCAGAAAATCTGCACGCGCTGCACGCGCTGGAAGGCCGAGTGGAAAATCTGCACGTTTATCATCGGGACAGAGAAGGCGCCTGCCGCCCTCTGGCGGAGGGAACAGCTGACTGGCACGCCTATTTTGCCGCGGCCCAAAAGGACGGCACACAGCGGTATGCCACGCTGGAGTTCGTGATGGGGGACAATGAGGAACAATTTTTGCAGGATGCCGCGGCGCTGCATGTACTGCTTAAGGAGGAATAAAAAATGCGTATCCGTTTGTATGATGTTACGCGCATAACGCGCACAGGGCTGGTGCCCCACAGCGCCATCGACGCAGAGGATGGTGCGATTACCGCCGTTTACGATACGCTGCCTGCGGAAGAGCCGGGCGTGAGGAGCGTCGACGCAAAGGGCGCATACGCCGCGCCCGGTTTCATCGACATCCATCTGCACGGGGGTGGCGGGGTGGAATTCATGGACGCCACGCCCGAACGGATCCGGGCCGGCTGTGCGGCTCATGCCCGTCACGGCACCACCACGCTGCTGCCCACCACGCTTGCCGCATCGCCGGAACTGACGCTGCGCATGATCCGCGCGGTACGGCAGGCACAGGCCGCCACAACGGAATGCACCATCGCGGGTGTCCATCTGGAAGGCCCGTTCCTTTCGCCCGCGCAAAGCGGGGCTCAAAGCCCGGACGCGCTGTCCCTGCCCACGTCGGGGCTGTGGGACAGGCTGCTGGACGAATGGCCCGGCGGCGTGCGTATCATGGGCGCAGCGCCCGAGTTGCCCGGCGCAATGGCCTTGGGCGAGGCGCTGCGGGCCCGCGGCGTCGTGGCGAGCATTGCTCATTCGGACGCTGATTACGAGACCTGCCGCCGGGCGCTGGCGTGCGGCTTTACCGATATCACCCATATTTATTCCGGCTGTTCCATGGTGCACCGCAAAAACGGCTACCGCTTCGGCGGCGTGGTGGAGGCGGGGCTGCTGGAGGATGCGTTCACCGTTCAGGTCATCGCAGACGGTAAGCATCTGCCGCCGGAGCTGCTGCGGCTGATCGTCAAATGCAAGGGTGCAGACCGGATATCGCTCATCACGGATGCGCTGTTCGCTGCAGGAAGCGATTTGCCGGACGGCTCGGTGCTGCGGCAGGCCAACGGCATGGAAACGGTTTTGGAGGACGGCGTGATGAAGCTGCCGGACCGTCAGGCGTTTGCAGGCAGCGTCGCCACAATGGACCGTCTTGTGCGCAATATGGTGCATCTGGCGGGGGTGCCGTTATGGGATGCGGTGGCGATGGCCACGGCCACGCCGGCCAGAGTGATCGGCCTGGCGGACAGGAAGGGGAGCCTTGCGCCGGGCTTTGACGCGGACATCGTGCTGATGGACAAGCAGCTGAACGTGAAAGCTGTTATGGCACGCGGACAGTTTGTTGAATAGAGAGAGGGGAACGACGGAAATGTGGACGGAAGAAAGACTGAACAAAATGCTGACGACGCCGA
>OGYH01001532.1_pt1 | contig 21226 bp, 12 predicted proteins | sample 1576511 | NCBI WGS metagenome assembly OGYH01 (sample SAMEA3541522, study PRJEB24748) | human gut metagenome | biome: human gut; feature: human-associated habitat; material: faeces | place: China | collected 2012
GTAAGCAAAGGTAGCTAATTTTAAAACTTAACAACCAGAAATTTCCGCTGAGCCGAAAAAGAAAAGGAACTTCAGGTCAGCGGATTTTCGGGTCAGCGGAAAGCGTACCTTCTGATACAAAATAAGCATATCCCCCTACACTCTCCATATTTTTACAGGTGATTCATACGTTTCACATTCGAAAAATTGTAGTACTAATAAAAAAAATGTATTTTTGTACTAATCATGAATCAAACGACGCATAAGATGACCGACCCCATCCAGATAAAGCACTATAAAGAAGACATTACCTCTTTTAACCAACTCTACAAGGAGTTTCAAAGACGTTTTGTACGCTTCGCCAATACTTATGTCAGAGATTTAACCACAGCAGAAGATATTACTATTGAGGCGATGATGTATTATTGGGAAAACAGGCAATCCTTAAGCGAAGATTCCAATATTCCAGCCTATATCTTAACAATTATAAAAAACAAATGCCTGAATTATCTGCGTCATCAGCAAATTCATGAAGAATACTCGGATAAAATAAAAGATTACTATGAATGGGAACTGAATACCCGGATCGCCACTTTACAAGCATGCGAACCTTATGAGCTTTTTATTTCCGAAATTCAAGAACTCGTCCAACAAACCCTCACCGACATGCCCGAAAAAACCCGTACTATCTTCATGTTGAGCCGATACGAAAACAAATCCTATAAGGAAATTGCAGTTCTCATGAATATCACCCCCAAAGGAGTAGATTTCCATATAAACAAGGCATTAAAGATGCTTCAGACTAACTTAAAAGATTATTTTCCACTCTTTCTCTATTTTTTTATGAAATGCCACTAGGAATTTTCCATTCTGAAGTGCTGTTTATATAGAAGCATAAAAGAATGCAATAAAATGGAAAAAGAGAAACTACATCGTTTTTTTGCCGGAACTACTTCTATACAAGAAGGCATGGACATAAGAGCATGGATGGAAGCATCCGAAGAGAACAAGCGCATTTTTTACAAAGAGCGTAAATTGTTCGATGCCCTCATGGTGCATGATGACCAAACTACAAATAACTGCATTTCCACCAAACGAATTCCCAAAATTATTCGTCAATGGCTGAAAATAGCTTCCGTCATCATACTGACGCTTACCATTAACTATTTATATCAGGAATATAAATCGGAAAATGAAGTCATTGCCATGAATACAGTATCTGTTCCGGCAGGACAACGTACCAATATTACTTTACCAGATGGAACTAATGTATGGCTGAATGCCCGTACCACTTTACAATATCCGGTCACTTTCAGCCAAAAGCAACGAACAGTTTTTTTAAAAGGAGAAGCTTATTTTGATGTAACCAAGAAGAAAAAAACTCCTTTTATTGTACGGACAGACAAATATGACATTGAAGTTTTGGGTACACAGTTTGATGTAGATGCTTATCCTGACCAAACGGCGTTTGAAACAACTTTAATGAAAGGTAGTGTAAAAGTTACCTCACAGCACTTTCCTGAACAGACAATAACCTTGAAGCCTCATCATAAAGCATATGTAAAAGACGGGCAGTTGGCAGTTACCAAAGTAAACGATTTCACTCCTTACCGCTGGAAAGAAGGTTTGATCTGTTTTAAAGATGAACCTTTCCAGACCATCATGGAAGATTTTGAAAAATATTATGGTATCCGGATCATCATCAATAACAAAAAGGTATTGAAATATTCCTATAATGGCAAGTTCCGTCAAGCAGACGGTATTGATTATGCATTAAGAGTGCTGCAAAGGGATATCCATTTTAAATATGAAAGAGCCAACGATGAAGAAATTATTTACATCAATTGACCAGACAATACTAACCTAAAAACAACAAGCCTATGAAGAAAAGCTCAAGTTAACCTTAAAAAGAAAAATGCCGATAAGTGTTGCCGCACTTACCGGCATAGACTCAAAACAATTTTTCAAGTAAAAAAATCTATTTAAATCAACGCAAAGGTATGAAAAATAACACTTTGTCGGGGAGATATTGCTTCAAAAATCCCCGATTTAAACAAATCTTTAGAATTATGAGAATTTCCACTTTCCTATTGATGGTCTGTGTGTTCTGTTCGTATGCTGGGAATGCCCATTCTCAAAATGCAAAAGTCAGCATACGTATGAATAATGTTAAACTGGATAAGATCCTGAATGAAATTGAAAACCAAACTGATTATCTTTTTATCTACAATAACCAAGTAGATATTAACAAAATTACTTCCGTAAAGGTCAAAAATGAAGCCGTAGCACAAGTACTGGACAGAATTCTGTCAGGGACCGGTATCAACTATGAACTGGAAGGTACACACATTATTTTAACTACAGAAGCTATTAAAGACTTGCATGCTCAACAACAAGCTAAAACAGTAACGGGAACGGTAACAGATGTCAGCGGAGAACCCATTATCGGAGCCAACATCCGTATAAAGGGAACCACAACAGGTACAATCACAGATATAGATGGCAACTTCAGTATTGAAGCCGAACCACAATCTGTTATCGAAGTTTCCTACATTGGTTACCTCACACAAGAAACGGTTATCAACAACCAAAAAAGTATCCGTTTTCTATTAAAAGAAGATACAAAAACTCTTGATGAAGTGGTAGTCATTGGATACGGTGTACAGAAAAAAGCAGACTTGACAGGATCTGTTGCAAACATTAACACAGAAAAACTAAATACACAAAGTAACGCCAACATCGGCCAAGCGCTGCAAGGCAAAATTGCAGGGGTAGACATCGTATCTCAAGGTGGTGCCCCAGGTTCGGGAACCCGTATCATGGTCCGCGGTATTGGTACGCTAAACAACGCCTCCCCTCTTTACATTGTCGATGGCATGTATATGAACAGTATTGATCATATCAACCCCAATGATATTGCCAGCATTGACGTATTGAAAGATGCCTCATCCGCAGCTATCTACGGTTCCCGTGCAGCCAACGGTGTTATCATTGTCACTACCAAAGAAGGAAGTAACACAGAAGGAAAACCTATCATTGATTTATCTGTCAACTTAGGTATATCAACTGCCAGCAAATTTCTTGATATGCTAGATGCCAAAGGATGGGCAGAAGTTACCACTATAGCCCGTCAAGCTATCGGCAAACCGGCATTAGACATGGCTACCGATCTGGCTAACAAACCAGACAATGACTGGCAAGACATCATGTTTCGCCCCGCACTGATGCAAAACTACAATTTGTCTGTAAAAGGTGGTGGAAAATATTCCACTTATTACACCGGCTTAGGTTATTTCAACCAAGACGGTATTGTAAAAGGTACCAATTACCAACGGTATAATATCCAATCCAAGAATGATTATAAAAGAGGGATATTCTCTGCTGGAACAAATCTCATTATTTCATTCAGTCATGACAAGCCCCTTCACCAGGAACTTCGAGGCGGCATGATTGGCACCATTCTGCAAAGTGTTCCTACTTTGGAAAAATATGATGATACTCGTGAAGGTGGATATGGTGGCACATATGGTGATGTGGTAAACATTCCTCACCCATTGGCCATTATTGATGACAACATCATGGACCGTTATAACGAAAATGTAAAAATATTCGCTAACTTGTATGCACAAATTGAACTTTTTAAAGGACTAAAATACAAACTGAATTTAACTCCAGACTTTTCTTTCGAAAGATATAAGAATTATCTCAATAAATATGATTTTGGATTAGCGACCAACAGCATCACCCAATTAACAGAAAGACAAAGAAGGAGACGTAATATACTTGTTGAAAATTTATTAACTTTCGACCGTACGTTCGGAGAGCATAAAATTTCAGCATTGGCAGGTTATACCTATCAAGACAGCAGATTCCGCCACATACAAGCCTATGGTGAAGGATTACCCCAGGGATTAGAAGAAATAGATGCAGCCACAACCAATCGCAGCAACGAAGGCAATTCATGGAGAAGTGTCCTTACCTCTATTCTCGGACGCGTATTCTATTCCTACCAAAATAAATACTTATTCACCGCCACTATCCGCCGGGACGGTTCCTCCAAATTCGGTAAGAACAATCGATATGGTTACTTCCCCTCTTTTTCATTAGGATGGAATGTGGCCGAAGAAAAGTTCATGGAAAACGTGCATTGGCTTGATCAGCTAAAGCTTCGTGGCGGATATGGCGTTTTAGGAAATCAAGAAATCGATAACTATCAATATTCCTCCACCATCACTACCGGCATCAATTATCCCGATGGCAACGGTGGTCTGCTTCAAGGAGCATTTCCTAAAAATTTTGCCAATCCGGATATAAAATGGGAAGAAACCGCTATGACTAATGTCGGCATTGATTTTATGGCTTTTAATAACCGACTAAGCTTAACAGCAGACTATTATGTGAAAAATACAAAAGATATCTTGCTGACCGTTCCTATTCCTATCTCTTCCGGTGGTGCCAATGACCCTATACGCAATGCGGGCAAGATACGTAACAATGGCTTTGAATTCAATTTAGGATGGATGGACCAACCCAATCCGGATATTTCGTATGGCATCAACTTAATTGGGTCTTTCAATAAAAACAAAGTAATAGCCATGGGAAGTGAAAGCGGATCTATCAAAGGCGGTTCTACCAACCAAAACATCACTACCAGTGAAACCAAAGCCGGATATCCTATTGGAGGTTATTGGCTTATCTCTACAGCCGGATATTTCAATAGTCAGGAAGAAGTAGACGCATATGCCAAAGACGGTAAAAAAATACAACCAGCCGCCGAACCGGGTGATATAAAATTTGTAGATGCCAACAACGATGGCGTTATCAATGACGACGACCGTGTATTTCAAGGCAGTCCTTTTCCCGATTTTACTTTCGCGCTGAATGGTAATATGAGATACAAAAATTTCGACTTATCAATCGGACTGCAAGGAGTGTTAGGAAATAAAATTTATAATGCAACCCGTCAGACATTAGAAGATGTAACCAAAGGTTCCAATTTTCTGGCAAGTTGCCTGGATTATTGGACTCCTGAAAACAAAAATGCCTCCCATCCACGCCTGACATGGGATGATCCTAACCGTAATACCCGTGCAGAATCCGACCGTTATCTTGAAAATGGTTCTTATTTGCGTCTCCGCAGTGTTCAATTAGGTTATACATTTCCTCAGACATGGTTTAAAGGTGCCATACAGCATGCCCGTGTGTATATTAACGCTGAAAACTTATTTACTATCACCAGTTACAGCGGATATTCACCGGATGTCAATGCAGACAATGCCAATTATCGGGGATTTGATAATTTTATTTACCCGACTAACCGTACTTTCATGTTAGGACTAAATGTAACATTCTAAAAATAAACATCTTATGAAAACATATATTAAAACGACATTGACCATATTGATTTCAGGCATGCTATTCAGTTCCTGCGAAGATCAATTAAACCAGGCCAATCCCAACCAAGCAACAGAAGATACTTTTTGGAAAGATGAAACCGATTTCAATCTGGCCTTGACCTCTTGCTATACTCCACTGAAGAATGCCCTAAACGGCGGTTATTATGGAACTCGCGGTGTAATGCTGAGAATAGCCCGAGCCGATGAAGTCGACTTCCGCAACGATATTTCGGATGTATATACAGTAAACCGTTTTACTAATAGTAATACAAACTCACTGACACAAGGCATGTTCTATCAATTTTACAATGCCTTGTACCGTACCAACTCCATTATGCAAAAACTGGAAGAAAAGAAAGAACAATTTTCTACCGATTTTCAAAATTCGGTAAAAGGAGAATGTCTTTTCATACGTGGCTTCTATTTATTCCAGTTAGCCAAAGAGTTTAAAGACGCCCCTCTCCGCCTGACAGCCTCCCAATCTCCCTCGACTTTCCCTTTAGCAAAATCATCACAAGCTGATATATGGGCACAAGCCAAAGAAGATTTAAAAACCGCTGCTTCCCTATTGCCCATAACGAATAAAATAGGAAAGCCTACACAAGGAGCCGCTTATGCCGCTTTGGGTAAAATATATGTCTATGAAGAAAATTGGCAAGAAGCGATAAACGTCCTCGAGCCTCTGACGCAGAATCCTTACACCTACAAACTAGTAGAGGACTTTAATTGGAATTTTGATGACACTCATGAAAACAATGCCGAAAGTATTTTCGAGTTATTGATAGAAGATGTGGGTGGAACAGATCTTTGGGGAGATGGAGAAAATATCAATTCCACCCAATCCAATACCCGCCCTAAAGAATATGCCGCTGCTGAAGTCGGAGGATGGTATGAAGCAAATCCTACCCAGCAAATTATGGATATCTTCTGGAAGGAAAAAGACAAAGACGGCAATTTTGATTATCGTGCCCGCTGTTCTGTGGCATGGGACTATGAGGGATGCACTTACTACCAAAGACCTTTCCGGGAAGTTTTTGCACAAGACAAGTGGAAAACATACTGGATTTTGAAATATCAGAACTGGAAGACTCAAAAAGATGAGCCGGCACCTCCCAAGTCATTCATCAATGAAAGAGCCATCCGCTATGCCGATGTATTATTGATGCTGGCAGAAGCCTATATGAACAAAGGGGCTTTAGACACATCTATCGGATATATTAATCAAATCCGCCGACGCGCCAACCTGAATGACTATAGCGGCCCAATAACCAAAGAAGGGGTTTTTGAAGATCTGGTACACCAACGCGCCATTGAATTCTTTGTGGAAGGCGAACGTTTCTACGATTTACGCAGATGGGGATTGTTAGAGCAGACATTAAAAACTTGTGATGATACCCGCTATAAAAACTATCAGACTGGCAAATCCGGTAATATCAATAAGTTCAACTACTTCCCGATACCAGCCAAAGAACTTGACACCAATCCACTTTGTACGCCTAGTGAAGGATGGTAAATCAACAGGTATTAGCTTATATATAACATCAGTAAATTAGTTCTGGGGCTGATTGTTCTTCAAGCAACATTCAGCCCCTCTTTCTCTTCACACTAACCATGAAACGTATCCTTTTATTTGTTTGCATACAATTTTTCTTATTGGCATCTTTTGCCGGAGAAACCATAAATTTCTGTAAAAGCTGGAAATTCCATCTAGGAGATGCAGGCAAAGGAGCCTCTTCTTCCTCATATAACGATTCTCAATGGCGCATATTGAACATTCCTCATGACTGGAGCATAGAAGGCACTTATAAACAATTTGAAAACGGAACCGACTGGCAAAGCGGCTTCCTGCCTGCCGGAATAAGCTGGTATCGAAAAACTTTTACCATTCCTTCCAAATGGAAAAATAAAAAAGTACAAATCCTATTTGAGGGCGTATATCTGAACAGCGAAGTATGGATAAACGGTCATTGGCTGGGCAAACGCCCTAATGGGTATATCAGCTTTGTATATGATTTAACTCCATATTTGCAAGAAGGCAAGAACCAAATCGCTGTAAAAGTAGATCACAGCAAAGCATTAACCGGACGTTGGTATACAGGATCAGGAATATATCGTCCTGTATACCTGCTGGTCAGTAACCCCACCCACATTCCTTATTCCGGAATCCATTTCAGATCCAAGCTACAAAATAAGCAATCTGCCACCTACACCCTATCTATAGAAATTGAAACACAGGAGAAAAAGCCAATCAAAGTAAAAACATATCTACAAGCTCCCAACGGTAGCATAGCCGATACTTCTGAAAAAATATTTGTCCCATCTGCAGATTCTCTTTGCTTCCTGTCAGGGAGCATCAGGAAACCATTATTATGGTCGCCTGATTCTCCTAACGTCTATACACTTATATGCCAACTGACAAGAGATAACAAGATACTAGATGAATGTAGATTACCTGTAGGCTTCCGTCAATTAGAATTCAACCCGGTCAGCGGATTCCTGCTCAATGGCAAATCACTAAAGATAAAAGGAGTATGCGATCATCATACAGCCGGTGCTGTAGGAGCCGCCGTACCCGACGACCTACTTCATTATCGTCTCAAATTATTGAAAGATATGGGATGTAATGCGATACGCACCAGTCATAATCCCTTCTCTCCTGCTTTCTATAATTTATGCGATACGATGGGAATCATGGTACTAAACGAAGGATTGGACGGATGGAATCAACCTAAAGCCGCCGATGACTATGGAAATTACTTTGATGAATGGTGGCAAAAAGATATGACTGATTTCATAAAACGAGACCGCAACCATCCCTCTATCATTATGTGGAGTATCGGCAACGAAGTAACGGGAGCTACCCCCGAAATCCAACACAACCTGGTCAGCCTATTTCACCAACTGGACCCTGACCGCCCTGTCACTCAAGGAGGAACTGATCCTACTAGAGGTATGAAGACCGATTATCAAAAAAAAATCAACTATCTAGACATTATCGGCTTCAATGGAAATGGAGAAGAAATAGGAGAACTAGAACACTTCCACAAAAACTACCCAACACTTTGTGCCATTGCTACAGAGGTACCCCACACTTATCAAACCCGTGGCGTATACCGAAGCCAGACACAATGGAGAAGACGGGATTTCCCCGCTCCTTGGGAAAAAGGAAACATAAACTGGGAACAATTTAAACATCGGGTCTTTCCTATACCTGACCTGACGGAAAAAGAATGCTTCCCCGAAGAATCCGATTATCCCTATTATCAATCGTCCTACGACAATGCTTCTGTACGTATCAGCGCCCGTAAATCATGGCAACGCACCTGTTCTTTCCCTTGGTTAATGGGAGAATTCCGATGGGGCAGTTTTGACTATTTAGGTGAAGCCGAATGGCCTCAACGATGTGGCAATTTCGGTATTATCGACATAGCTGCCATTCCGAAAGACGCCTATTTCCTCTACCAAAGTTTATGGACCGACAAACCAATGGTACACCTTCTTCCGCATTGGACGCATCCGGGAAAAGAAGGAAAAACAATTCCCGTAGTCATTTATACCAACTGTGATGCAGTAGAGTTATTTATAAATAATGTATCTTTGGGCAGTAAACCTTATACAGGGGAGCAACTGATATGGTTAGTTCCTTATTCGCCCGGAAAAATAGAAGCCCGAGGCATAAAAAAAGGAAAAATCGTGGCAACAGACTGTTATCAAAGTGCAGAAGCACCTCATTCTGTCGCCCTTGCCAGTAACAAGTATTCTGTAAAAGCCGGTTCGGATGAAATCATACGCATAGAGATCGACATAACAGATAAAAACGGAATTCCTTGTCCTTATGCCTCCAATGAACTCAGTTTCCACGTAAGTGGACCACTCCGGCTATTGGGGGTAGACAACGGAAACCCTACAGATATGTTTCCATACCAACAGCCCCACTGCCGTTGCTTTCGGGGAAAATGTGTAGTATTATTACAATCTGACGAAGAAAAAGGAAAAGGAACCCTGACTGTACAAGGAACAAAATTAGTAGAAAAAAAATTAATCATCGAAGTGATATGAAAAAAATTCTTTTATTACTCTGTTTATGCTTATTCATAGAAGAGGTTGCTTCTCGAGAATTAGACAAGACATTCCAGTTGCTTCCACAACCACAATCCATAGAACTGACTTCTGGAAAAGGAATCAATTATTGGGAGTTATCCTATATTCTGTCATCAGACACAACTTCCATCCCCATATTGGGAGATATGCTCAACAAACTTCCCCGTTGCCTACGAAAAGGGAAACCCATCCGGCTCCAACTCACCAGCCAGCATGTTCCTGCTTCTCCGGAAGGATACATGATGGAAATTAATGAAAAAGGAGTCTGTATATCAGCCAGAACCATGACAGGTATCTTCTACGGTTGCCAAACTTTAGAACAATTAATGGAAGACAGCCGGGATTTCAACATACTTATTCCAGCCATGCTAATCATCGATTATCCGGCCATTTCCTATCGGGCCGTGCACTTTGATGTAAAACATCATTTAGACCGCATGGAGTATTATTATCAGGAAATAGACAAACTGGCCCGATACAAAATAAACGCAGTTATTTGGGAGCTGGAAGATAAACTGCGTTATACCCGACGCCCCGAAATAGGTGCCCCCAATGCCATCAGCAAGCAGGAAATGCAAGCCTTATGCCGCTATGCCAAAGAACGGAATATTGAAATAACCCCCTTGGTCCAAGGTTTGGGACATGCCGGTTTTATTTTAAAACATCATTGGGAACTACGTGAAAACCCCGACAGCGACTGGGAGTTTTGCCCATCTGACCCTCGTACCTATGATTTGCAATTCGACCTTTACCGGGATGCTATCGAAGCCATGCCTTATAGCAAATACTTACATATAGGAGGAGATGAAATTACCGCCATAGGCATAGACCAACGCTGTAAAGCCACCGGAAAAACTCCATTTGAACTACAAATGATCTGGTTGAAAAAAGTATGCGATTTCGCAACAGCTCACAACCGCATTCCTATTTTCTGGGATGATATGCCATTAAAATATGGCGGTGTATGGGATTTGGTCAACAGTAATGAAACCCAGGATGAAATAGCAGCAAAATGGAACGATAAAAAATTGAATGAAAGCATCAAATTATTCCCCAAAGAATGTGTGTATATGCGATGGAACTACAAAGATGCCACCCAACCGGGGCATCAACGCATTTTACAATGGTATCATGACAAAGGACTGAAAGTAATGGGAGCTACCGCTGCTTCGTGTGGCAGTTCTCCATTTATACCGCGTGAAAATTCACTGGCCGGCTATATCAAAGGATTCAGCAAATTAGTTGCTCAAAATCAACTGGAAGGAATTTTGGCCACAGCATGGGATGATGGTTCCCCACACTCTGAAACGGTGTGGCGTGGATACATCGCACAGGGAGAATATGGCTGGAACCCAACAGCACGGACAGTCGAAGCCTTCAAAGCCGCACATGCCCAACGAGAATTTGGCTTTCATCCAAATGACAACCATATGGCTTTTCTGGATGAACTGGAACAAGAAGCATTTTTCTTTGATGATGCCCTGGTCAATTCGGGAAGGCGCAATCCGGCATGGGGAACTACTGATTTTACTTTAATCAGCCTACCGGATCCAGACGCACCGGGAGCATGGAGCCGTACCTACCAACAAAAAATAGCCCAAGCAAAGGTGGAACAAAAACGATATGAAAAAATATGCCAAGGCATAAAAGAGGCTAAACAACATGCTTTACGCAACCGCTATACATTAGAGGTATACGAACAGACAAACCACTTGTTCAACTTCCCTGTCCGTCTGATTCTAGCCTTGCACAACTATGATATCACTATACATGAACAAGACAAACAGACAGCATTGCAACAAATAAATGAAGTGTGCAATGACTTTCAGACCATGAGAAAACAATTGGAAGAGACCTATTCACAGACCCGTTTTATGGAACAACCTGACGGTTACATTGCTGACCAAAACCACCACAACCATCTTGCCGCCAAAACCAACAACAGCGACTGGTGGTATTATTATGAAATTCCAATGATAAGGAAGACAAGAACATGGATGAACTCTCAGACCGCCCGACAGAAAAACATTCCATAAGAAACAACGAATGAAACTTTAATATAAAAAATAATATGAACCTTATAATACAACACTACTTTATGAAACAACATTTTTTATCTTATCTCATCGCCCTGCTGCTATTTCCTCTCTATGAGATGCAAGCAGCCTACCAGCCTGAGTTTTCTACTGCCGGTTTCTATGAACTGGCAAACTCCGGACGTGAAGTATATTCCATGAATCCGGCATGGCGATTCCACAAAGGAACCGCTACAGGTGCGGAAACCACCGACTTTAATGACCAGGACTGGAAAGTGGTTTCCCTGCCCGACGGCATTGAATATGTACCGACTGAGGCCAGTGGATGTATCAACTATCAAGGTGAGGTATGGTACCGCAAACATTTCACTCCGGCAAATGAATTGAAAGGCAAAAAACTTTTCCTGCATTTCGAAGCTATCATGGGAAAAAGCAAAGTTTTTGTAAACGGCAATTTATTGACCGAACACTTTGGCGGATACCTGCCTGTAGTCATTGATGTCACCGATGCACTGAATTGGGGGACAGACAATGTGATAGCTGTATGGGCAGACAACAGCAATGACCCCAGTTATCCTCCCGGCAAAGCACAGGATGTACTGGATTATACTTATTTTGGCGGCATCTATCGTGACTGCTGGCTAATAGCCCATCGTCCGGTTTTCATCACCGATCCCAATTTCGAAAACGAAATGGCAGGCGGCGGGCTTTTCGTGGCATACGACAAAGTTTCCGACACTTCCGCAGAAATAATCCTGAAAGCCCATATACGTAATGACAGTAAAAAGAACTTCAAAGGAGTAGTAGAATATGAACTTCAGCAACCCGACGGCACACAAGCCGCATTTCTGAACGATGTCATTCAAGTACGTCCGGGCAAGGCAGTCACTTCAAAAGATAAAATAACGTTGAAGTCTCCTCTGCTTTGGAGCCCTGAAACGCCTACGTTATATAACCTGATTGTCCGTATCCGCGACAATGAAGGAAATGTAGTGGACGGCTACCGCCGCCGTATCGGTATCCGCAGCATAGAATTCAAAGGAAAGGACGGATTCTGGCTGAACGGCAAACCTTATCCAAGCCCGCTGATTGGCGCCAACCGCCATCAGGATTTTGCCGTAGTAGGCAATGCCGTTGCCAACAGCATTCATTGGCGCGACGCTAAAAAGCTACGCGACACAGGTATGAAAGTCATCCGGAATGCTCACTGCCCTCAAGACCCCGCCTTTATGGATGCATGTGACGAACTGGGGCTGTTCGTCATTGTAAACACACCGGGATGGCAATTCTGGAATGACGCTCCTGAATTTGCACAACGGGTTTATAGCGATATCCGCAACCTGGTACGGCGTGACCGCAATCACCCTTGTGTATGGTTATGGGAACCTATCCTGAATGAAACCTGGTATCCGGCAGACTTCGCCAAAAATACCCTCGATATTGTCAATCAAGAATACCCTTATCCGTATTGCTATTCCGGTTGCGACAGCGAAGCACGGGGACATGAGGTATATCCGGTACTCTTCACTCATCCGGCCAATGCGGACAAGGACTGGGCCATCAAAAGCCTCGACCCTAAAATAACCTATTTCACCCGCGAGTGGGGAGATAATGTAGACGACTGGAACTCGCACAACTCCCCCAGCCGTGTGGCACGCAACTGGGGGGAACAGGCTATGCTCATCCAGGCACAGCATTATGCCGCCCCCCGTTATCCTTTCACCTGTTACGATGTACTCTGCCGTACTCCGCGCCAACACGTCGGTGGCTGTTTGTGGCACTCGTTCGACCACCAACGCGGCTATCATCCCGATCCCTTCTATGGTGGTGTGATGGACGTATTCCGTCAACCCAAATATGCTTATTATATGTTCAAAGCCCAGCGCTCGCCCGAAAAGCAAGACCGTCTTTTCGAAACAGGACCGATGGTGTACATCGCCCATGAAATGACTCCCTTCTCACCCAAAGACGTTACTGTGTACTCCAATTGTGACGAGGTGCGGCTTACTTATAATAAAGGTGGCAAGACATGGACTTACACCAAGCCGGCAACGAAAGAAGGAATGCCCTCACCCGTTATTACATTCAAAGATATATACGACTTCATGATAGACAAAAACATGTCTATGAGAAAAAAGAAACAGGACGAGGTGTTCCTACTGGCCGAAGGCATCATAGATGGAAAAGTAGTTGCCACGCACGAAGTACGACCGGCCCGGCGTCCCGAGAAAGTGCTACTTTGGGTTGACAATGAAAACACCGACTTAAAAGCTGATGGCTCCGACTTTGTAACCGTAGTAGCCGCCATAGCCGATAAAAACGGGAACATCAAACGTCTGAACAACTATTATGTGAAATTCCATGTAGAAGGCGAAGGACGTATTTTGGGCGGAGCGAATATACTGGCCAATCCGGCTCCGGTAAAATGGGGAACAGCCCCCGTGCTGATACAATCCACCTTGAAGCCGGGTAAAATCAAAATCACTGCCAGCGTATTGTTCGAAGGCTCGCAAATGCCTGCCAGCGCAGTGTTGGAATTAGAAAGCAAGCCGGCGGCTCATCCTCTCATCTACACCGAAAGTGAAGCTGCGCTGATTTCCATGAACAGCGACTCACCTTTCGGGCAATCAGCCGCCAAATCGGCTTCCGAACTGGAACAGGAACGTTTGCTGAAAGAACAGAATGCACAAAAGCTGAAAGAAGTGGAAAAACAGCAAGCTGATTTCGGTGAAAAGAAGTAAACCTTTCCATCCGGTGTGGGGAAGAGGCAGAAAGAGAAAAGCAATTCAAAGCATCTTCTACTCCATCCCCACAAGGGATGGAACAAAATGAAAAAACTAAAATACAAATCACCCATGACATATAAGTTAACCGTTACAACCCTGGCACTAACTGCCATAACCTCCACTGTAGCAGCCACTCACGCCAAACCAGACACGGAACATCCCCATATCGTATTGATTTTATGCGATGATATGGGATTCTCTGATTTATCCTGCTACGGAGGAGAAATACATACTCCTAATATAGATTATCTGGCCGAACAAGGCATACGTTTCAGCCAATTTAAAAACACAGGACGAAGCTGCCCCAGCCGTGCCGCCTTACTCACCGGACATTATCAGCACGAAGCGGGAATGGGATGGATGACCGCGGTAGACGAACATCGTCCGGGGTATCGGGGACAGATTTCGGATCACCTGCCCACCCTTGCCGAAGTACTGCGCGACCAAGGCTATGCCACTTACATGAGTGGCAAATGGCATGTTACCTTAGATGCGGCCTTTGAAACCCCCAATGGAAGTTATCCAGTTCAACGGGGATTCGACAAATACTACGGCTGCCTGCATGGAGGGGGAAGCTATTACAAACCAAATCCCGTTTATCATAATCTGCAACGGATTACCGAGTTTCCGGATGATTATTACTATACCACTGCTATCACAGACTCTGCCGTTAGTTTTATCAAACAACATCCCACGCAGACTCCCATGTTCATGTACATAGCACATTACGCACCTCACTTGCCCCTACAAGCCCCCCAAGACAAGATAGATGCTTGCCGTGAGCGCTATAAAGCCGGCTACGATGTTCTACGCCAACAACGTTTCGAACGTCAAAAAGCCTTAGGGCTGATAACGCCGGAAATGGTTCTTCCAGTCTTCCAAAAAGAATTTCCGGACGGTAAACGACCCGCCTGGACCGAACTTACTCCACAGCAGCAAGAAAAATGGATAACCGATATGGCTACCTATGCCGCCATGATCGAAATCATGGACAGCGGCATAGGAAAGGTAATACAGACCTTAAAAGACACATCCCGGTTTCTATCAGCGTTCCCAAGTCGCTTGAGAACTACTGCTTCGAGATCCGCGATGTGGCAGATCCTTCCGCGACGCGGTTCAGCGTCCTCGAAGCGTGGCTGCTCGGTTGCATGTTGGAAGATTTCGGCGCATTGACCAGAAACGCCCAGATCGATTCCCGCTACCCTGCGTGGTTCGAGAAGCATCGCGCCGACGAGGCCGTGCTTCGCGTGCAGCGCGAGACGGTGTTGGAGAGCGCCCCCGTTTTCAGCATCGTGGTTCCCCTGTACAAGACTCCGCGCAGGTTCTTCGACGAGATGGTGCTGTCGGTTCGGGCTCAGACGTACGCCCGGTGGGAGCTGATCTTGGTCAACGCTAGCCCTGAAGACGAGGAGCTTGCCGGGGCGGTTCGAGAGGCGAGCCGCTCCGACGAACGAGTCAAGATCTTGGCTCTTGAGGAGAACGGAGGGATATCAGCGAACTCGAATGCCGGCATCGCCGTCGCGTCGGGCGATTTCGTGAGCTTCTTCGATCATGACGACCTCATCGAGCCCGACTTGCTGTATGAGTACGCACTTGCCGTTCTCGAACGTCCTGACACTGATCTCCTGTATTGCGACGAGGACAAAAAAGGGGAGGACGGACGGTATTTCGACCCGTTCTTCAAACCCGATTTCAACCTCGACTTGCTGCGGAACAACAACTATATCTGCCATATGCTCACGGTGCGACGCAGCGTGCTCGACCAGGTCGGCCTGCTTGATCCGGCATGCGACGGAGCTCAAGATCATGACTTGACCTTGCGAGTGAGCGAATGCGCTCGGCATATCCATCATGTGCCGAAGATTCTGTACCATTGGCGCGTGAGCTCGGGGTCGACGGCGGGGGGCATCGAGGGAAGCAAGCCGTACGCCACGCTTGCCGGCATTCGAGCCGTCGAGAACCACTTGAGTCGCCTCGGCCTTTCGGCGACGGTCGATCAGGCGAGAAGACCTGCAACGTATCGGGTTAAGTACCGTGTTCCGGAGGACGAACCGCTGGTGTCGATCGTCATTCCCAACAAGGACAGCCTGGCCGTGCTCAGGCAGTGCGTCGACTCCATTCTAGACAAGTCAACCTACGATGCGTACGAGATCGTCATCGTCGAAAACAACAGCACCGAGGTGGAAACGTTTGCCTATTACGAAGAAGTCGCGAAGGATTCGCGCGTGCGATGCGTGTTCTTCGACGGTCCCTTCAACTTCTCGAAGATCATCAACCAGGGCGTCGAAGCTGCGAAGGGGGAGTATTGCATCCTCTTGAACAACGATACGGAGGTCATCACGCCCGACTGGATCGAGACGATGCTGGGACTGTGCGCTCGGCAGGACGTGGGTGCGGTCGGCGTGAAGCTGTACTACCCCGATGACACCATCCAGCATGCGGGCATTGGCATAGCCCCCTCCGTCGCCGCCTGTCTGCACCAGTCGCTTCCGCGAAGCGATGCGGGGTATTTCGCCCTCAACGACGCGCAGCAGGACCTGAGCGCCGTCACCGCTGCATGCATGATGACGAAGCGCAGCGCCTTCGAGCAGGTGGGCGGTATGACGGAGGATCTCGCGGTCGCGTTCAACGATCTTGACTACTGCCTTAAGCTGCGGGAGCGCGATTATCTGGTCGTGTACACCCCTGAGGTTGAGCTCTACCATTACGAATCCCTCTCGCGGGGGTCGGAGGACACGGTTGAGAAAGTGACCCGCTTTCTCAGGGAGGTCGCCTACATGAACGATCGTTGGGTCGAATATTATGCCGCAGGCGACCCATACCTCAACATTAATCTGAGTCGCAGGGAGCCGGGATCGTACTATTTCCGCCTCCCCGACAAAGAGTAGGGCGCGGCAGGCGTTGTTCTTGCGCGATAGGGAGCGCGTCTTTCATGCTTTTCCTGGAACGAACCGGAAGCTTCGACGTGTTGCATTACAATAAGATTATCTGCAACAGCAAAGGAGAGCATACATGAAAGGCATCATACTGGCGGGGGGTTCCGGCACGCGCCTGTACCCGCTCACCACGGTGACGTCGAAGCAGCTGCTTCCGGTGTACGACAAGCCGATGATCTACTACCCGCTGTCGGTGCTCATGATGGCGGGCATCCGCGAGATCCTCATCATCTCGACGCCCGCCGACCTGCCGAACTTCGAGCGCCTGCTCAAGGACGGCTCGGACTACGGCGTGAGCCTGTCCTACGCCGAACAGCCCAGCCCGGACGGCCTGGCGCAGGCCTTCGTCATCGGCGAGGAGTTCGTGGGCGGCGACAGCTGCGCGCTCGTGCTGGGCGACAACATCTTCTACGGCAACGGCCTGGGGCGGCACCTGCGCGCCGCCGTGGAGCGCGCCGAGCGCGAGGGCGGCGCAACCGTGTTCGGCTACCACGTGGACGACCCCGAGCGCTTCGGCGTGGTGGAGTTCGACGAGGAGTTCAACGCCGTGTCCATCGAGGAGAAGCCCGAGAACCCCAAGAGCAACTATGCGGTCACCGGCCTGTACTTCTACGACAGCCGCGTGTGCGGGCTGGCCAAGCAGGTGAGGCCGAGCGCGCGCGGCGAGCTGGAGATCACCACCCTGAACCAGATGTATCTGGAGCGCGGCGATTTGCAGGTGGAACTGCTGGGGCGCGGTTTTGCCTGGCTGGACACGGGCACCCACGACAGCCTGATGGACGCATCACAGTTTATTCACACCATTGAGAAGCGCCAGGGGATGAAGGTCGCCTGCCTGGAAGAGATTGGTTACCGCAATCAGTGGCTGTCGGCGGAAGGGGTGGCGGCTCAGGCCGAACGCCTGAAGAAAACCGAGTACGGTGCTTATCTGAAGCGCCTGCTGAACGAGCGTTAATGCTTTCTCCGTCAACGACAGGATACAGAGAATGAAGATTTTACTGATTGGCAAGAATGGTCAGGTGGGCTGGGAGCTGCAGCGCTCCCTCTCCACGCTCGGTGATGCGGTCGCGGTGGACTACTTTGATAAAGAGCTGTGCGGCGATCTGACTAATCTGGACGGTATCGCGCAGACGGTGCGTATCGTCCGCCCGGATGTGGTGGTGAATGCCGCCGCGCACACGGCGGTGGACAAGGCCGAAAGCGAGCGGGAGCTCTCCGACCTGCTGAACGACAAAGGGGTAGCGGTACTGGCGGAAGAGTCGGCGAAGCTGGGTGCCCTGATGGTGCACTATTCCACGGACTATGTGTTTGACGGCGCCGGCAGCCATTATCGCCGGGAAGATGAGGCAACCGGCCCGCTGAACGTCTACGGTGAAACCAAGCGCGCCGGTGAACTGGCGCTGGAGCAGGGTAACCCGCGTCACCTGATTTTCCGTACCAGCTGGGTGTATGCCACCCGCGGCGCCAACTTTGCTAAAACCATGCTCCGCCTGGCGGGTGAGAAAGAGACGCTCTCCATCATTGACGACCAGCACGGGGCGCCCACCGGTGCAGAGCTGCTGGCAGACTGCACGGCGACGGCAATCCGTGAAACGCTGCGCAATCCGGCACTGGCCGGCACCTATCATCTGGTGGCCAGCGGCGAGACCAGCTGGTGCGACTACGCCCGCTATGTTTTTGAGGTGGCGAGAGCCCATGGTGCCGAGCTGGCGGTTCAGGAAGTGAAGGGCATTCCGACGACGGCCTATCCGACGCCGGCGAAGCGTCCGCTCAACTCACGCCTGTCGAATGAAAAATTCCAGCAGGCATTTGGGGTGACTCTCCCGGACTGGCGTCAGGGTGTGGCTCGCGTGGTAACAGAAGTCCTGGGTAAATAAACGGGTAGCAAAAGATGAACATTATTAAAACAGAGATTCCTGACGTGCTGATTTTTGAACCGCGCGTGTTTGGTGATGCGCGGGGCTTCTTCTTTGAGAGCTTCAGCAGCAAGGTGTTTAATGAGGCGGTGGGCCGCCAGGTGGATTTCGTCCAGGATAACCACTCCCAGTCCCAGAAAGGCGTATTGCGCGGGCTGCACTATCAGCTGGATCCGCACGCCCAGGGCAAACTGGTCCGCTGTGTGGAAGGCGAGGTATTTGACGTGGCGGTGGATATCCGTCGTTCATCGCCAACCTTTGGCAAATGGGTGGGAGCGGTGCTCAGCGCAGAGAATAAACGTCAGTTGTGGATCCCGGAAGGGTTCGCCCACGGTTTTATGGCGCTGAGCGAAACTGTGCAGTTTGTCTACAAGGCGACGAATTACTGCGCGCCGCATTCAGAACGGAGCATCATCTGGAACGATCCGGAGATAGGGATTGACTGGCCGGCGCTGAGCGACTGCGCACTGTCGCTGTCGGAGAAAGATCTACAGGCACATACTCTGGCCACCGCAGAAGTATATAAATAATTAGGTTGTTTTTTCCTCAAATGGCGGGTTCCAGATGGAACTCGTCATGTTTATTCGTTAACAAGCCGGGTCAACCGGCTGACTTGACTAACCTTCTTTCTAAGCGTAAAACCGCCCACAGCATTATTTAATTTTGTGGCTATCCGCCATTATCCAGTTAACTGATTAAAGTGTAATCTCATGAAAATTACTATTTCCGGTACAGGTTATGTTGGTTTATCGAACGGTGTCCTGATTGCGCAAAACCACGAAGTGGTGGCCCTGGATATCGTACAGGCCAAAGTGGATATGCTTAACCAGAAGATCTCTCCGATTGTCGATAAAGAGATTCAGGAATATCTGGCAGAAAAGCCGTTAAATTTCCGTGCCACCACGGACAAGCACGACGCCTATCGTAATGCCGACTACGTGATCATTGCGACGCCGACCGATTACGATCCCAAAACCAACTACTTCAACACCTCTACGGTGGAAGCGGTTATTCGCGATGTCACAGAGATCAACCCGAACGCGGTAATGATCATTAAATCGACCATCCCGGTGGGGTTCACCCGCGACATCAAAGAACGTTTAGGGATTGATAATGTTATTTTCTCTCCTGAGTTCCTGCGTGAAGGTCGTGCGCTGTACGACAACCTGCACCCGTCGCGTATTGTCATCGGTGAGCGCTCTGCGCGTGCCGAACGTTTCGCTGATCTGCTGAAAGAAGGCGCGATCAAGCAGGATATCCCGACCCTGTTTACCGACTCCACCGAAGCGGAAGCGATCAAACTGTTCGCTAACACCTATCTGGCGCTGCGCGTTGCCTATTTCAACGAGCTCGACAGCTATGCTGAAAGCCAGGGGCTGAACAGCAAGCAGATTATCGAAGGGGTATGCCTGGATCCGCGTATCGGCAACCATTATAACAACCCGTCCTTTGGCTACGGCGGCTACTGCCTGCCGAAAGATACCAAGCAGCTCCTCGCCAACTACGAGGATGTGCCGGAAAATCTCATCGAGGCCATCGTGGAGTCCAACCGCACCCGCAAAGATTTCATTGCAGACCGGGTGCTCCAGATGGCGGGCTACTACAGCTACGGGGAAGAGAACGAGTACAACGCGGCGGACGAGAAGCCCTGTGTCATCGGCGTCTACCGTCTGACCATGAAGGCCAACTCCGACAACTTCCGCCAGTCCTCCATTCAGGGCGTCATGAAGCGTATCAAGGCCAAGGGCGCGACAGTTATCATCTATGAGCCGACTTTGGAGAATGGCACTACTTTCTTCGGCAGCGAAGTGGTGAACGATCTGGACGTTTTCAAAAAGCGCAGCCAGGCCATCATCGCCAACCGCTACGACAGCTGTCTGGATGATGTACAGGACAAAGTCTACACCCGCGACCTGTTCCGTCGGGATTAAAGTGGATCGTTTTAAGCGCCGCAGGAGGGGAGACCGCCTGCGGCGTTTTGGCAGCCGGGCCGGACTACTGTCAAAATAGACACAATTCCCGAATATCACGGGAAAAGTTTGTTAATAAATTATCCATCTCCCGTCCTTGCAATAC
>OGYH01001541.1_pt1 | contig 21156 bp, 17 predicted proteins | sample 1576511 | NCBI WGS metagenome assembly OGYH01 (sample SAMEA3541522, study PRJEB24748) | human gut metagenome | biome: human gut; feature: human-associated habitat; material: faeces | place: China | collected 2012
TGGAAAACGCCCTGCTGGAGTTCCCGGGCTGCGCGATGGTTATCTCGCACGACCGTTGGTTCCTCGACCGTATCGCCACGCACATCCTGGACTACCAGGATGAAGGTAAAGTTGAGTTCTTCGAAGGTAACTTTACTGAGTACGAAGAGTACAAGAAACGCACGCTGGGCGCAGACGCACTGGAGCCGAAGCGTATCAAGTACAAGCGTATTGCGAAGTAATGCGTAAAATGCCGGATGCGGCGTGAACGCCTTATCCGGCCTACAAACCAAGAAATTTCAATACGTTGTGAATCTCCAGGCCTGATAAGACGCGGTAAGCGTCGCATCAGGCATTGAGCACCGAATGCCGGATACGGCGTGAACGCCTTTTCCGGCCTACAACAGCCTTAGTATCCGCAAATTCGTAGCGGGTCACCCGTGCTGATTCTTTTAAACCTTGTTTAATCTCGACAGCCTCTTCCAGAGAGGTTTTCAACTCATCAAAAAACTTATTTTATACCTCGCCTTTGAGCCGTTTCATCGCGGTTATCTCTGCTCCCCCATCATCTCCCGCACCAACTCCACGCAGCGCAGGAAACGGCTGTCATAATCGTCCTCTTCAACCCGCACGAATTCGATATTGTTCTCTTCCAGCATCTCCACCAGCAAGTTCTGGAACTCTTTGCGATCCACCGAACTGCCGAGGCTGCGTAAACCATCCGCCACCCACGGCGTGTTGTTCTCCAGCAGGATCACCAGATCGAAACGGTATTCATCAATCAACGCCTGTACGAACGGATGCTCACGCCCTTCGTACTTTTTGCAGAACGCCTGGGTAGTGACAAAATCAGTGTCAATAAACGCCACTTTATTGGCATATTTCACTGCAAAATCAATGTATTGTGCGTGGCCCAGCGCGATTTTATCGTAATCGGAATACTGCAATGCGATCTCATCACCGCCGAGGTGTGAAAAGACATAATCGCGACCATATTCCCACGCACTGGTGGTATTGAAGATATTGGCAAGTTTGTTTACCAGGGTGGATTTACCGCTCGACTCGCCACCAAGGATCGCCACGGTACGTACAAAGAACGGCTTCACTTCCGTAGGAATATATTCCCAGTAGCGGAACGGGTTTTCGCGGATCTGCGCACCGCTGATACTCATAAAGGTACGTTTCGGATCGACCAGCACCGTATCGATCCCCAGATGTTCCATATACTGTGGCGCATCGGCTTCTTCCGAGGTGTAGATCAGGTCCGGCTGAATCCCCTTTTCAGCCATAAACTTTTTGATGCCGTTGCTCCACACATCCCAGCCGTGCGGATACGGCTCCATGCCCTCTTCGTTGAAAGCATGAATGCGAATATTTTTCTGATATTTAAAAGTTTGTAATAACCAGCGCAGACGATCCGGCACCGTGGGCTGCTGCGACATGGCGCTGTCTTCAAACAACGCGCGGTCGCGGGTATCGTCAAAACCCATAATGATATGCAGCTCGTCAACCTGGCTACAGGCGCGCTGGATAAGGTAGATATGTCCGGTATGCAGCGGGTAGAACTTACCGAATACGACACCAATGGTTTTCTTCTGTCGGGGAAATTCAAGCCCCAAAAAACGGTGCAACGCCTCCAGCTTTTGCGCGCTGGGGCTTTTAATTTTGGCATTCAGTAACTGGCTTAAATACCCTTTGGTCATACCGCTGGCATCAGCTACCTGCTGTAGCGTGCAGCCCTGTTGCTTGATGGCAGTTTTCAGGTAATCAAATGACGACATATCTCCCTCCGTATCTCTCATTATAAGTCGTCGAACACGCTAAGCGCGTCGGAGAGTTTTTTAACGCCAAAAATCTGCATCCCTTCCGGCGCTTTTTTCGGTACGTTAGCCGCCGGAACAATCGCCCGGCGAAAACCGTGTTTCGCCGCTTCTGAAATTCGTTCCTGACCGCTGGGCACCGGGCGGATCTCCCCTGCCAGCCCGACTTCACCAAACACCACCAGATCCTGTGGCAGCGGTCTGTCACGCAGGCTGGAAACCATCGCCAGCAGTAACGCTAAATCGGCACTGGTTTCGGTTACCTTCACGCCGCCGACCACGTTCACAAATACATCCTGATCGGCCATTTGCAGACCACCGTGACGGTGCAAGACAGCCAGCAGGATTGCCAGACGGTTTTGTTCCAGCCCCACTGCCACGCGGCGCGGATTCGCCATCATCGAGTGATCGACCAGCGCCTGAATCTCCACCAGCAACGGACGCGTTCCTTCCCACACCACCATCACGGAGCTGCCGGAGGTCACTTCATCTCCGCGACTTAAGAAAATTGCCGAAGGGTTGCTGACTTCACGCAGCCCCTGTTCGGTCATCGCGAAGACGCCCAGCTCATTCACCGCGCCGAAGCGGTTTTTATGGCTGCGCAAGGTGCGAAAACGGGAGTCGGCATCACCATCCAGAAGCACCGAACAGTCGATACAGTGTTCCAGCACTTTAGGGCCAGCCAGCGAGCCATCTTTGGTTACGTGCCCAACCATGACAATCGCCACACCGCGCGTTTTGGCGAAGCGCGTCAGATAAGCCGCCGTTTCACGCACCTGCGCCACGCTACCAGGCGATGATTGTACATCCGCCATATGCATCACCTGGATCGAGTCAATTACCATCAGTTTCGGTTGCTCTTCTTCGGCAATCAGGCAGATCTGCTCGATGCTGGTTTCCGACAACATATTGAGATTGTCAGTCGGCAGGCCAAGTCGATGAGCGCGCATTGCCACCTGTTGCAGCGACTCTTCGCCGGTGACATACAGCGTTTTCATCTGCTGGGCCAGTTTGCACAGCGTTTGCAGCAACAGCGTGGATTTCCCCGCACCAGGGTTACCGCCAATCAGAATGGCACTTCCTGGCACCACGCCGCCGCCTAGTACGCGGTCGAACTCTTTAAATCCGGTGGAAAAACGCGGCAGCTCTTCAAGGCTGATATCGGAGAGTTTCTGGACTTTTGCCACCCCGGCGCTACCGGCATAGCCGCTGAGACGCTCGTTACGCGCCACCGTTGGCGACGCAGCAAGACGCACCTCGGTGATGGTGTTCCAGGCATGACAGGCACTGCACTGCCCCTGCCAGCGCGGATAATCGGCCCCGCATTCATTACAAACAAAGGCGCGTTTTGGAGCTTTTGCCACGGTGTACCTCGTTAATGCTGTGCCGCCCGCAGGATGGCGGGCGAGCAATTACTTCTGATTCAGGCTGCCTGAGAGGATGCAGAATACCCCCATCAGGTCAGCGTGACGGATGGTGACTTCCGCCTTTTCATTCACTTTTGGCTTGGCATGGTAGGCAATCCCCAGCCCTGCTGCTTTGATCATCGGCAGGTCATTAGCTCCATCGCCAATCGCCACGGTCTGCGCCAGCGGGATTTCATACTCCTGCGCGAGGCGAGTCAAAGTTTTCGCTTTGTACTGCGCGTCTACGATGTCGCCGATCACATTGCCGGTAAATTTACCGTCCATGATCTCCAGTTCATTGGCTACCACGGCGGTCAGGCGCAGCTTGTCGCGCAGATATTCAGCAAAGAAAGTAAAGCCGCCGGAGGCAATCGCCACTTTCCAGCCCAGCGTTTCCAGCTTGAGCACCAGTTGCGTTAAGCCTGGCATCAGCGGCAGATTTTCACGCACCTGTTGCAGAATATTGGCGTCAGCGCCTTTCAGCGTCGCCACACGGCTGCGCAGGCTGGCGGTAAAATCGAGTTCGCCGCGCATCGCCCGTTCGGTTACTTCCGCCACCATCTCGCCCGTTCCGGCCAGTTTGGCAATTTCATCAATACATTCAATCTGGATGGCGGTGGAATCCATGTCCATCACCAGCAAACCCGGCGTGCGCAGGTGCGGGATTTTCCCCAGCGGGGCGACATCCAGTTGCGCTTCATGGGCCAGGCGCGTAGCCCGTGCGGTGAGTGAACCTGCCAGACGAATCACCTGATAATCTTCCACGCACCAGGCGGCAACAATCACCATCGCCGCACCCAGTTTGCTCTGGTATTGGGTCAGACGCTGTTTATCCAGCCCACGACCATACAGCAGCCAGCCGCTACGACCTGCGTGGTAATCCAGTGGCATCACTTCATCACCACTTAATGAAAGAGGCAGACCAGGCCATAAAGAGACATCTTCAGGCAGGTCGCACCAGGTAATGTTAGGCATTAAGGCTCCTGTAAAATCGTTCGAAGCAGGGAAAATAACGCATGAGGCTACCTTGTATCCATTGCTTCTGGCAACATTAAGTCTCAAATTTTCAAAGGGTGGAAGATGGCTCGCACAAAACTGAAATTCCGGCTGCATCGGGCAGTGATTGTCCTGTTCTGTCTTGCCTTGTTAGTGGCGCTGATGCAGGGAGCGTCATGGTTTAGTCAAAACCACCAGCGACAACGTAATCCACAGCTGGAAGAACTGGCCCGCACCCTGGCGCGTCAGGTAACGCTGAACGTTGCACCGCTGATGCGTACCGACTCACCGGATGAAAAACGCATTCAGGCGATCCTCGATCAGTTAACGGATGAAAGCCGTATCCTCGACGCGGGTGTGTATGACGAACAAGGCGATCTTATCGCACGTTCTGGCGAAAGCGTCGAAGTGCGCGACCGGCTGGCGCTCGACGGTAAAAAAGCGGGCGGCTATTTTAACCAGCAGATTGTCGAACCAATTGCCGGGAAAAACGGACCGCTCGGCTATCTGCGCCTGACGCTCGACACCCATACGCTCGCCACCGAAGCCCAACAGGTGGATAACACCACTAACATTTTACGCCTGATGTTGCTGCTTTCACTGGCAATCGGCGTAGTGCTGACCCGCACGCTGCTACAGGGTAAACGTACCCGCTGGCAGCAATCGCCCTTCCTGTTAACCGCCAGCAAACCGGTGCCGGAAGAGGAAGAAAGCGAGAAAAAAGAGTGACCCATTACTACAAGAAAGGAAATCGTTATGTCCACATTACGCCTGCTCATCTCTGACTCTTACGACCCGTGGTTTAACCTGGCGGTGGAGGAGTGTATTTTTCGCCAGATGCCCGCCACGCAGCGCGTTCTGTTTCTCTGGCGCAATGCCGACACGGTAGTGATTGGTCGCGCGCAGAACCCGTGGAAAGAGTGTAATACCCGGCGGATGGAAGAAGATAACGTCCGCCTGGCACGGCGCAGTAGCGGTGGCGGCGCGGTGTTCCACGATCTCGGCAATACCTGCTTTACCTTTATGGCTGGCAAGCCGGAGTACGATAAAACCATCTCCACGTCGATTGTGCTCAATGCGCTGAACGCGCTTGGCGTCAGCGCCGAAGCGTCCGGGCGTAACGATCTGGTGGTGAAAACCGCCGAAGGTGACCGCAAAGTCTCAGGATCGGCCTATCGCGAAACCAAAGATCGTGGCTTCCACCACGGCACCTTGCTGCTCAATGCCGACCTTAGCCGCCTGGCAAACTATCTCAATCCGGATAAAAAGAAACTGGCGGCGAAAGGCATTACCTCAGTGCGTTCCCGCGTGACCAACCTCACCGAGCTGCTGCCGGGGATCACCCATGAGCAGGTTTGCGAGGCCATAACCAAGGCCTTTTTCGCCCATTATGGCGAGCGTGTAGAAGCGGAAATCATCTCCCCGGACAAAACGCCAGACTTGCCAAACTTCGCCGAAATCTTTGCCCGTCAGAGTAGCTGGGAATGGAACTTCGGTCAGGCTCCGGCATTCTCGCATCTGCTGGATGAACGCTTTAGCTGGGGCGGCGTGGAACTGCATTTCGACGTTGAAAAAGGCCATATCACCCGCGCCCAGGTGTTTACCGACAGCCTCAACCCCGCGCCGCTGGAAGCCCTCGCCGGGCGACTGCAAGGCGGCCTGTACCGCGCGGATATGCTGCAACAAGAGTGCGAAGCGCTGTTGGTTGACTTCCCGGACCAGGAAAAAGAGCTACGGGAGTTGTCGACGTGGATAGCGGGGGCGGTAAGGTAACTCGCTGATTAAAATACCAAAGGAAGGGAATATGATCGATCTGGAAAACCAGGAGCGGGAGATTATCAATATAATGTTAAGCCAGCGTATTTCCTGGCTAGCCGCCGTGCGTATCAGGCATAAATTATCGCTTGCTGAAGTAAGTAAAATGTTAGGTATCTCGATTAATTCTCTAAAATAGATCGAAAAGACGGAACGGTTTAGCTCAAACATCAAAAGCAAAATGGCAGAAATTTATGGTTGTCCACCAGAGTTGCTGATATGCCCTTCCTGGATGACGGCTGAACATAAATGAATAGATTCGTGAATAGATACTTGAATAGATTTTATTTTCTATCCATATGAAAAATAATAGTAAATCTATAAATCAGTTGCTATTGATGAATAGATACTAAAAAGCCGGAGCAGTCTCCCACTCCGGCTTCACACGACAATCGCTTTTCAGCGAAACACAATTACTCTTTATCGCCCAGCAGAACGGATTCCAGTGCGATTTTGATCATGTCGTTGAAGGTGGTCTGACGCTCAGCGGCAGTGGTCTGCTCGTGAGTGCGGATGTGGTCAGACACGGTGCAGATGGTCAGGGCTTTCGCGCCAAATTCTGCAGCGACGCCGTAGATACCAGCTGCTTCCATTTCCACGCCGAGGATGCCGTATTTTTCCATCACGTCGAACATTTCGCCGTCCGGAGAGTAGAACAGGTCAGCGGAGAACAGGTTACCAACGCGAGCATCAATGCCCAGTGCTTTAGCCGCGTCTACCGCGTTACGCACCATGTCAAAGTCAGCGATAGCGGCAAAGTCATGATCTTTAAAACGGATGCGGTTAACTTTGGAATCGGTGCAGGCACCCATACCGATAACGACGTCGCGCAGTTTTACGTGCGGCAGAACTGCGCCACAGGAACCCACGCGGATAATTTTCTTCACGCCGAAATCGGTGATCAGTTCTTTGGTGTAGATGGAGCAGGACGGGATACCCATACCGTGACCCATTACGGAAATTTTGCGGCCTTTGTAAGTACCGGTGAAGCCCAGCATACCGCGAACGTTGTTCACTTCACGGGCATCTTCAAGGAAAGTTTCAGCAATATACTTCGCACGCAGCGGGTCGCCTGGCATCAAAACTACGTCAGCGAAATCGCCCATTTCTGCATTAATGTGTGGGGTAGCCATTGTTTTATCCTTATCAACATGTTTTCACCCTCTCCCTGAGGGAGAGGGCCGGGGTGAGGGCATCAAGCCGCACCCATTATCAGAACATGGCTTTGCCATATTCCATATCAGAAGTACCAAAATATTTTGCCAGAGTCTGACCAATATCCGCGAAGGTTTCACGGTGACCCAGTGAGCCCGGTTTTACTTTCGGGCCGTAAACCAGTACCGGAATGTGTTCACGCGTGTGGTCAGTACCGGTCCAGGTCGGATCACAACCGTGGTCAGCAGTGAGGATCAGGATGTCGTCATCGCGCAGCAGAGACATCAGCTCCGGCAGACGGCGGTCGAACAGCTCCAGACCCGCAGCATAACCGGCGACGTCGCGACGGTGGCCCCAGGAAGAGTCGAAGTCAACGAAGTTGGTGAAGACGATGGTGTTATCACCCGCTTCTTTCATCTCTTTGATGGTGGCGTCAAACAGCGCGTCCAGGCCAGTTGCTTTCACTTTCTTGGTGATACCGCAGTTGGCGTAGATGTCTGCAATTTTACCGACAGAAACCACCTGACCGTGTTTTTCATCAACCAGTTTCTGCAGCACGGTCGGTGCTGGCGGCTCAACAGCCAGGTCGTGACGGTTACCGGTACGCTGGAAGTTACCGGCTTTGTCGCCCACGAAAGGACGAGCAATCACGCGACCAATGTTATAGCCGCCTTCGGTCAGCTCTTCACGCGCGATTTCGCACAGCTCATACAGCTTGTCGAGGCCAAAGGTCTCTTCGTGACAGGCGATCTGGAACACGGAGTCAGCGGAGGTATAGAAAATCGGCTTGCCGGTTTTCATGTGCTCTTCGCCCAGCTGATCCAGAATGACCGTACCGGAAGAGTGGCAGTTACCGAGGTAACCCGGCAGATTAGCGCGTTCGACCAGTTTATCCAGCAGCTCTTGCGGGAAGCTGTTTTCGTGATCGGAGAAGTATCCCCACTCAAACAGAACCGGGACACCGGCGATTTCCCAGTGACCAGACGGGGTATCTTTACCGGATGACATTTCGTGCGCCCATGCGTACGCGCCGATAACTTCAGCGTTGCCGTCCATTCCCGCCGGAATGAAACCGGTAGAACCTTCATGTGCTTTCGCCAGCCCCAGACGGGTCAGATTTGGCAGATTGAGCGGGCCTTTACGACCGTTATCAGCTTCGCCTTTGGCACAGGCTTCTGCGATATGACCCAGGGTGTCAGCCCCGACGTCACCAAAGCGTTCTGCATCTTCTGTAGCGCCGATGCCGAATGAGTCCAGCACCATAATAAATGCACGTTTCATATGTTCTCCGTACTCAGTGCTTCAAATTTAAATGATCAGATCAGTATACCGTTATTCGCTGATACGGCGATAGACAGTTGGTGTGCTTTCCGGTGCTTTATCGGCAAGTTTAATTGCCGCTTTCACCGCTTTCGCCGCGTCCTGCCAGCTGTTTTCGTCTTTCGCGTGGATAACAGCCAGCGGACGCTGACCGTCTACCTGGTCGCCCAGACGCGCCATATCAGTAAAGCCGACGCTGTAATCGATGGTGTCAGATGCCTGACGGCGTCCGCCGCCCATTGCAACCACTGCCATCCCCAGCGCGCGGGTATCCATTTCACTGACAAAACCTTCGGTATCAGCATAGACTGCTTTCGTCAGCATCGCTGTCGGCAGATACTTCGCGTAGTTCTCAACGAAGTCGGTCGGGCCTTTTTGTGCCGCTACCATACGACCAAAGACTTCTGCCGCTTTACCGTTGTCCAGCACCGCCTGCAATTTCGCGCGCGCTTCGGCGTCATCTTTCGCCAGTTTGCCGGAGATCAGCATCTCCACGCACAGCGCCATCGTGACATCAAACAGACGCGGGTTACGATATTCACCCGTCAGGAACTGCACCGCTTCACGAACTTCAACCGCGTTACCTGCACTGGAGGCCAGTACCTGATTCATGTCGGTGAGCAGCGCGGTGGTGCGCACGCCAGCGCCGTTAGCCACGCCAACAATCGCTTCGGCAAGGGCTTCAGAGAGTTCGTAGGTCGGCATAAACGCGCCGCTACCCACTTTCACGTCCATCACCAGCGCATCCAGACCTTCCGCCAGTTTCTTCGCCAGGATCGAGGCAGTGATCAGCGGGATGGAGTCCACGGTTGCGGTAATATCACGGGTCGCGTAGAAACGTTTATCCGCCGGAGCCAGTGAGCTGGTCTGGCCGATAATCGCTACGCCGACGTCTTTAATAATTTCGCGGAAACGGTTGTCATCCGGGAAAATGTCGAAGCCAGGGATGGATTCCAGTTTGTCGAGCGTACCGCCAGTATGACCGAGGCCGCGACCGGAGATCATCGGAATATAGCCGCCGCAGGCTGCGACCATCGGCCCCAACATCAGCGAAGTCACATCGCCGACGCCGCCGGTGGAGTGTTTATCAACAATCGGGCCATTCAGATGCAGGCTTTTCCAGTCGAGAACGGTTCCTGAATCTCGCATCGCCATGGTCAGCGAGACACGCTCAGGCATTGTCATATCGTGGAAGAAAATGGTCATCGCGAGGGCGGCAATCTGCCCTTCGGAGATAGTGTTGTCGCGAATACCGTTGATAAAGAAACGAATTTCTTCATCGCTTAGCGCATGACCATCACGTTTTTTACGAATAATTTCTTGTGCGAGAAACAAGGTAACCTCCCGAGGAAAAGAGTATGAGGCGGCTTTTGCCGGATGCGTCTACGCCTTATCCGGCCTACGGGTAGATACGTCTCGTAGGCCTGATAAGCGCAGCGCATCAGGCGTAAAGCATCTTACTTAGTAGCTGCTGGCGCTCTTACCGTCGCCGTGGCCCAGCGCTTTCAGCAGGCTTGCCAGCAGGCTGGAAGCACCAAAGCGGTAGTGACGCGCATCAGCCCAGTCAGCACCGAACAGTTCATCTGCGATGGCGAGATATTTCTGCGCATCTTCCGCAGTACGCACGCCGCCCGCTGGTTTGAAACCAACGGTTTTTTCTACGCCCATATCACGGATCACTTCCATCATGATGCGCGCGCTTTCCGGCGTCGCGTTCACAGCCACTTTACCGGTAGAGGTTTTGATGAAGTCCGCACCCGCTTTGATGGAGATTTCAGACGCTTTACGGATCAGCGCTTCGTCTTTCAGTTCGCCGGTTTCGATGATCACTTTCAGCAGTACATTCGCTGCCGCGCAAGCCTCTTTACAGGCTTTCACCAGGTCAAAACCAACCTGCTCGTTACCCGCCATCAGCGCGCGGTACGGGAACACAACGTCAACTTCATCAGCACCGTAGGCGATTGCCGCACGGGTTTCTGCCAGCGCGATTTCGATGTCATCGTTACCGTGTGGGAAGTTGGTTACCGTAGCGATTCGGATTTCCGGGGTGCCCTGCTCTTTCAGCGTTTTGCGAGCAATCGGGATAAAGCGAGGATAGATACAGATAGCGGCGGTATTGCCGACCGGAGTTTTGGCCTGATGACACAGAGCAATTACTTTCTCGTCGGTGTCGTCGTCATTCAGGGTGGTCAGGTCCATCAATTTCAGTGCACGCAGGCTGCTTGCTTTCAGATCAGTCATTTCATTCTCCTGGCTTGTCGCCAATAAAATTCACCTTGCGAGTTTGTTAGTATTCTAACATCTACTCCGCAACACACTTCGATATACATCACAATTAAGGAAATCTACTTACAAGTTTGCATCACTGTAATGCGATCTGGTTCAAATAATTCACTTTCAAATGAATGCGTCAGTGGTGGCAAACGCATCAGGATCAAAGTGAACATCACGAAACTTCTTACAATGGCGCATCACCTTCGGCATAAAAGGAAAAGAAGATGCCCACTTCTCATGAAAATGCACTGCAACAACGTTGCCAGCAAATTGTCACCAGCCCAGTGCTTAGCCCGGAGCAGAAGCGCCATTTTCTGGCTCTGGAAGCAGAAAACAATCTGCCTTATCCGCAGCTTCCTGCCGAAGCCCGCCGCGCGCTGGATGAGGGTGTAATCTGCGATATGTTTGAAGGTCATGCGCCGTACAAACCGCGCTATGTCTTACCCGATTACGCCCGTTTTCTGGCGAACGGTTCCGAATGGCTGGAGCTGGAAGGCGCGAAAGATCTTGATGACGCACTCTCTCTGCTGACCATTCTTTACCACCACGTACCGTCGGTCACATCGATGCCGGTCTACCTGGGGCAACTGGATGCGTTGTTGCAACCGTATGTTAGAATTCTAACACAAGACGAGATCGATGTTCGAATAAAACGTTTCTGGCGTTACCTCGACAGAACCCTGCCAGACGCCTTTATGCACGCCAATATCGGCCCATCTGATTCGCCCATTACCCGCGCAATCTTACGTGCAGACGCAGAGTTGAAGCAGGTTTCACCGAACCTGACCTTTATCTACGATCCTGAAATCACCCCTGATGACCTACTGCTGGAAGTGGCGAAGAACATCTGTGAATGTAGCAAACCGCACATCGCCAACGGTCCGGTGCATGATAAAATTTTCACAAAAGGGGGCTACGGGATTGTGAGCTGTTACAACTCACTGCCGCTGGCGGGTGGTGGCAGCACGCTGGTACGCCTTAACCTGAAAGCCATTGCCGAGCGCAGCGAATCGCTGGATGACTTCTTTACGCGCACTCTACCGCACTACTGCCAGCAGCAGATCGCCATCATCGATGCGCGGTGTGAATTCCTCTATCAACAATCACACTTCTTTGAGAATAGCTTCCTGGTGAAAGAAGGGCTGATTAACCCTGAACGTTTTGTGCCAATGTTTGGCATGTATGGGCTGGCGGAAGCGGTTAACTTGCTGTGTAAGAAAGAAGGGATTGCCGCGCGCTACGGTAAAGAAGCCGCCGCAAATGAAGTGGGTTATCGCATCAGCGCGCAACTGGCGGAGTTTGTCGCCAATACCCCCGTGAAATATGGCTGGCAAAAACGCGCCATGTTACACGCACAGTCGGGGATCAGTTCCGATATCGGCACCACGCCGGGCGCGCGTTTGCCGTATGGCGATGAGCCAGATCCGATCACCCATCTGCAAACTGTCGCCCCGCATCATGCTTATTATTATTCCGGCATCAGCGACATTCTGACGCTCGACGAAACCATCAAACGTAACCCGCAGGCACTGGTACAGCTTTGCCTCGGTGCCTTTAAAGCCGGAATGCGTGAATTTACCGCCAATGTCAGCGGTAACGATCTGGTTCGCGTTACCGGTTATATGGTGCGTTTGTCGGACTTAGAAAAATATCGCGCCGAAGGTTCACGCACCAACACCACCTGGCTGGGCGAAGAAGCCGCACGCAACACTCGTATTCTGGAACGCCAGCCGCGCGTGATAAGCCATGAACAGCAGATGCGCTTTAGTCAGTAAGATTATCCCCTTCTCCTGCGTTGACGGGCCAGGCAGTCGTCTGGCTCTGTTTTTGCAGGGCTGCAATCTGCGCTGCAAAAACTGTCACAATCCGTGGACGATGGGACGTTGCAATGACTGTGGGGAGTGCGTGCCACAGTGTCCGCATCAGGCGTTGCAGATTGTTGACGGCAAAGTGGTGTGGAACGCTGTGGTTTGCGAGCAGTGTGATACCTGCCTGAAGAGGTGTCCGCAACATGCCACGCCAATGGCGCAATCCATGAGCGTGGACGAAGTGCTTAGCCATGTCCGCAAAGCGGTGCTGTTTATTGAAGGGATAACGGTAAGCGGCGGCGAAGCCACGACCCAACTGCCGTTTGTAGTGGCGCTATTTACAGCCATCAAAAACGATCCGCAACTGCGCCACCTCACCTGCCTCGTGGACAGTAACGGTATGTTGAGCGAAACCGGCTGGGAAAAATTACTCCCGGTGTGCGACGGCGCGATGCTCGATCTCAAAGCGTGGGGGAGCGAATGTCATCAGCAATTAACCGGACGCGATAATCAGCAGATTAAGCGCAGCATCTGTTTGCTGGCAGAGCGCGGTAAGCTGGCGGAACTGCGTTTGCTGGTAATTCCAGACCAGGTGGATTATTTGCATCACATCGATGAGCTGGCGACGTTTATCAAGAGACTTGGCGATGTTCCGGTTCGCCTGAATGCGTTTCATGCCCACGGCGTGTATGGCGAGGCGCAAAGCTGGGCGAGCGCCACGCCGGAAGACGTTGAGCCGTTGGCTGATGCGTTAAAGGTGCGCGGGGTGAGCCGGTTGATATTTCCGGCGCTCTATTTGTGACATGCCGGATACGGCCTACGGTTCGGCACAAACCTGTAGGCATGATAAGACGCGACAAGCGTCGCATCAGGCATTATGCGCCGACTGCCGGATGCTGCCTACGAAGGGTAAACTACCCACTAACGCTAAACAACGCATACGTATTATTAAGCAACACTTCGGCAATCTCATCTTCTGGTTCCGGGCGCAACTCGCAAAGCACGTCAAACACCCGCACAGCCTGTTCCGGTCGGTTAGGCTGCCCCTGAAAGCCGTTGAGCGGCATATCCGGCGCGTCGGTTTCCAGCAACAACGATGCCAGCGGTAATTTTGCGATGACATCGCGGGTTTTACTGGCGCGTGGATAGGTGATAGTACCGCCTACGCCGATTTTGTAGCCCAGCTGTACAAACCGCTCGGCCTGTTGCAGGCTGCCGGAAAAACCGTGAACCACGCCAGTGCGCGATAAATCGTGGCGTTTAAGATGCATCGCCAGTTTGTCGTGTGTGCGCCGTGAATGCAGGATCACCGGCAGATCGTAGCGTTTCGCCAGTTTCAGCTGTTCGTCGAGTAACCACTGCTGCCTCTCAAATTGCGGATCGTCGCCGAAGAGATCCAGACCGATCTCCCCCACCGCCACCACCTTCGCCGGACGCCTTTCCAGCGCCTGCTGTAGCTGATCAAGAGACACATCGCTATGTTTTTCCAACATCCCCGGATGCAACCCCAATGCGGCATACAGCGGTTGATATTTTTCCGCTAACGCCTGCACGCGGGCAAAATTTTCCGCCTCTGTCGCCGGAACAATGATCTTGCCTACGCCCGCTTGTGCCGCGCGTTGCAGGCTGGCCTCTTCATCGCCACTAAACGGCGGGAAATCAAAATGGCAGTGGGTATCGATAAAACGGCAAATCAAGCCAGATCCTCATTGTTAAATGTCGGGTCGTTCGCCTGCGGAGCATCGCTCACTTCGGCAACCAGCGTATCGTTGGCGACTGGCGCAGGCGGAATGACAATCGATTCCGGCGTCACCACTGGCACCAGATGGCGGGTAAGCGGCGCTTTTTCAGTTAATAGCTTGCCAACCGTGGCGAGGAAATAACGACCGCATAAACGCCCAAGTTTATAGTCTTCACGCAGCGCCGGAATCCGACTGCCAAGCGCGATACTATGTAATGGCTTCGGTGGATAAATTTCGAATATCCGCAGCTTGCCCGGTGGTTTCTCAATAAATTGCTGAATGTCACGATAGCTGGTTTCATGATGCTGCACCAGATTGACCAGCGGCTGCAGGCTACTGTCACCCAGCCAGCGTTCCATGCGTTTGAACCACTGCGGCGTGTAGTACATTTGTGACGGCACAGTGCGGATGACGACCAACGTTTTAGCGCCCTGCCTTGCCGCCTCTTTAACCGGAATCGCATCACTGATCCCGCCATCCAGGTAGTTAATGCCTTCCAGCGACACTCCGCTACGATAAAAGCCAGGTATCGCACTGGAGGCGCGAATCACATCCAGCCAGTTTTGTTTGGTTGGTAAAAAGTAATTAGGCGCGTAGTCATCCTGACGACAGGCGCACATATAAAACGATTTGCCGCTGTCAAACAACCGCGCGGCGGTATCCATTTGCAACGGCATCTGGCTTGCGGTGGCCTCCACCAGCCAGTCGAGATCGATAAGATTTCCTCCACGGACAAAGCGCAATGGATCGAAAAATTCGCGTTTTGTGGTATAGCGCATGATGACTTTGCGCGCGTAACCGGGCTGATTGCAGATAAACGCCGAGAGGTTCTGCGCCCCGGCAGATGTGCCGAGATAAAGATCGAAAGGATTAAACTGCGCGCGCATAAACTCATCCAGCACGCCAGCCGTGAAAATTCCACGCTGTCCGCCGCCTTCGCACACCAGAGCTATTCGTCCAGGCTGGAACGGCCTTAGCGACAACGGCGCAATATTACCAAGCGTTACAGGTATTCGCTGCCCCACCTCTGCCTTCCTGTTTTTGTTGTGAAAGAATGACAAAGTAACGCAATTTATTATTCGCTAAAACCGCAAAAGCCAGTCCGCTGGACTGGCTTTGGATAAAATTTTCTTAATGGTCTGAAATCTAGGGTCGTTTTCGGCCCATGAACAAACTCACCAGGAACAGAATAATCCCGACGACAAAGACAATTTTAGCTGCGCCTGCAGCGGTACCGGCCAGACCACCAAACCCAAGTGCGGCGGCGATTAACGCGATAACCAGAAATATGATGCCCCAACGAAACATAAGCGTCTCCTTTACCATAGTTAATGTCACCGCTTGATATGAGCGTGAAAATCACTCAATGCGATATTTTTAGTGTGGTGCACATCGCGCCTCCCGACAAAGTTCGGGAGGACGAATTACGACGAATTACTTAGTTTTCAGATCATTTTTAACGCTTTTCACACCATCTACCGCTTTGGCGATACTTTCAGCACGGTCGCTCTGTGCCTGGGAATCGACGGTACCGGAGAGCTGAACCACGCCGTCGGTGGTTTCAACTTTCACATGACGGGAAGGGACGATATCGTCCGCCAGCAGTTTGGCTTTGATTTCACTGGTGGTGGCGGTGTCACCCGCGTAGCCCTTCACCGAGCCTTCTTTAGCGTCGCGAACGTGCAGTTTGTCGCTGACAGAGGTCACCCCTTCAACGCCTTTCGCCACTTTCACTGCCTCTTCGGCCTGAGCCTGGCTTTCAACGAAACCGCTCAGGGTCACGACTTTTTGATCGGTTTTGACAGAGATATCGGTGCTCTTGATGTTGTCATGATCCACCAGCGCCGCCTTCACTTTCGCGGTGATGGCGCTGTCATCCATGAAATTACCGACTTTATTCATAGAGCTATCGACTTTTTGCCCTGCGCTTTCATTGGTAGTCTGTGCGTTGTTTTCCGCGTAGGCAGAGCCGGTCGCGACGGCAGAGGTCAACATTACAGCCAGCAGAGTTTTCGAAATCTTCAGTCTTGTCATAGTCATCGATTTATTCCTGTATGTTTGCTCGTAATTTGAGCCTGGCAACACGAGGTTGCATTGCTGAATAGGGAGAGACTTCACCCTCTACAGAAGTCAATGGTCGCCATCACAAAAGCGATGGGTGATGAATAACGACCATTACAGCCTCTGAATCAGTTATTAATATCGGTAGAATGACAATCGACGGCTTTAGATACTGATATCTACGCATTGAACGGTATTTAACGCCGTCAGAAATGTCATTACTTTGTTAAATATAGATCACAATTTTGAAACCGCTCGGGATATCAGCGAAAACATAAGCAAAAGTGAATGTTTTAAGAACATTCCGTAAGCGGCTAATAAGGAAGGGAAATTGACAGGGCGCAGCGGCTACCGCGCCCTGGAGGCAAGAATTAATGCTCGCGGGTCTGGTGGAACTGAACGTCGGGATAACGTTCCTGCGCCAGGCGCAGGTTGACCATGCTGGTAGCGATGTAAGCGAGGTTATCGCCGCCATCAAGCGCCAGTTGGCTTTCGTTCTTACGCTTGAACTCTTCGAATTTCTTCGCGTCCGCACATTCTACCCAGCGGGCAGTGGCAACGTTGACTGATTCATATACTGCTTCAACGTTGTATTCGCTCTTCAGGCGCGATACCACCACATCAAACTGCAGCACACCAACAGCACCAACGATCAAATCGTTGTTGGAGATCGGACGGAACACCTGCACCGCGCCCTCTTCGGAAAGCTGTACCAGCCCTTTGAGCAGCTGTTTTTGCTTCAGCGGATCTTTCAGGCGGATACGACGGAACAGTTCTGGTGCGAAGTTCGGAATACCGGTGAACTTCATCATCTCACCCTGGGTAAAGGTGTCGCCGATCTGAATAGTGCCGTGGTTGTGCAGGCCGAGGATATCGCCCGGATACGCTTCTTCAACGTGCGAACGGTCGCCCGCCATAAAGGTCAGCGCGTCGGAGATAACCACATCTTTCGCAGTACGCACCTGGCGCAGCTTCATGCCTTTTTCATATTTACCGGATACTACGCGCATAAACGCCACGCGGTCGCGGTGTTTCGGGTCCATGTTGGCCTGAATTTTAAATACGAAGCCGGTAAATTTGTCTTCGCTCGCCTCTACGGTACGGGTATCAGTCTGACGCGGCATCGGCGCAGGAGCCCACTCCACCAGGCCATCCAGCATATGATCAACACCGAAGTTACCCAGCGCAGTACCGAAGAATACCGGAGTGATTTCGCCCGCAAGGAACAGTTCTTTGTCGAACTCGTTAGACGCGCCTTTCACCAGTTCCAGTTCGTCACGTAGCTGCTGTGCCAGATCTTCACCAACCGCAGCGTCGAGATCCGGGTTATTCAGCCCTTTAACAATACGGACTTCCTGAATCGTGTGGCCTTTACCGCTCTGATAGAGATAGGTTTCGTCTTTATAAAGGTGGTAAACGCCTTTAAACAGCTTGCCGCAGCCAATCGGCCAGGTGATCGGTGCGCAGCCGATTTTCAGCTCGTTCTCAACTTCATCGAGCAGTTCCATCGGGTCGCGGATATCACGGTCAAGTTTGTTCATAAAGGTGAGGATCGGCGTGTCGCGCAGACGGGTAACTTCCATCAGCTTACGGGTACGATCTTCAACACCTTTTGCAGCGTCGATAACCATCAGGCAGCAGTCCACCGCCGTCAGGGTACGATAGGTATCTTCCGAGAAGTCTTCGTGCCCCGGGGTGTCGAGCAGGTTAACCAGGCAATCGTGATACGGAAACTGCATCACAGACGTAGTAATGGAGATCCCACGCTGCTTTTCCATCTCCATCCAGTCCGACTTAGCGTGCTGGTTGGAACCACGGCCTTTTACTGTACCGGCGGTCTGAATGGCCTGTCCGAACAGCAGCACCTTCTCGGTGATGGTAGTCTTACCGGCATCCGGGTGAGAAATAATTGCAAAGGTTCTTCTTTTCGCTACCTCTGCGGCCAAAAGGCTTGTCATAATTGTTGTCTCTTTGATTATGTACAATCATATGTACAAAGAAAAATTCATGCCGCTGATTGTACATTTTGGAGGTATCAGAGCATAGCAGAACATGATCAGTAGGTGTATTTGTAACCAAAAACCATTTGTACACACAACAATCTTAGCCCTATTATTTCTTATTATTAATCGATTAAAAATCATACACCACACAAACACAGCACAAAGATCAACCACATGCATTCGGCAACCCGATTCTCAAAGAAAGAAGATATCGCAAAGTCGACATTGCATTAATAATTAGAGAGCATCTCAATAACCGCCTGGATACAACTTACCATATGGCTTGTCATCTTTAGTTGTTCGTTATACACAAGTGCCCCTAATAACCAATTAACTTCCCCATGGAGATTGTATAAACAGCATACTATGCGTAAAGAAACCGTATTACTCTGACGTTTCACAAGCTCAGGTGTAACAGCTGCAGACCGAGTTGATTACGCAGATAAAATGAGTGAATATTATACGGTATTTTTTGGTGTTTATCGCTTGAAAAGCAATCAATGATTAGCAAGAGTATGGTGATATTTAAGTCGTCATATATTAATTGAGGAGCTATCTTTGAAAACAATTGAACATTTTATGCAAAAACCTAGAATGATGTGCAGTAAATTATATTTTACTGCACAATCCATTATATTAATTATAACCAATTGGTGATTTTGAAAAAATGAAATTTTTAGATGATATAATTACTTCGTTAGCAGGAAACGCTAAAACCAAGATAAACGATCCATTTGTTGGCGCTTTTATTTTTTCATGGCTAATATGTAACTGGAACCATCTATCTCTCCTTTTTTGGGGTGAAGGAAAAACTTCAGAGCGAATAAACTTATTTTATGAGTATATTTCAAGAACGCCAATATTAGGGTGGAATGAGTTATTTGTTTTCCCATTTCTTGCCGCCTCTTTTTACTTATTTATTTTCCCATGGCTTTCTCTTTTTATTAACACAGTACAAAGTTTATCTCAAAAGAAACTACATAAACAGGCTATTGATATAGAATTAGTAAAAATCAAGCAACAACAAGAACTGAATAAAGAGAGATTACGGACTAATCCAAACAAACAATTTCTTGAACAATTGGTTCAGCAAGATATTGATAAACGGAAATTAATACTTGAACATATAAGACAAAGAAGTTTGAGACTGGAAGTCAAGGCTATTGAAGCGAAAAGCAAAGCTGAAGAACAAGAGGCTATAACACAAGCAGCAAAGAACAGAGAATCAATATCAAAGCTTGAGCTAGATAAAAAAAATAAACAAGCAGAGTTGGAAAAAATAAGATTTGAAAACGATAGTGCAAAAGCCAGAGCTGTTCATGCATCCAATAGATTTCCATCTGCATATTATCTCATGCTAAAAATAGATGAAAGTCTCAGAAGTGACAACATACATGTATCACTTAAAACATTAGGTTCAATTGCTTCCTCACTTTTTGGGTATACGGATTTTAATGAACTTCTTGATGACAAAAATTTCAATAATGAAACTTTAAGCAAAGTCAAATATGTCTATTATGATGACAAATTAGCCAAACGTCTTGAACAAATAGTGCTGGAAGAAAACTCTGACAATGAAGATTTTTCTGCAGATTTAATTTTTGATCATCTTGATATGTTATTTGACAACATCCCATTTAAATTAATTTCTGGTGATCATCTTGCGGAGTTATGCAGAGAGGAGTTTGAAAAAAATCCATTTGATGCTTTTGATAGCGATGGTGTCTCAGGTGCCATTGCAGAATCAGACACTATTTTTGAAAATATAGATGATATTACTGTTGAGCAATACTACTTTAATAATGGTTTTTATGCTGAACTTTCTGCAAATGTAAGCGGACAGCATTATAAAGAGGAAGATGTATCTGGTCGAGATATGACCGTTTCAGTCATCATGCAATGTAATGTATTAGTAGGTAAACTTGGGTTAGGGGATATTGAGCAAGGGGAAATTAAAGGTACTTTAAGTGATATAGATTAGCTTTATTTTCACTTATCATTAAAAATAAACAAGCCAACTAGGTTGCACTACAATATCATTTAGCATTATCGGTTCAATTCTTTCCTTAAAACCAGTCTCTCATGCTGGTTTTAAGGTACTTTATCTCCAAATAATCAGGATAAAATCCATTAAAAATCCCAGCTTATACAACCCGCAAGATCAACTTAGACGCTCCCTTGTTACTGTGTGCGCATACAGTAACAAGGGGGTTTTATGTACATTGAGATCTGCATAGCCAAAGAAAAATGCCAAACGGTGCCGTGGATGCGTTAAAGAAAGAATTAACTCGGCGCATCAGTAAGCGTTATGACAATGTGGAGGTGCTCATAAAAGCCACCAGCAATGATGGGCTTTCTGTTACACGCACCGCAGGAGACTCTGAAAGATACCTTGGAGTCTGCTGACGAGTGGTTTGTTCACTAATTAGCACGTAAAATCTGTAACGGCTGGAAATCATTCAATACTCGCACTATCGAAAATTTTACCAGCCAACCGCAGCGCGTTCTTGCATACGACGTGTCTGCGGTTTTATATAATCCCAGCCAGTCCAGTTTCCAGATAATCAGCGTGTCACCTGCCGATAATGTCCTGAGCAGTTTTTTCAGTCCCGGCCTTTCGGACTTTGTACCGCTTATCTTGTCTTCAAAAATCAGCTCGCATCCTGCACAGTTCAGCGCATTACGTTGTAGATCTGTGTTCTGGTCATTTGTTGATACGCGTACATAGCCAATAAGCATGGTAGATCCCCCTGACAAAAGCAGGAATGATGCCATTT